>OLII01000322.1_pt1 | contig 18613 bp, 14 predicted proteins | sample 1609481 | NCBI WGS metagenome assembly OLII01 (sample SAMN05416859, study PRJEB24817) | seawater metagenome | isolation source: Sea water | place: Canada:Atlantic | collected 2013-11 | reverse complement strand
ACCACTAATAATAAATCTACTTGGCTCGCTATTTCACGTACAGCATCTTGACGATTTTGGGTTGCATAACAAATATCATCTTTTCGAGGACCTTCAATTGCAGGGAATTTATTTTGAAGAGCAGCGATAACATCCATAGTATCATCAACAGATAAAGTTGTTTGACTACAGAAATAGAGTTTTTCAGGATTTTTGACCGTTAGGTTTGCTACATCTTCTGGCGACTCAACCAGGTAAATACCTGCAGAGTCACTACTGTATTGTCCCATTGTGCCTTCAACTTCAGGGTGTCCTGCATGACCAATAAGAATACATTCGATATCTTTTCGACTGACACGGGAAACTTCCATATGAACTTTGGTAACTAATGGACAAGTTGCATCAAATACTTTGAGAGCTCTTTCTTTAGCTTCTTGCCTAACAGCTTTTGACACGCCGTGGGCGCTGAAAATTACAGTATTGTCATCTGGTACTTCATCAAGTTCGTCGACAAAAATAGCCCCTCGGTCTTTTAAACCATCGACAACAAATTTATTGTGTACAACCTCATGTCTAACATAGATAGGTGCACCAAATAGATCTAAGGCACGCTCAACAATACTTATAGCTCTATCTACACCCGCACAAAAACCTCGAGGGTTAGCCAAAATAATTTCCATAACTTTCCTTAAAAATAAACTGCAATATGAGCAGTCTGTATTATATCAATGAAACTTATGAATTTGCTATAGATTAAAAGTGCTTACTTTTTAAGAAATCTAGGAGAGTAAAGAATAGAAGAACTTAGTGGTGGGATTGAGAAACAAAAAAGAGCAATTAACCAAAGTTAATTGCTCTTAATAGGGTAATAAGGGTTGCTTATTTAAGACCTAATTTTACTAACTCTTTATTGACAACTTCGCTTGGTAATGGGATATAGCCATCTTTTTCAACAATAGTTTGTCCAGATTTCGATAAAATCATGCGTAAGAATTCAGCTTCCATTGGAGGAAGTGCTTTATTTGGATGCTTATTCACATAAACATATAAGTAACGAGAAAGCGGGTATTTACCTGAAACCGCATTTTTCATATTAGCTTCAATAAAGTTTTCACCTTTTTTAGCTAAAGGTAGAGCGCGAACTCCTGATGTGCGATAGCCAATACCTGAATAACCAATACCGTTAAGTGAGGCAGAAACTGATTGTACAACTGATGCAGAACCTGGCTGTTCGTTTACGCTGTTTTTGAAGTCACCTTTACATAAAGCTTTCTTTTTGAAGTAACCATAGGTGCCTGAAACTGAGTTTCGCCCGTAAAGTTGAACATCTTTACCAACCCATGCACCTGATAAACCAAGGTCACCCCAGCGGTCAACATCATTATTTGCACCACATTTACGGTTGTTAGAAAAAATAGCATCAACTTGCGCAATGTTTAAACCTTTTAACGGGTTATCTTTATGAACAAATACAGCTAAAGCATCAATGGCAACTCTTACTTTTGTTGGCTTATAACCATGTCGCTTTTGAAAGGCTTCAATTTCTTTCATTTTCATCTTACGACTCATAGGCCCTAAGTTTGACGTTGCTTCTGTTAACGCTGGTGGCGCAGTAGATGAACCTGCTGCCTGAATCTGTACATTTACATTAGGGTAGCTACGTTTAAAGTCTTCAGCCCAAAAAGTCATCATATTTGCTAACGTATCAGAGCCAACTGAAGAGACATTACCAGAGATGCCACTCACCTTTTGATATTCAGGTAAATCTTTATCTACAGCAAGACTTGAAAAACTAACAAGACTTGTTAAACCTATAACGCTTATAACTTTCTTTAAACTCATGATTATCTCCAAAAAGAGTTTTTACAATTTGATTGTGAACACTATACGAAGTAAATGTGACAGTTAAGTTGAAGTTTTATGACACAAATATGACAATAAAAGAGAGAGTAACAGCAAGAATAATGTGATTAACTCTTGAACGCTGACAAGGCAGTTTGATCAAAATAGATTGCAAACTCGCTCCCCTGCCCCCAGTGACTATTTATCACTAACTCAGCTTGATGGTGATGTAAAACATGCTTAACAATAGCTAGACCTAAGCCTGAACCGCCGGTATCACGTGATCTAGACCTATCGATACGATAAAAACGTTCCGTTAAACGATTTAAGTGCTCTGGTTTTATGCCGTCGCCATCATCTTTAACCGCAAAAACAGCTTTATTGTCTACAAGTTGCCAACTTACTTGAATATTGCCTTTAGCCGGGGTGTAAGCAATTGCATTAGAAAGTAAGTTAGCACAAGCACTCTTTAACTCTGTTTCAAAACCAAAAACATTTACATCTGTCGTTATGCTAAGGGTTATTTGGTGCTGCTTCTCTTGATTTAGCCAAGAGACTTCATCGATTAACGTTCGGATAAGGTGTCCCATATCGACAGTCTGTCTATCATCATCACTGTTATTCTCAACTTTAGCTAAGCTTAACAATTGTGAAACCAGTCGATCCATTCTCGATACTTGCCCTTCAATGGTTTGAAATGCTTTTTGCCAAACTGGATCAAAAGTTTCCTCTGAGGCCTGAATCATTTCAACATAACCTCGTACGACTGTTAAAGGGGTCTTAAGCTCATGTGAAACATTTGCCACAAAGTCTCGACGCATCTCTTCTAAGCGTTGAATATTTGAGACATCTCTTGCTAGTAGTAAAACATGTTCACTACCATACGCCATGATTCTAATTTCTAATTTTACTTCAGTATGAATAGGTGAAGTAAGCATACACGGAGATTCAAAATTTTCCTGTGCCAAATATTCAGTAAACTCTGGTGCCCTAAGTAAATTATCAATGCGTTGTGATAAATCATCTGGCCAACGAATTCCGAGAAGACGCTGTGCTTTTTTATTACCCCACTCAATAGTTAACTCTTTTGATAACATTAAAGCTGCATCGGGAAGTGCTTCTGCACCATCACGAAAGCGACGAATTTTTTCATTTAATTGCTTTTGTTTTGTTCTGTGCTGCTTAACTTGTCTGTATAAGCCATCGTATAAATGTCCCCAAACACCTTTTGCTTGTGGAGGCGAAAGCGACTTTGACTTCCACAACCAATCAATCAGCTGAAATAAATGATGATAATGCCAAACAAGTAGCGTTAAGCTAGTAGCGAGCAATACTAAAAGTACATGATTGAATAACCAGCCAACAAGCGCACTTGCGAGTAATATAAGTGATAAACGATAAATAATGTTTCGAAATGATAAACGGAAATACATATTTGCCTAATTATTTTTGTAGAAGCAAACTACGAAAGTGCACTTTGCTTTTTCAATTTGCTCGAGAAACGGTAACCTGCACCACGAACCGTCTGAACAAACTCTTCATGTCCCTCACCTGAAATAGCTTTACGTAATCGTCTAATATGAACATCTACGGTTCGATCTTCCACGTAAATATTGGTACCCCATACATTATCAAGTAATTGTTCACGAGAGTAGACTCTTTCAGTATGTGTCATAAAGAAATGTAGTAAACGAAATTCCGTTGGCCCAAGCTCTAAACTATTACCATTAATAGCGGCTCTATGTGCAACAGGATCTAATTTGAGGCCATGAAACTCAACTTCTTCTTCTAAAGACGTTGGAGAAACACGACGAATTACCGCTTTTATCCGCGCAATAAGTTCTTTAGGTGAAAAGGGTTTAGTAACATAGTCATCGACACCCGCTTCAAAACCTTTTACCTTATCATCTTCATCACTGCGTGCTGTCAGCATAATGACAGGGATATTTCGCGTATACTCGTTTTGCTTTAACTTTTTAGCTAACGAAACGCCAGTGCCGCCAGGTAACATCCAGTCTAACAAGATAAGATCTGGATATGGTTCCTGTACTTTATCTAGCGCTTGCTCAATATCATTTGCCTCAATAGCGTTAAACCCGTTTTGCTCTAATACAAAACTGATCATTTCCCTAATGGGAGCTTCATCCTCTACAACTAAAATTTTTCGACTCATATACACATCCTAATAATATGATTGGTATAACTCATGCCTACTAAGTAATAACAAAGTAACTTTGGTAAAGTTATTGTGCATAAATAAAATGACAGTTTTATGACAATCAGAAAATTATCAAATATGAAGTAGGGTTTAGCAAGCAGATAAAAGAAAAACCGTTAATGAAAGAATCACTAACGGTTTTTTTTGTCATGATTACTTAACTTTTAGAATTTTTGTTCCATACCTATAGCGAAGTAATTACCTTCTGTCGCTTTTTTGATAGTTTCACCATTAAAGTCTAAACCTTCACGATCAGTATACCAAGCATATACTTTAGTATTTTTACCTAACTTATAATCAGCGCCAACGTTAATTGCGGCCGCACCAGCAAACTCTTGGTATTGTAGTTTTGCAAGAACGTTACCTATTTTATAAGCAGCATTAACTGCATAGCCATTTTCACTCAGTCCTGAAAACTCACCTTCAGAAATTTCACTTTCAGTTAAAATACCGCCAAGACGGAAATCCCCAAGTTTATACATACCCACTAAACGCGTTGTTTGATACATAGCACTCTTTCCTTGCATGTTTTCATCATGAGCAAGAGAAATAAAGAAATTAGTTTTCTTTAAACTGCCATCACCAAATTGCACACCAATTGAATACGGATCAGACTTATCTTTATCTTCAGATAATATGTAACTTGCTAAAAATTGAACATTGCTAAACGTAGGCGATTTATAAGTAAGTGCGTCTGTAACACGATTCTCACCAATAAACAGGTTTTTCAAATCACCCTCATAATCATTAAACAAGTCAAACTTGCCTTGTGAAACTTTCAACGTAGTATCTGAGCGACCAACCGTTACTTCACCAAAGTTACCTTTAACACCAACCCATTGGTTACGCGCTGTCAGAGTATCTTTACTATCATCATCAACATTTACTTGCCATTCAAGTTTGTAAATAGCTGTTAAACCATTATCTAGCTTATATTTACCTTTAACACCAACACGAGATGCGTTGCTTTTAAGTTCATTAAAAGATTCACCACCTTCTTCTGTTGCTTGCAGTGAAATGTTTAATTTTCCGTAAAAGTCTAAAACTTCTTTCTCATCATTAACAACTTTTTCAGCAGCAAGTGTTGGCATTGCTAATAAAGAACAAACAGAAAGAGCTATACAGTTTTTAACCAGTTTCATAAGTATTCCTAAATAAATAAAATAGTGTAAAGGACTATAAGCGGAGCAGTTTACTCGATATTTATGACGCTTTTGTTACAAACGTAATATTATTTTCATAAATATTACCTACAAATGTCATAGTATCTATTTCTTGTAAATAATGTTTCAATTGTATTCAGTGTCTGTATAAAATAACTTTAGCCTATAATTTTTATTTTCGCGCACTTTATAATATATTTACTAATATTAACAATAAGTTCCTAAAATCACTTAGAAGATGATTGATATGAAAATAACCAGCATATCGCGCAAACTATTAACACGAGTACTTTCTGTTTACTTTATCTTGACGATAAGTGTTACTGGTGTGCAGATTATTGCTGAATATTTTAATACCAAAAGCCATATAACTAGTGAGTTATTAACGTTACAAAAAACCATTAGTGGTAGCTTAACAAGGGCTGTTTGGGAACTTAATACACAACAGGCTGTTGATATTTCCGAAGGATTAATTGCAATCCCAATGATTAAAGGCATCACAGTCACAGATGAAGCCAATAATGTAATCACTCAACTTGGTGAAGTTTTATCCGCCTCTAATTTAACCTCTCAAGATACTTTTAATGAGCATAAAAGTATTAGCTCAATATCAGATGGGTTATTCGGGCATTCATTTCCATTGGTTTTCGAATTCTCTGGCCGTACAACCACGGTTGGTACTGTAACTTTATTATCAAGTAATGATGTTATTTTTAGCCGTATTGAGGTTGGTATTTACTTTCTTATTGGTAACGCCATTGTAAAAACAACTTTCTTAGTTTTCTTATTTTTACTGGCTTTTGCCAAATTACTTACCGAACCCTTACAAGAATTAACGGATCAAATTAAGCAATTAGATTTACATGACCCTGAAGCTTCTAAATTTCATATCGTGAATGATGAGAGGAATGAACTCAATATTCTTGAGGATGCTTATAACAACTTAATCGATGAATTAGTTGAATTCAAAGACAAACTAGCTTTGTCACAACGAGAAACAAACTCAGCGAATGATAAGCTAGACGAGCAAAATTTATTACTTGAGCAAGAGGTTGCGAAGAAAACTTCCACACTAAGTAGTACTTTATTGCGTATGGAAGTTCAACAAAAAGAGATGCTAGAGCAGCAACATCAATTAGAGGCTGAAAATAATCGTCGCCGCAAAACTGAAAGTACCTTAATAACAACCAATAAAGATTTAAAAGACTCTATTTTAGAGCTCAGCAAAGCTCAGGATAGATTATTAGAAGCTGAGAAGATGTCTTCTTTAGGTCAACTCAGTGCAGAAGTATCTCATGAAATTAATACTCCCATCGGTATCAGCATAACTTCAACTAGCTACCTTTCAGATATAATTACGAAGTTACAACAAGACATTAATGCACAAACTTTATCAAAACGAACTATAGACAGCTTTATCGGTAACGCTCAACACAGCATTGAACTGCTATCAAACAACTTACAACGAGCTGCTGAGTTAATTGCTAGCTTTAAGCAAGTCGCTGTAGATCAAACCAATGATAAAGTAAGATTAATTAATGTGGCGAAATACCTAGATGAAATAATTCAGTCTATTCATCCTAAATTGAAAAAGACTAACCATCGCATAAAGGTTGATTGTGACCAACATATTGAAATTTATACTCACCCAGGTGCAATTGCACAAATAATGATTAATCTCATCATCAACTCAATATTTCATGGTTTCCAAGACATTAACCGAGGAAAAATGAATATAGAGGTAGCGATAGATCAAAAAAGATTAGTCATATTATACAAAGACAATGGTGCAGGTTTAACCGAAGAGCAACTAACTCATTTGTTTGACCCTTTCTATACAACAAAATCAGATAAAGGCGGCACTGGCTTAGGTACCCATATCATTAAAAACTTAGTGGTAGGCACTTTAAGTGGTTCTATAAAAGCGGAGTCAAAACCAGGTGAAGGTTTGAGCTATCAGATTTCAATTCCAGATTTAAGGTACAGTTAAAAGCTGCTGCCTTAGCAATAGAATTCAGGTATGATGTTTGCCAAAATATCCCCTTATCAGCCTAGGATTTACTTATGTGGTTTAAAAACCTATACTTTTTTGCTTTTACTCGTCCTTTTGAGTTGTCAGAGCAAGATTTAGAAAAACATTTATCAGAACACCTTTTTACTCCTTTAGGCTCTACAGAAGTATCGCATTTTGGTTGGGTTAACGCTTTAGGTAAGCATGGACACTCTGCTGTGCACAGCGCCAATGGCAACTTTTTAATCTGTGCTCGTAAAGAAGAAAAAATCCTGCCAGCTCCAGTGATCAAAGATATGATCGAAGAAAAAGTTAACTTACTCGAGCAAGAGCAAGGTCGCGGCGCAACTAAAAAAGAAAAAGAGCAATTTAAAGAAGATATCATTTTTGAATTACTTCCTCGCGCATTCTCCCGTATTACCGATACTCACGCTTATATTAGCCCAGCAAATAATATTATCGTTATTAATTCAAGTTCTCGTGGCAAAGCTGAAGATCTTTTAGCTTTATTACGTAAAGTGCTTGGTACCCTGCCTGTTACAAGTTTTGATCCTGATATCTGTGTTGATGAAACCATGACAGATTGGCTTAACGAGAAAAGCCTAGGTGGTAAATTTACCCTAGGCATGGAAGCTGAGTTCAATGCTTTAGGCGATGATGGCGCAGTTGTTCGAGTAAAAAACCAAGACCTTATCGGTGAAGAAATAAAAGCACATTTAGATGCAGATAAGTATGTAGTGAAAGTTGCACTTGAATGGGATGAATCATTGTCATTTATTTTGTGTGATGATCTTGCAATAAAGCGCGTTAAGTTTTTTGATGTGATACATGAACAAAATGATGACATTGATAGTGACGATGTTCTGGCTAAGCTTGATGCTGACTTTGCATTAATGGCTGGTGAATTAAATCGCTTTATTGTCGAATTACTTGCTGAATTTTCAATGAAAACGTCTGACCATCTAGAAAAAGATTAATAGCAACCGAGTATACTGCTCATATAAAAAAGGACGATTAGTACTCGTCCTTTTTTTAGGTATACTGTTCGCTAAATAAACATAGCTTTAACAGCCTCACATTTCTCTTTAAACTCATCAGTTTGCATATAGTCCGCCTCAGGGAGTATGCCTTTCTTGGTATAGCTATTTAATAAAGCTTCTTTAGTCGATTCATTTTTAAAGACATTATGGTAAATTGCACCTGCACGAATGAAGTCTAAATAATGCACCTCAGTTGGTAGTACCGTTAAGTCACTCCAACTTTCAGCCAGTAATGTGAATTCTTCAGAAAATCCCCATCTACGTGTAATAGCGCCGCCAATTTTACCTGATAGCTTGATAATAGCCTGCTGTAAAAAAGTAGGGTTAGCAAACACATCAGGATGATTCTCAGCCTCGGTCAAAATAGGCAAAACCCCAATATTATGCACTAGCGCTGCTAATGTGATGGTATCTAATGTTAATGATGTACGCTTATGATCTTTAAGATAAAAATCCATTAAACTCACGGCAACAGAAGCAATATCAATGGTTTTCACCCAAGCTTTATTCATATACATGGTGACAATATCATTATGCGACACAAAAACCTGCTCAACAGCCATTGCCGTTGCAATACTCTTTATTTGTCTTAATCCAATTCTTGTTACGGCCTGCGGAACCGTTTCCGCTTTAATACTTCGTCCTAAAATCGCATTATTAGCCACTTTCAGTATGCCTAAAGATAAAGCAGGATCTTGGGAGATAATTTCGCTCATATAATTAAGGCTTATATCGGGATCATCTGCTGCACTTCTCACTTTTAATGCAACTTCAGGTAATGTTGGAAGAACTAGCGTGTCTTGTTTTATCTTCTCGGTCAAAATAGTGTACAGGGCATTTTCAGTTGCCATAAAACTCACCTTTATTTTTATTGTGCATAGATTTAAAAGTAGCACAATTCCTTAGAATGTAATGATTTTTCTTAATGCTTTTCAAGATAATAGCAACAACAATTTTATTTAGCGACATAGATATAGACCACGCCTAAAACCGACCCTCAAGACAAACCTTGATTCAGATCATGTTTAGCTCAATTCTAGTTAGTAGAGCTCATAGCTATTTAGTATAATTCGCCGCTAATTTTTTTTGTGTTTCTATTGGATACTACTTGAGTACTTTATGATTAAACCTGAACTTCTATCTCCAGCTGGTAGCTTAAAAAACATGCGGTATGCTTTTGCTTATGGCGCTGATGCGGTATATGCAGGACAACCTCGCTATTCACTTAGGGTTAGAAACAACGAATTTAGTTTAGATAACATTCAAATTGGTATCAATGAAGCGCACCAGTTAGGCAAAAAATTCTACCTTGTTAATAATATAGCTCCGCATAATGGAAAACTGAAAACCTTCCTTAAAGACATCGCCCCTGTTATTGCGATGAAACCAGATGCATTGATCATGTCTGATCCTGGCCTAATTATGTTAGTACGGGAAAACTTTCCAGAAATGCCGATTCACTTGTCAGTACAAGCAAATGCAGTTAACTGGGCTACGGTTAAGTTTTGGCAGCAACAAGGCGTTGAACGAGTCATTCTTTCGAGAGAGCTTTCACTCGATGAAATTGAAGATATTCGTTTTCATTGTCCTGAAATGGAGCTGGAAGTTTTTGTACATGGCGCACTCTGCATGGCCTATTCTGGTCGATGTTTACTTTCAGGTTATATCAACAAGCGAGACCCAAACCAAGGTACATGCACTAATTCTTGTCGTTGGAAATACGATAGTCACGAAGCAAAAGAAACTGAAACCGGCGATATCGTTGCTGTAAAACTAGAAGACGTTGAAATATATACTCCTGATAAAGAAATCATCATTCCAACTCAGCAGCCAGTTGATGAGGTTGTGTTACTGCAAGAGCAAGGCCGACCAGGTGAGTACATGCCTGCTTTTGAGGATGAACATGGCACTTATATAATGAATTCAAAAGATTTGCGTGCGGTTGAACATGTGGAGCGTCTAGTAAAAATGGGCGTGCACTCATTAAAGATTGAAGGTCGAACTAAGTCTTTTTACTATTGTGCTAGAACCGCTCAAGTCTATGGTAAGGCTATTAATGATGCCATGGCAGAGAAAACATTTGATCAAAATTTAAATACTGATCTAGAACATCTTGCACACAGGGGCTACACAGAAGGCTTCTTGCAACGCCACCGTCACGGTGACACGCAAAATTATGATTACGGTTACTCAAAAAGCGATACGCAACAGTTTGTTGGTGAAGTGCTTGGCAAGAATGAAGAGTCTGGTTTAATTGATATTGATGTGAAAAATAAATTCCTAACTGGTGATAAGCTTGAGCTCATGACCCCTTCAGGCAATCAGACATTTACCTTAACAGAAATGATAAATACAAAGACTAAAGAAACCGTTACCGATGCCAAAGGCTCAGGTCATAAAGTTTCCATTAAACTTGATACCGAGTTAGATTTGCCATTTGGCATCATCATGCGTTTTTTAGATGAAGCTGGCACAACACGACAGCCATTCGCACAAAACCAAGCAACAACGTAATTTCGAAAAATGACGATACAAAAGGTTAGCTGTTAATGGCATTAAAAATATTAGATTCATGTATCAACTGTGATATGTGCGATCCAGAGTGTCCAAATGAAGCTATTACCCTTGGCGCTGAAATTTATGAAATTGATGTTGATAAATGTACCGAGTGTATAGGTCATTATGAAAAGCCAACTTGTGTTAGTGTCTGCCCGATTGATTGTGTTAAACCAGACCCTGAGAATGTCGAAGATGAAGAAGCGCTTCTAGCAAAGTTTTTTAGCATGCATGGTTAACACTTCCCATCATCTGCATAACTGAAATCTTGTCAATTTAGCTTAGCAAAAACTAAAAAGCCCCAAAGAAAATATTCTCTGGGGCTTTTTAATATAATTACCTAATGAGTTAACTAATCAGTTCAAGCTATCTTGTAGGCAATTTAATATCAGCTAAAAATTCATCAACTTCATGGTTGTTTTTTAACAACATCGCCTTAGTCACTATATCTTTAGTTAAATGCGGCGCAAAGCGTTCGATAAAGTCATACATATATGCACGTAGGAAACTACCGCGTCTAAAGCCAATTTTAGTGGTACTCGCTTTAAATAGGTGACTTGCATCAATAACGACTAAGTCGCTGTCAATTCGATCATCAATTGCCATCGAAGCAATAACACCCACACCAACGCCTAAACGCACATAAGTTTTAATGACATCGGCATCTGTTGCGGTAAATGCGATTTTAGGTGTTGCTCCTGCGGCATCAAATGCGGCGTCAAGCTCTGAGCGACCAGTAAAACCAAAGACATAAGTAACCAAAGAATATTGAGCAATATCTGCAATAGTAATATTTTGTTTTTTCGCCAATGGGTGGTCCGGACGCACAATGATACTTCTATTCCAGTGGTAACAAGGGAGCATCACTAAATCATTATATAAATGCAAAGACTCGGTAGCTATAGCAAAATCGGCGTCTCCTTTAGCAGCAGAGTCACTGATTTGTGCCGGCGTACCTTGCGACATGTGCAGGGAAACTTTATTGTATTTTTTAACAAAACCCTGAATAACATCTGGCAGAGCATATCGCGCTTGCGTATGCGTTGTGGCAATGCGAAGTTTACCTTCGTCTGGTTGAGTATGCTCTCGCGCTACTGCTTTGATACCTTCTACTTTTGAAAGTATTTGGGTAGCGATATCAATAACATCTTGGCCAGCTTCAGTTACATGGGTTAAATGCTTACCACTTCGGCCAAAAATTTGAATTCCTAACTCATCTTCAAGCATTCTAACTTGCTTAGAGATACCGGGTTGGGAGGTGAATAAACTGTCAGCTGTAGCAGAAACATTTAAATTATTGTTCAATACTTCAACGATATAGCGTAATTGTTGCAATTTCATATAAATACTCAAGCAGCATAAAATGCCAAGGTTAGGACGTTCTTATAGCAAAATAATATACTTAATCGGACATTTATTCCATAATATTTTTAGTTTTTGTAAATAAATTTCGACAGTTTGGTTATATAGGGCAAAGAATTTTTTTTACTTAGTTATACTGTATTCATAATTGTTACTTTATCTGGGATAATTAACCAGAAAGTTTCAACTAGCCCTATGCTTAACAAAACATTTTTTGTAGACTGCTTAGTAGTTTATTTATTCAAGAGTACCTTAGATGATTGCTATTATTGTTGGTTTGATTATCGCCTTAATCGTTATTGTTGTTGTGGTTAGCTCCATTCAACAACATAAAGAGAAGTTAGAGGCAGAAAAACGCATAAAAGTATCGAAACAAAAAGCGATTATTGATGAAAGTGAAGAGCTAATTCTTAATTTAGCCAACTTACCAAGTAACCCAAATGTGGTAAAAATCCTAAACCGCCGCAGTTTAAATGCCGCTAAAACCATGCAAGAGCTTATGCCCGAAGTTAAAGGCATTAAAAAAAGGGTGCAAGAGTTAAAATCACGGTTAAAAGCTTCAGAAGACCTAGCTGATAGCCAAGTAGGATCAGAAGAAACATTTACCTTGCCAGATAATGAGCAACAATTAGTTGCAATATTACAGTGTATAAAAAAGTTACGTGCTGTACTTAAGTCAGAGCAAAGCAAAGGTGCATTAGACGCACAAACGTTTACCGCTGAAGATCAGAAATTAGCGGCAATGCAGTTAAAGATTAATATTGAAAGTCTGATCAAACGTGGTACGCAAGCTTATAATAAAGAAATGCTAGGTTCAGCAAGACAATATTTCGAAAAAGCCTTGCAGAGCTTAACAAATAGCACGGTAAAAAATGACTATGTTACTACTAGGTTTGCTGAAATTAATCAACAGCTTGAAGAAATAACCGATGCGCTTAAAAATACCAATGCTAAAGATGCGGCTAAAAAAGCCAAAAGCGAAGAAGATGAATTGGATCTATTATTTCAGCCAAAGAAAAAATGGTAAAAACAATCAGTGCTTATTTAGTTTTTTCTGCTATTTAAGATAAAGCTTTCGTGGAATCAATTAATTCAATTAAACTTCCGTCATTTTTGCGCCGAACTTTAAATGCCTATGCACTAAAAGCTTATGTTAGAGGGTTAGGCTGTGAACTAACCCGCATAAGACGCTCAAGAAATTGGCAACTAAAAGCGAACAATAGCCAAATCTACGCCATAATTACCTTTATAGAGCAATCTCACGAGGATAGCTGGTTATGGCTAGCAACCCTTCTTAAAAGTCAATATCAGCACTTAACTCACGACAACCTAGTGATAATTGCTAAACGCCTACCTAACCTCACTATTTCTGCATTAATGGCTCACACTGATTGCACATTAACTCAAGCAAGAAAAGTACTTGATGAGCTAGAAGGTTTCGATTAAAACTCTGAATTTCACTAGGAAGCTCACTATCACATGTTTCAGATAAAAAAATAGATACCCTGTGGTATCTATTTTTTGTTTAAACCTAAAGTAATTTAAAACCTACGTTTCAGTCTTCTTTTTAGCTGCCGTCTTTTTGGTCGCTTTCTTCTTAGCAACCTTTTTCTTAGGCACTTCTTCGACCCACTTACCATCGATATATTTAGCAGTCCAACCTGTCGCTTTAGGCTTACCATCGGTAACTATTTCAGTCATCACATACTGCTCTTTGGTTTTGCGACTGTAACGTACAACCGACAAATTACCTTCGTGATCCTCAGCAGGTGCGTCAGCTAAATAATAGAATTTTTCTGAAATTCTATCTCTAAACCTTTGTAACTCCGCTACTTTCGGCGCGCGAGTTTCTCTCGAACGAGGGAAAGTATGAGCAGCTAAAAATATGCCTGCTGCGCCATCACGTAATACAAAATGAGCATCTGATTTTTCACACTCAAGCTCAGGTAATTGTACTGGATCTTCTTTTGGTGGCGCAGCTTCACCGCTTGCTAATAACTTACGGGTATTCTTACACTCATCATTAGTACAATCGAAATACTTACCAAATCGGCCAGATTTCAATTCCATATCGGCTTCACAGCGATCACATTCTAAAACAGGGCCATCATAACCTTTAATTTTAAAGGTACCCTGCTCAACCTCAATACCGTCACAAACTGGGTTATTACCACAAACATGAAGTTTTCTGGTCTCATCAATTAGATAACTATCCATCGCGGTATTACATTTTTGACAACGATGCATTGCACGTAATGCTTCAGTTTCTTGATCTTCTGCTAGAACACTAACCGCCTCTTCACCAGCCGTTAGATTCATGGTGGTGGTACAGCGCTCTTTAGGCGGCAGAGCATAACCTGAGCAACCTAAGAAAACGCCTGTAGAGGCTGTTCTAATACCCATTTTACGGTTACAAGTAGGACAGTCGATATCAGTAAGTACTGGTGCGTTATTTGGCATGCCACCATCTGTTGATTCTTGATTAGCAAGCGCTAAATTTTTACTAAAGTTCTTGTAAAAATCATCAAGCACGTCTTTCCAGTTAATATCACCTTCTGCAATACCGTCAAGCTCTTGTTCCATATTAGCGGTAAAGTCATAGCTCATTAATTTTTCGAAGCTAATCGACAAGCTATCAGTAACAATCTCACCCATTTTCTCAGCGTAGAAACGCTTCTTATCTAGGCGAACATAACCTCTGTCTTGAATTGTAGAGATAATAGATGCATAAGTAGATGGTCTACCGATTGAACGTTTTTCAAGCTCTTTAACTAAAGATGCTTCACCAAAGCGAGCTGGTGGTTTAGTAAAGTGCTGGCTTGGCTCTAGCTGATCAAGCGTTAAGGCTTCACCTACCTTAAGATCAGGTAAGTGCTTATCATCACCTTTACTCAGTTGTGGATGAACTTTTGTCCAACCATCAAATTGCATAACTCGACCTTTCGCTTTTAAGTCAAAGCTAGCAGCGCTAATAGTAAGGGTACTAACGGTATAGCGAGCGGCAGTCATTTGACATGCAACAAACTGACGCCATATTAGCTCATACAATTTTTTAGCATCAGCATCAATACCTTCAAGTAGAGCAGCAACAAGTTTCACATTGGACGGACGAATAGCTTCATGCGCCTCTTGTGCTCCGGCTTTTGAACCATAAACTTTTGCTTTTTCAGGTAAGTAGTTATCGCCAAATGTTTTACTAATGTATCCGCGACACATCTCAACAGCATCTTTACTTAAATTAGTTGAATCGGTACGCATATAAGTAATATGACCCGCTTCATATAAACGTTGAGCTAAACCCATTGTACGTTTAACGCCGTAGCCTAATTTAGTACTGGCTGCTTGTTGGAGCGTTGAAGTAATAAATGGTGCTGAAGGCGTGCTTTTCGACGGCCTATCTTCTCGCTTACTTACCGCATAATCTGCAGTTTTTAATATTGCGAGCGCAGCATTGGTATCTTTTTCATTGGTAGGTTTAAACGCTTTACCATTTTCATGAGTGACATCAAGGGTAAGTACTTCGCCAGTCGTTGAATGAGTATCAGCAACAACCTCCCAAAACTCTTTAGGATCAAAAGCTTTAATTTCACGTTCTTTTTCAACAACTAGCTTTACTGCAACCGATTGAACACGTCCTGCAGATAAACCACGCGCTACTTTTTTCCAAAGTAGTGGGCTCACCATAAAGCCAACAACTCTATCTAAAAACCGTCTAGCTTGCTGCGCATTTACACCTGGCATACTCAACTCACCTGGAGTCGAAAATGCTTGTTGAATTGAGCTTTCGGTTATTTCATTAAACACTACGCGGCGAAATTTTTCGTCTTCACCACCGATAATCTCTTTCAAATGCCATGCAATAGCTTCTCCCTCGCGATCCAAATCGGTCGCGAGATAGACAGTATCAGCTTTATCGGCAAGTTTTTTAAGCTCAGTAACGACTTTCTCTTTACCCGGGAGTATTTGATAATTAGCAGCCCAGTTTTTCTCAGGGTCTATGCCCATACGGTTAACTAACGCTTGCTTATCACGCTTTGCTTTATACTTAGCTTTTGCTTCTGGCGTCATTTTACGGACTTCAGCAGGCGACTTAGCTGCTACCTTTTTACCTGTACTACTATGAGGCAGATCTCGAACATGGCCTACACTAGACTTTACAATAAAGTCCTTACCTAAATATTTATTAATTGTTTTCGCTTTGGCTGGCGACTCGACAATTACCAGTGATTTTGCCATAAAAATATATAATCCTTCGATAAAGGCAAAATATTTTTTTGCCTTTTTATTCAAACGCTATTTTAGTCAATAAAGTGCGAGCATACTTATTTTGAACTAGCTAGCGATAAAAAAAACTTACTTTTTGTAATTAACTCTCTGCATAACTATTTATAGGTATATCTATAAATATGCACGCTGACAAGTATTTAATTTTTCACATTGGAAATGCTATTCACCCACTTAGTGGTTTTAGCTATAATAGGTTTTTATTAATATTACTGTGCCTCTATACACAACATTCCTACTTTTAGCGGCAATCATAATAGACTTTTCAATAAAAAATAAGAGCAGAATGTTAAATAAATTAATTATAAAAAATTTAACGGTGTCTTTTACAGCAGACAATCTAAGCAAATAATCAAACTTGAGAACCCATATGACAGCAATCACATCAGAATTTTACAACAAACTCAGTAATTGTTTATGCCCTCCTGGTAATGGCGTCTTTACGGTAAATACGGCTAAAGAGCGTAAAGAGCAATTACACCAGACTATTTTTGGACAAGCCGTAGATGTTGACGATTTGTGGAAACAGTCCTTAAATCAGCTTCCTGATGCGTCTAAGGCGGTAATCCTTGGTGTAGCATCGGATTGTGGTGGTGGTATTTTACGTGGTGCCAATTGGGGACCATTATTTTTACGCTCGACTCTATTAGCATCATACCCTGAGTTAACCGCGTTTGATCTTGGTGATGTAAGAGTTATCCCACATTTATTATCTGACAAGTATTTAAATGAGGCGACAATAACAAACTGTAGAAAAGCGCTATATCAAGACGAAAATAGCGACTTTGCTATTAGCCCGCTTTCTATTACCGAAGATGTTTTACATGATTTTTATGCTGAATTTCCTGAAAAAGGTATTTTCGGCATAGGTGGAGATCACAGCGTTAGTTACCCGCTTACTAAAGCTTACCTACAAGCCAAAAAGAAACAAGGTAAACGCGCAGCAATTATCCACTTTGATGCACACACAGATCTTCTGGTAGAGCGCTTAGGCATTGATTTATGCTTCGGCTCTTGGTGTACTCACATCCTTGATGATTTACATGAACATAATCACTTAATCCAAATAGGCATTCGCTCTAGTGGTAAACCGCAAAGTCATTGGGAAGATAAGTTCGGTGTAAAACAGCACTGGGCAAAAGATGTTTTAGCTCAAGGTACAGCTAAAACCATCGAAAACATTCTCGCACAACTAGAACACGAAAATATAGATGAGCTTTATGTAAGTTTTGATATTGATGCTATTGATGATAGCTTCGCTAGCGCAACAGGAACACCAGAGCCAGATGGTTTAATGCCACAAGATGCTATGGAAATACTAAGAGCCTTAGCAGCGAAATATCCAATTACCGGGGCAGATATGATGGAAATTGCGCCTTTCACCGACAGTTCTGGCGAAGGTGTGGTTGGTCAAGAGAAAACCTTAAAAGTAGGTGCTGAAATTTCTGCGTTTTTACTTAAAGAGATGGCTAAGTAAGCTAAGTTATATTACGTCAATATTAAAAAGGCTCCTTCAGGAGCCTTTATAATCTTTCTTTTAAAAAGCTGACTGTATAATTTAGCCTTCGTCAGCAATATTTTTACTACAATCTGCAAAGTAACCAAACGGACTTATGGTATCAATTCCTTGATTTGGTGGTGTTTGCTTTTCATTAGTTACGTGATCGGCTAAAACAGGTAAAGTAAAGATTGTTTGAGTAGAGCTTTCACTTCCTGTTACTTTACCTGACACAACTAACTTAGCATCAAGCCAATGTGCATAACTTTGCGGATATATTATACGAATAACTGAGCGGCCATCACTATCTGTAACAAAGTTTCCACTGATAGAGACAATATTACCAGGCGTTAATTCGCCATCATCATTAAAGTCTTCACCATCATCTAGAATACCATTAAAATTAACATCTTCATTGGCACACTTAGTAGGTTCAATAAAAATAGTAGGTTTAGGTTGAGAGCCAATACCAGCGGCGACCCATACAACAAAGTCATCACCATCATAAGTCCTCATCCAAAAGCCTTTATAGTAACTTTGTGGAATTGCGGATACTGTTAATTCAACATTCTGAACCGCATTGGATTCTGCATCGGTTACAAAGATTGAATACTCTTTAATATAATCCTGTCTCTTATACACATCTCCGAGCCCACGAGA
>OLII01000321.1_pt1 | contig 18651 bp, 24 predicted proteins | sample 1609481 | NCBI WGS metagenome assembly OLII01 (sample SAMN05416859, study PRJEB24817) | seawater metagenome | isolation source: Sea water | place: Canada:Atlantic | collected 2013-11 | reverse complement strand
ACACGGCCTGCAGTGCACTTTCCTGTGCGCAGGTTAATACCCACATATAGCTTTTACTTTGTGCTTTCCTGCCTGGTTCATTTAAAACTTGCACGGGGGTTTCGTCCATGTGTAATACACATTGCTCTAACAGAATTTCATGTATGCGATTGATCAAACTCTGAATAAGTTCTCCGCAACGCATCATCCAATTGGCCAAACTGCTGCGGTCTAATTCAATTCCTATTCGCTTAAATATTTCAATTTGCCGATATAAAGGCGAGCCATCACAGTATTTTTGCACGGCAATGTGCGCAAGCAAGCCTGGTCCTGCAATGCTTTTTTCGATGGCTTGCTTAGGTTTGCTGGCTGTTTTCATGTGCTGCTTGCAACACGGGCACGCATATTTTTTACGAATATGGCGTAACGCTTTTATTTGAGCGGGAATGAATTCAAGTTGTTCGTGAGTTTCTTCGCCGATTTCTTTAAGCACTGCGCCATCGTGAGGACAAATTTTATCTTCATCAGGCAGGTCGTAGATTATTTCTTCGCGAGGAATGTTATCGGGAATAGAAACTCGCTTTTTACACTTGCTACGAGTGTGGCTTGGAATCGTTAGGGTTTCAGTTTCTTCACTGGTAATTTCACTAGAATCGGATTCAGGCTCATTAAATAAAGTGATCTGATCAGGTGACAGTTTTTCACTGGAGGTGCCAAAGTGTTGTTGACGAGCTTGCAAGAGCAGGTTTTCAAGCTGCTCTATGCGTTGATCTTTCACCTGTATTTTTTGGTGTAATAGATCAATTTCTTTATCTCGTTCGCTGCTATTTATCATGGGGTGATTATAACAGAATGTTTGTTTTAAACGCTAAGATAACGCGCCATATTGTTGTGACACATGAGGCTGTATTTTTGAAATATCAAAACCGCGCAACAACCAATCCATCTGCTCACTTGAAAGTGTTACGACTTCGCTTAATGATTTCTTTGGCCACTTAAATTTATCCTGCTCTAAACGCTTATACCATAAGCAGAATCCCGTTTTATCCCAATATAAAATTTTGAGTTTATCGCGCCTCTTATTGCAAAAAACAAACAAGGCTGCATCATATGGCGACAAGCCCATACCCTGTTCAACAATAACCGAAAGACCATTAATGGATTTACGAAAATCCACCACGTCACGATGCAAGTAGACGGCTGTAAATTCACAAAGCGCTCTCACTTGACCAGCTCACGCATAAATTGTGCAAGCCAAATGGGTGAGGTGTCGGCAGGCAGATGGATATCGGCACCCGCCCAAGACAAACTCAATTCAGAGTTCGTAATCATGGGGGGCTGTACTTTAACAAAAGGAGAGGCTGGTTCCGATTCTTGCAACTTCGCTTTCTTAAGACTGAAATATTTTGGGTCTATGCCTTGGTTTTTACAAAAGTCGGTGGCGGTTAAATGAGAATTCTTTTGATCTTCAATGAGCTGAAGCCATTCGTTGCGGGTACGTCTGATCATGATTATCTCCTTAAAAATGAAATTTTAAGGGAGGTGATGGGTTCGTGATAGGCTGTGGTTGGCTAGGCGCTTACTATTAAACTGTTGGAAGTAGTAGAGGCTGGCGTGAGTATAGGGGAATGAGAAACTGTAAGGTTTCATCAATTGACTACGTTAATGGGCAAGTTACAATTGAGTCAAATTTACAGTTCGGCATTTAACGAAAGAAATCTCTGGGGGGCTTGGCCCCGAGTAAAGCTATCGCTTTGGGAAATTTTGGTTGGCCGAAGGCCAATAAAATCTACGGTAAGCTCGGTCGCTTGCGGCCGACAGTCGATTTTAAGGGACTTCTTTTTAACTGTGTTCGAGATTACATTTACAAACATTACAATTCGGTTGGACCTCATAGCCATAACCTTGGGTTATCGCCGAATGAGAATTAAAAGTATTATTTGAAAACCTCTAACAGCGTGATCAACAAAGGTTGACCGCCACGAGATCACTAGACACTATGACTGTGTTCAAGAGCTTACCTTAATATTTAGTTCCTGCATCCCCAAAATAAATTCGGCTATTTTTATAATTTAAGAAGGAATTTCGATTCCACTTTAATCATTCCACCCAATGTTATTTAGTGCTACCTCCTCAAGCATGTCCATTATGTAATCACCCGTTGTTTCGTTATCGATACGAGTCCTCTCATCTTCATAATGATTTTCATTAAAGATCCATTTATCTATATTTTGCTCTATTCCTCTACGAATCAAAGCATTTTCTGAATATATTGGGTAATATTCAGCTAACCACTCTTCAAAATTTCCAAAGCCTAAGCCACGCTTTCTATATTTTGATAAAGTATCTGCATGAGATATTGGTAAGACTGACATGGACCTATATTTTTTAACAGCCTCAATATATAGGTGTGTAGCTGCTGGATGACCTAGATCTGAGGCTAACCTGAGGTAATATAATTTGTTAATGTGATCTCCTTTTTCAATTAGATAGCTAAATTTAAATGCTGTAACAGCGCTACCACACCCAATTGCCCGATCAATCCCTTCTGATAATTGCAATACTTCAGTATAATCTTTAAATGAAATAAATTTAGTCAATGCTTCTGGGTGACCTTCTTTTACAGCAAAGCTAAAAAGCTCAGATCTAAATGTGGTGTATCCAAGATCTTCTGACTCTTTATCTAAAAGCTTAACCAGCCCAATAGCATATCGCCCTCCTTTAACAAAACGTTTTTTCAACCACCTTTCATGCACATAATTTCTTTGTAGCCACTCTTTATTTCCAGGTTTGTTTTTCTCAGGATCCCTGTTGAAATCAAACTTACTTGAAGGTTTCATCACTCGTAAGATTGCTTCAGGGTTATCTTCCTTAAGAAGATTTTTAAATAGTTCGGACTTAATCCGCTCTGCCTCTCCTATACATAATCTTATCCACTTTTGATCCATTCCTGATATTTGATGACTTAAATTAATTAGCTTATCCTTAAACAAAGATAACTCATCAATCACTAATAATTCTCTTCCCGGCAGAGGTTGGATATTAAACTTTGACCTTACCTCGACAATATCATTTCTAAATGTTAAAAATTCATACCATTCACTGTCACTAATATCACGACTCAAATCAGTTAATGTTAAACCTGAATTTTTTAGATCCGAAAGTATTAAATTCAACTCTGCCTTTATTTTACTTGCCTTTAACCTATCCTTTAGTTTTTTACCGTATTTTATATGAGGCACTACTTTTCCGGTTTTTAAAAAGCCAAGGTAAATGCACTTGTCTTCATCCGTAACAGCATCTTCCTTTGAAGTATGATTTAGACCCGATTCATTTAAACTGACAACTAATTCATTTACAGTCTTACCTAGCGATTTGGCCAAGCTTTCTACAGTTACTTCCACTATCGATAATCCCTTTTTACCATATCTATCCACAAACCTGCCAACCAGGAATTGTGCTCTACTTAGGAGTACAATTCACTATGCCACTACACATGTAGAATACCAATAATTTATTAAGGAGCTAAATACAAAATCTTACACCCTCAAATCAGCAAAATTTAAGGTGTCTCAGAGAGAGACCATTGATCCTACTATATATCCCCGTATTAGTTCCTGATTAAGGATTAGCCTAAAACTTATGACCGTACCAGTCATATGACTCATTATTATCATCATGAAATGACCACGCACCACTGAACACAGTAGAACCATGATTTGTATTTTCTCGGTGAAAGATTAATGTACAAGTACCCTTTAGACCGTTATTTTGATGCCAGTCACCAGTTACAATCATTCCATTTTCACTCCATTTAAGGTTACTAATTTCACCTTTATAACGCCTGTATTTGATCACCATTTCATGATCGGAGGATATTGTTAGTTCAATATTTTCTACAGGTTCTTCCGAACCTTCAATCCAGCGGCTTTTCCAGATACCTTGATGCTTCTGAATAAATTTTCTATGCATAGCCCTACCTCCTGTAAATGTAATTAGTGTACCACTACAATACAATATCTAAAGGATAAGCTCCCCCAGAATTATTATTCTAAGCGACTCAAGCAGAGTATCTGCTATGAGGAAGGGGAGTCCAATTATCTACTCTGAGAAAGACGGCCACCAATAATTTTTCACATAAAAATCTAAAGTAACTTCTTCCCAGTAACCACAATCAAGGCACCTTATTCTCAATTTCCTTCCCCTAATTAGTATTGAAATATCTAGCGCTAGCCTTCCTGACTAGGGACTATTTTTTAATTGTTTGTTATAGAGTTATCTTTCTTTAACAAATTTAAAGGAAATAATTATACCAATTATATTGTTTGGAATCTCTAATTTATTCTGAGTTTTTATTGAAATATCAGCTAACAATTACTAATCATTACGCAGTAACTAAATTTGTAATTAAAATATATTTCAGTAACACTAGAATTTAACTCTGTTCAACCAAGCTATTTAAGGGCCTTTATCCTTAGTATCGCATCCCCTTTACTAATTAGTTCCCGAGGAGATCTAAGTTTATGGAATGGGTCATCTTCGTCAGTCACACTCTGTTTAGTTTCTGTTTCCCTCGGGGTTTTCTTGTATATGTAGAAAACAAAAAGAGACATGGTTGAAAAAGTTAGCCATTTTAGTATAAATGAAATACCTGCTAATTCTGAGTATCCACTGGTATGAACATATGACAAAAACTCAGAATGAATTACCTGTATTAGAATAATAAGAAAAAGATATATCCCTAGAGACTTTACCAGTCTTCCATACCGCTTCCAGATAAACAGGTAAATTATTGATTTTGGTATTAAACTCATGCCCATGATATTCCTAGCAAGGCAGCTAATGCTGTTATTGAGATTGACTTAGCTTTAGAAAGAATTTTATCTTCTTCTTCCTTGACGATAATTTCCAAGTCAATTTCTGACAGTTCTTTCATGGATTTCGGAGATACCCCCACTCTTACCTTAGCGTTATTGATGGCTTTATTTCTAAGCGCAGTCTGTATAGCGTGGGGAAGTAGTTTTCTTAATGTCATAATTTCTCCTAGCGAATAGCTGTAAAAATCAAGCTTTGAAAATCTTTGTATAGCGGATGGGTTCGGTATGTATGGCCAGACATTGCCATTTTAATAGCTTTCCCCCATGGTAAATTTGGCTTCCCTGAATTTTTAATGATTTCAGGAATAAGGTCGCAATCAAGTTGAAGATCCTTTCTATGGCATCGCCAAAGAACTTGCTTGAGGTATTTTTGACAAGCATCCATACGCCCTGACCTATATAAAAAATCAAGATTACCCATTTTACTAAAAGCTATGTTTACCTCTTTAAAGCTCCAATCAGGCTTAGATGTAATTTCTTCAATACCATGGGTCTTATAGGGGTCTCTAAGTTCGCAAACTTTTCTCCAGTACAACTCTGCTCCAGAACGGCCGCCATTTTTTAGTACCCACTTTCGCATACGCCACTGAGATCCAACATGGCCTAACGGATCGTCCCAAAAAATAAAGTTTCTACGCATTTTCCATAAATCATAAATTGTCATTTGACCTTCGTGACCAAAGCATCCTTCTATTGTGTTACAGCCTCCGGGTGGATCATTTGGGTTATTAATGAGGTTAATTGTCTTTCTTAGGTTTCCTCTGGGGTGACTGAGAAGGTACTTCGCATACTCCCAATGACCGTAAAGAGTGGAGATGTAAGCAGCTGTTTGATTCGTGCAATTATGGAAGTTAGGATCTAGCCCTACTTCCTCCACCAAATATTTAGCTACGCGAACAGAGCCCAATGGGGCCAGTTCCAAAAGAAGATTTGTATTTAGTGCACCGCCTTTTATTCCAATATTACTTCCTTGTCGCTGCACGCATTCATCAAACATTGTATCGGATTCACCAAATTCGGGGTTAATTGGTGTGACAAGGTGTGTGGAAATATCGAACCCAAACGGTTTAAGACGTTCTATGAACGTCTTAAACCACATCCATGTATCTGGATTCTCTCGAGTTTTACTGCGGTTCATTAACTCGTTCTTCATTTGCCAAACCATATACGCAAACATTCTTGTTTGATTTGGCTTTTCACCATCTCGGATATGTTTTGTAACTCCGCGATTAATTTTAACAACCCAAGCTGCACCAATATTTATCGCGCTTCCTTTGTCGCCGTATGCATAATTCCATGAGTACTCTATATCACTTTTACGAGGCTTAGATGGCGGTTTTGTCCATGGGTCGGAAGTACCATTGGCACCAATGCTGTTTTTCCGAATAAAATTAAGGAATTCAACATCACTTATGGCGTTGGCGCTGCCACAGAAAGCTAAAGAAACTAGAGCTATAGCCAACACAATGCAGACTTTAAATGAAATTGAATTGGCCTTGCAGTGATTGCTTACGACGCTAACTACGGTTATTACACTGCAGATGGAAACAACAATAATCCCGATTTCCCAGTAGTAATAGCATAGTAGTAGCGCCCCACTCCATGTCACCCCTGGGATAATTGATAGGCTTCGAATCAAGGGGGCTTTTGGTTCAATTTTCATTTAGATCCAATCCTTGATCAATATAATTGTTGATTGAGCAAGTATTTTGCTCAGTAGTAACTCTAGATCCCTTGAATCCCTGTGTCAATCAGTTATGATCATCTAAATTGTCCAAATAACAATAATAGTGAACAGGCTATATGGTTAATCTAAAACGACTTAAAGAGCACGCCAAGCGCAAAAACAAATGGATGGCGAATTTCTTAGGTATTGATGAACCTGCCTACTCCAGATTAGAAGCCAAACCTGAAGGACTGTCTCTTGAACAGTATTTGAAGCTGACTACTCATTTTGGTGATCTCTCAGGATATATGCAGAGAGAGGGTGATGTACTGTATTCGGCATTCAACTCCGATTCATACAAAGGCGCTCAAAACCCCTACGAGACTCTATTTTCTCAGCGAGACATGTTGCTGAAAGTGCTCAAAATAGGATTGGATAAACCTTTACCGGAAAACCTGCTGCCCCCTAAATATTTACAGTGGCCCCAGGTAAAGGCTGTCATTTGTAGTAATGCTCGATTACCAAATTTAGGCGTATTTGGACGCAGTGACTGCGGTAAATCACACTTACTGAACACCCTACTTGGTCAAGAGATTCTGCCGGCAAAGTTCACCCCAACTACATCTATTACCATCCAAGTCGTGCACGAAAAGTTTAGGCCATCATGGTTTAACGAAAAAGTAGTTCTCATGAAGCAAGATTACTGGCGAGGGACTGAGAGCGGTGCGCAAAACCATATTCATTGGGGCGTGGATAGTTCGATAGAAGAAAGCGATCGGTATCATAATCACTGGGAGAAGAATTGTCTTTATAGAGGTGGCTACGATGTTCTATCTGAATTCGCTATACGGCCTCGATTCAATTTGCCCGACAAAAAGAAACAAGAAATTGCTAAGATTCAAAGCAAAGCCCATACCGCTATTATTTTCGTGGATTCCCCTATTCTAGAATATTGTCAGCTCATAGATATACCAGGGTTCGAAAATATCACTGAAGTGATATTAGATACAGATTCCGCTACGGATATAAATGCCAAGCGGGAAAGTGAAGCAGCAATCAATTCTTTAACCGCAATTGATATGGCGGTGTTTTTATCTCCGTTAATAGGAAGCTTTAATTCTAATGACCGTGGAATGTTGTCATTAATCAAAAGACATTTTGATTCTAAATATAAAGAGAAGAGATCCATATCTGAGATTGATGAAATTATTTGGGTTATTAGCCAGGCGGATCCATCCAGAAGTAATCAAACTATAAGTGAGACAAAGGAACAAATAGCTGGAAGTCTCGTTTACCACTTTGCAGGTGATCGGCTAGCTAATATTTCTGAAAAAAATCTGGCCACCCAACAAGCTGCGCTAGTGAATAAACTCAACGTTTTCTGGTCTGACTCTAATGAGCGAAGACAGCCGTTACTGGAAAATATAGAGAATCAACTTGCAAATTTTCAGCCACAGTTGATGAGCGAAAGAACACGAGAAGCTATCAAGTGGATTGCCAGTCTTGGAGAGGGTTATTATCAAAAGAAGGTGAATAGATGGAGCGGATTAATTCGCAACCAAAAACTGGCGGCCTCTACCCTTAAGAAAGAGTTACAAATAAAAGAAAAACGGATAGTTAAAATTAAAGATTCCGTACAAAAAGTTTACCATCGAATCGATGAAATCAGGACCTTATCTATTCGTAAGATTGAAATATCGGCTTCTGAATATATTGGTGTAGATAATCTAGAGCAGATATTAAAAGAGGCTTATAGAGATGATGCAAAGGAAGCAAAAGAGAATTCGTTTGGTCTTATATATGAACAACTGCAGAGTTTAGTCGAGAGAGAAACTGGAAAATTTTCATCCGAAATAGATAAACTATTTAAAGACCTTGAATGTCAAGAGGCAGAACTGTCTATAGGAAGTCTTAATCAACCTGAAGACTTACAGGATGTTGAGATTCCTAATGATATAAAAGGGGCCAAAGCTGCTGGAGCCACTTCAGTAGTCACTGCTGGGGTGATATCGGCTGCTGCCGTTAGTATGGGTAATTTAGGCGGTTATGCATTAGCAGCTAAAGGTGTTGGCATATTATCGTCATTGGGAGTGTCATTTAGTGCTACAGGTGGAACAGCAGGTGTAATGACCGCAATATCAGCAATAGGTGGTCCGATAACTCTAGGAGCATTAATTACGGCAAGTGTCGGCTTAGCTACGTGGCGACTACTTGGTGAAAAGTGGGAGAGAAGGCTAGCAAATAAATTAAATAAACTCTGCAACGAAAAAAATATTATCCAACAATTTATAGATACGACAAAATTATCATTCGAACTTCTACATGCCCAAGTTGAAGGTCAAGGTATTTTCCTAAACTCCCAATACCTTTCATACCTTCAAGAGCTTCAAGACTTGATAGATGGGACGTTAACTGTAGAAGAATTAGAGTGCCTTGCAAAAATCTGCAAGGATAAGCGTGAATTTTTTCGATCAATTTTGTTTTCATATGACACATAAAGGGAAGTAAATAAGTCATGTATTACTCAAATAATAGCTTAAAGTCATTGTTAGATTTAGCAAGTAAAGACGAATTACGGGCACTGACAGCAATAGTTAAGCCAGATTCAAAACAGACATATGGTCCAATTTCGCTTGTAAAGGAAATTAGCTCACTTGGTGGAAATTCACTTTCAAATTTTTTCAGGGGTGCTGGTGTTCGATATACCGAGATACTTTTAGATATTTCAGATCAGTTAGGGAATAAGGAACTTCCTCCAATGATCGAAGCAGACTCAAAAACAATCGGTAAGATTGGCTATTTGAATTACGATAAAGAAGGACAAACCTTTATCGCAGAGGAAAAAGCAATAAGTGTGTGTGCACTCTATGCATTAGAAACAGAACGCGAGATAACTATGCTGTTATTTAAGCAACTTATTGAATCAGAAGAGGGTATAAAGAAAGAGGAGTTGCTTGATTCACTATTTTCTTGTTTGAACCAGCTTTCAGAAAAAATGAATATTTCTGTTCCAAGCAATATTACACCGACTACTTTATTTGGTAATATTTTCGAACTAGATCGTGACTTGCGAGACACATTTCTGCTCTCTATTACAACAGACTACTTGAAATATTCAGCCGGTGAATTAGATGTCAATAATACACTTCTTAAGAGCACAGTGTTATTTACTTCTGCTACTGGTGCTAGTGCTGTTGCTAGTACTGTAGTTGGTGCTGTTAGTGCTGCTGCTTCAGTTCTTGTTTTTCCAGTAGTAATGCTTGGAGTTGCCGGAGTACATTTAAATTTAAACTTGAATGACCGTTTAAAAAATCTCGTCCCAGCAGTAATGATGATTTTTCGAATTAGAACTAGACTACGACTGGAAAAAAGGTTAAGTGATATTAAGGATGATATCGCCGCCCCAATCGATACTGGCCTATTGATAAATAAAATGACGTCTTCGTTATTTAACACTTATGAAGAAACTATACGAGATAAAATAGATGTCTGGCTGAAACAAAAGAAAAAGCAATTCACTGGATCTGAATATATTTCTCAACTTGAGAAAAATGCGGTTTATCTCAATGAATCCTACAAAAAGCAATATAGTGCTCTCGTTACATTTCTTATTACGGCATATGATTTAGATGCTGAATATATCAATCTACATTGTGAAAATGGTCAGTCGCTAGCCAAGGACAGTACGGCTCTTATACTTAATTACCTACAGGGTAGTTTTGATATGCCATCTGCAATATTTGATATTGATAGCTATGCTGCACTTAAAGAATTGAAAGACCTGAGTGAATTACGCTATCAAGATGAGCTTGAATTCCAATGTAATTTATTTAGAGCTAAGAATATATTCGTGCGGCTATTAATTAGTTATTACACAAATAATAAGGAGTCATTGAATTCATTAAGAGGTATGCCTGAAGAAGCCCTAAAGGAGGCATTAACCCCTAAGATTGATTTCTATTGCAGTCTTTTATTGGGGGATGTCGAAATGGTGAGCTAACATTAAATGCTCCCTTTCATAGTTAAGGAGGGGTTGTCTGGTGGTCAACTTTTTTTGGCCACGCAGTTAGAGTTTTTCAAAAAACAATCTTCTTTTAAATTTTGTATGCCACTATAATGCCCCATCAATTATTGGATAGTTCGGGTATCTGTCCTAGCCCCTAGAAGATGTGTTGCGAAAGAGTGCCGTAACGTATGACATGTCGCACGTTTAGTTACCTCAAGTATTCGAACGGTACTCCTTACAGCCTTCTGTACTGTTGGTTCCATATTTCTTGCCGTATTCTATTCAAAAATTTATTGAAACTATTCGATTACCTAATACACCAAAAAGAGGAATGAGTGGCGGATGGTAAGCTTTTGAAAAATAAGATAATGTTGGAAAATTTAATTAACGTACAAGAAGCGCATGTTGTCGGACTAGTTTTCCTTAGCACTCCAAGCCCGCCGCACATGCGATAAGTATGAGGTATTAGTATGAGTTTTAAATTGAATGTTTCTGATTTTGATGGTCTTTCAGTGCAGGATGTCGTGTCGCTAATCGACAGCTCTTATAAAAAGCCTTTATCTGAGGTATCTCTATTTGATTTATTGCTCAATGAAACAACCAACGAGGCTCTTAGGCACGGTGTTTATATGTACTTCAATGACAAAAATGAGTGCCTTTATGTCGGTATGTGTAGCTCAAGCCATTTTGCTCATCGTATAGGTGGGCATTTTGGCATGTCACCAAAATATGGAATGAATACCTTCTTAAAACGCGCGGTTGAAATGCTAGGTTTAAAGGATAAAGAATACGAAGGCTATGTAGAAGCCTTACCTAAAATTTCTAACTATGGGCTTCTCATAATTAATGCAAACAAGAAAGGGAAGTCCTATATATCAAGTCTTGAGAAGTTATTCCATATTGCATACAAACCAGAACTTAATTTCCCTAAAGGCTTTCCATCTACTTACAAATTTTCTGATTTTGATGCGGAATTCAGTAGTACGGTGACTTTATTGTGAAGATTTATAATCGTTTAGCCAAGAGTCTCTAACCCACAACACCCTGCATGCGGCTCCGCACAGGGCGTTTCATTTAGATTGGCGAAGCTTAATCCATCTATCCCCATCATATAATGCCCTCCCCTTCTGCCTTATGCATTACAGGATTAAAGCTAGCCGCTCACATTTACATCATTACTACCATTAGTGCTCATAGTGGACACCTTAGCCTCCACAAACACCAGCCGCCGACCCCATTGTTTGAGGGGGCTTAGTGCTGAAGCTGTATTTAAGTGCTTAATTTCAAGGATCAGCTTTGATGCATACTGGACATATGCCTGCTATAATGTGGCATATGTCCCTTTAAGAGGCCTCTTACATGTCCCAAACACACGTATTTGAACCAGAATCTACTGCAGCATCTAAGGTCGTCAATCAGCTAACCCAGATAAACTCTGCCATCAGTAATATGATTGGCGTACAGGTAGGGTCAAATCTCGACATCCTTGTAAAAGCACAAGAAGCCGGTGTCAAACCGCAAATGATTCTGCTCTATATGGAGAGCCACAAGCTTAATAGGACCTCTTTAGATTGGGTTATCAACGCTAAAACCTTAAGTCGCCGGATCAAGAATGACGAGCTACTAAATTCTGCTGAAACTGATCGCTTTATTCGTGTCGCTAGGCTTACAGCCTTAGCTGAAACAGTATTTGGCAACATAGAAAAAGCACAGACTTTTTTGGCGAAACCCAGAGAGCGCTGGAATGGGAAAAACGGTTCGGAGTTAATGCAAACCGATAACGGTGGCCGAATGGTTGAAGAGCTTCTTCAGCAATTAAACCATGGCTTTTTTGCGTGATTCTATACCGTATTAGTAACTTCGCTGATCTACTTGGAATTGGCGGCACCCTCGCTTCTGGCCGATGGCACAGTCGTGGTCGTCCAATTGTTTACCTTTCTGATCACCCTGCCCTAGCCATGTTAGAAACCCTGGTTCATTTTGAACTGGATAGCATTGATGATGTCCCTGATAGCTACAAGTTGTTAAGGGTTGAGACGAGTGTTGCTGAAATGAATACTGTCAGCGAGCGTATCCTCGGCACTGATTGGGCCACCAATGAAGCGTTAACTCAGAATTATGGTGACCTTTGGCTAGAGCAAGGCTCTTGCCCCTTATTGAAAGTGCCTAGTGTTGTGATGCCCCATTCAAATAACTACATCTACAACCCTGCTCATGACGATGCTGCCGGTGTTACTATTTTAGATGTGTCCGATTATAAGTACGATAATCGTCTTGTGAAACTGTCATGATGAAAAAGCTTTTACTGTCAGTTGCATTACTTTTACCTCTATATTCATTTTCTGAACACTGCTGGATGGTTAGCTCATGTGTTGGGAAAGTAGGCTACCTTGTTGTCGCTGAATCACACTACAAATATGTAGATGGAGAAACTGGGGTGCTAGATGGTAAGCCCTATGCTGTGGATGCTCAGAGCAAAATATTCAAGGAAAATGGGCATCCAGTGGTCGATGGGCACTACACCTTAAATGGAAACTATTATGAATTATTTAACATCAGTAAAAATAATAATGACATGGTAGCTGTTGCAAAATGGTTTAAGAAAAATAATGATTATCTGTTGAGGTGGAATAAGGATAATACTGAAGCGAAGCTTAGGGTTATGATTACCCAGTTCGGAATCGGAAACCAGCTTCAAGGTGGCACAGTTGTAAAAATTAAAAGCATTAGACTTCTTAAAGAAGAAATCACGTCAATTACCAAAGAGCACCTCCTCATTATGGTAGAGGTGATTTCAGAGCCTGATATTTAATTTGGTGTGCTGTACCCCCCCCCTCTTTTTTACTTATTACCTGAGCACACTATATACATCGTATTATCAAAAGACCGGCGGCAATTTGTCAGTGCCGTATTTTCAAAAAGGAAATCCCTTGATGAATTTAAACTCAACCTTCCTGAAGCCGAAAGAAATAACGTTACTCTACTTGATGTCGATTGCAGATACCCTTTCTATATTGCTGAAAATCATGAAGGTTTTTCATATCATTCGGAAGCTGATGTAAGGTTACTGCTAATTGGCTATGTGAAAGAAATACTTAGTCATAATGACGATTGGTGCTACACAAATCTTTATCGAGTTAGTGAGGATTTTATTCCTAAAAACCCATGAAAGGATTATATGGGGTTATTGCCTCACCATCACATTGATAATTTCGTTTTAGAACAAGTTAAAACGCATGGGTTTAATGCGCTATGGAACCCTTAACTAAGAAGTGACGTATACTGTAAATATACTGACTGAAGATCCTTCTATTGAACTGTTATAGGGCTGTATAGTTAATGCGGAGATTAAGTTTTCATCGACCTAAGGAAAAAATTCGAAACCCTGAAAGGCATCTTCGTGCATTAGAATATTGGGCTAAAGGATTTGAAGGTTACTATCCTGAAAGAACAGATAACCGATACCAAAACTTTAAGATATGGACCTTAGATCGATTGGTTGAAGGCCCTAAATCGACGCCTGAATGGAAGGAAAAAGCAATTAAGTGTCTATTGCAAGCGGCTGAAGGTTTGGTAAAGGCTAAGCCTGAAGAAGAAAAAGGTAAGTCTTGGGTTGCTGTTTTATTATGTTACCCAAACCTTTGGTCTAGTGAAGTCACAGTGTTTTTTGATCGAGAATATATCAATAGTTTCATACCGTCGGAGAAAAATGGTAAGTCGCTGTTAAATGAATTCGATATATCTATTCCGAATAACTTTATCGAAGCTGGCTATCTAGCCACTTGGAATGATGAAGATGAAAATGGGGAAGTAATAGTTTGTAGTGAAGATCATTACACAATCTATGAAAGAGCCCTATAAAAAGCGAATATACGGATCGAAGGGTTCGTTCCATCTAAAAATGTTAAGGAGCATTTATGAAAGAACTGGAAGGTGACTTGATAGCCTTTGCGAAATCGGGTTACTTCGATGTCATAATTCATGGTTGCAATTGCTTCAATACGATGGGCGCAGGTATTGCCAAATCAATTAAGTCTGAATTTCCAGAGGCCTATCAAGCTGATCTCAAAACTGTAAAAGGAAGTAAAGAAAAGTTGGGGACAATTTCTTATGCAAAATCAGGAAGTATCACTGTCGTAAATGCATACACTCAACATAATTGGCGCGGGCGCGGCGTAAAAGCTGACTATAAAGCAATCCGGATTGCCTTTAAGGAAGTACGCTACAATTTTTCGGGTATGAAAATTGGTTACCCTGCAATTGGTGCTGGGCTAGCTGGCGGTGATTGGGCGTTAATATCCCAAATTATCTCCGAGGAACTTTATGGTGAAGACCATACTTTGGTGGTCTACAAACCTTAATCGGGTAGACAAGGGTTTCTATCCTCCCCCACTACACCCTGCATGCGGGTCAGCACGGGGTATTTACTAAGGATCGTGACTTCCCTTTCACCTCATTAGTTCATGCCCATACTGGGCGTACACAATGCGCTTAAATGCGTTCCGGCCAAAAACGGCCTTCACTGGACGTGCAAAACGCACTCCTTTTAGCTAAAGCGTTACATGCTTTACATAAATCCGTTTCATTCTCAAGAATTAACATAATATGAAAAAGATAGTTTTAGGTTTTTTTACGCTCATTTTTGTCGCTTTTAGCGGAGCGTGGTTAAAGTATTTATCTGAAAATGGAAAAGCTGCATTTAATGATATTTATAATGGTTTTAGTGTAAGTCTTCCTACAGCGACAAAAATACTATTCGAAAATATTGAGTACTGGTATGTATTATTAGCAGTAATTGTCATAATAAGTTTTTTACCTTTATTTGCTTCAAAGGGTAAATGGCAATATCTGTGCTTGCCAATATCAATATTCTCAATAGTGGCCTTGGTAGGCATTGTTTATATCCCTGGACTTTTATCAAGCTCAATAATTTAGCGTTCAACAATTAGCATGTAACAAGAAACTCCAGAAGACGCCTACGGCGTAGCTGAATTTGGCGTTATGCGCATGGATAGTATCTGCAAGTAAGGAGAAATAAATTGATATCAGATTTGGTATTTTTACAAGATCATACACCTGAAGAAGTAATTGATTCTGAAACTATTTACGAAAAAGGTAGCTGGTTTCAGGCAAAGAACATCGACATAATACCTCTCTCTCAACTTGGAGAAATGCTAGGTGTTTCAGATTATGATTCTCTAATGAAAGAGTTTGTTCCAGCAATAGAACCTGAAGGCGAGTCTGTGCTGTTAGCTTTTCCTAATATTCTACAAGAGAAACTAACAACGATTTCTGATGATGAAATTGAAACTGTTGCGGTAGAGTGGTCAAAGATCGAGGAGTTTTGGGGTTCTGCTCCAGTAGAAGGCTTAATAGATTATTTAAAGCGAGCCCGTGAATTTCTATCTCAAAGTAAAGAACCAGTTTATTTGTTTTGGGGCTGCTAATTGGGTTGAAAAAATAGCAACTTAAAATCGGAAGTGGTGTATGGATGAGTTTGAGAAGTTTCAGAAAGATAATGAAATTAAGGGCGCATTAGCGAATCTTGTTTACTCTGTATTTCCCGATCCAAGCGACGCGATCGTCCTAAAAGTTAAATCAAATGATGGAGATTTAACTTTAGTTATGAAGGTGCATATTGGTGACAAGGTAGGAAATATAGTTGAATTACCTGAAGAGCTTGGCAAAGTCTTAGGCGAATTTATTGCCTTGCATGAAAAATTAGAATCAACAATATTAGGCCTTGATTTTCAGTTTAGCACTAGCGGCGAAGGCCAAGTAGAAATTTTGGTTGAGTTTGAGTACTAAGCGAAGAGACATACATAACAAGAAAATGTTTAGGATCTTTTTGCTACACGGCTCCGCCGTTCCTTAAATATTCCAAAAATTTAGCGTTATGCGTAAGGGTATTTATGGGCATGTATGATGGACCAGACTTCGAGTGTGAAGATAAAGATGTAGTTTCTATTTGGGTAGCTAAATGCCCAGCGGTACAAATTCCGAATAACTATTTTGATGAGAACTATGGTGGTGAGGATGATGAACCTTTCAATCAATTCAGTACGGATTTTGGGTTTGGTTTTTATGATCATGACTTCGTAGAGCCAATGGCGTTAAAAGGCAGTGCACCATTAGAGAAAATTCTTGATTGCTCTTCCTATGGGAAATCATTTTCCAATAAGGCGACCGCTCTCAGTGAAATAAAAAACACAGAACACGTTTTCTTAATGTATAACTTTGAATATAAGGCTGAAGTTACTTCTATACATGAAAATAAATATTACAAATTTATTGGTGTGTTTGGCTACGATAGAAACGCATAAAAAGCGAATATACGGACCGAAGGGTCCGTTCTATCGCACTGTTAGGAGCAAAGTTAACTATGGAGAATCCAACAACGCTATTGGTCGTTCATAACCTGAATATTTCAAAAGAGTTTTATGTGAATGTTTTAGGACTTGAATTGATGGAAGAGCATAACGATTGTTTAAAATTAAATATTGGTCATCATATAGTGTTTATGTTCCAGGGCGGGATGGAATCAATCGAATATGAGCATGGTTATAATGCTAATTCCACCTTGATTTTTACTGTTCAAAATTTGGATGAAAAAATTAGAGATTTGAAGTCAAAAGGGGTTGTTTTTGTGCATGAATCACCAAACCAAAATAGATGGGGACGTTATTCGGCTTTTAAAGATCCCTCCGGAATTGTCCATGAAGTAATGGAGTTTTGCACCTAACAAGGGTTTTCAACTCGGACAAATTACAGTTGGCTTTTTGTTCGTGCCTCACTTGTTTTAGGCAACTGCAATTTGCCGCTTAAAACGGCGTTAAGCACCAGAGAAAATATGGAACGATACTCATACATTGATACTAAAAATGACATCGCTTCTATTATGGATGAAATGATCAAAAGTGGGAGTTCTATGAAAGGGGCTATCGCTCGCGCTGAGAATGAATATTGGCTTGTTGGTGAAGCTTTGGAACTCCCAAAACCAACGCCTTTCAAGTGCAAACTGCTTGCTGCGATATCCATTGGCAGTATTAAAGGCGATAACTTGATTGAAAATGGCAGTAGTGTAACTAGAGTCGAGAATTTACTTAGATTGATTGGCCCCCAAAATACTATTTCTCTAGAAACGAAGGATGCTGCTTTTCTTGTTCAAGATGCATCAAAAATACTATCTGGTTCTATATATGATAGCTTTATGGTTTTGGTGAAAAGTGCTTAACAAAAACCAGTAATCAGACTCCGCAAGCGTGGTTGGCGTTATGTGGTGAATCAAAATAATAACCATCGGAGTAATCTTAAATATGTCGTTAGTTAAATTGGATATACCAGCTCCTGAAAAATTACGTCGTGGTTGGTCTGCTTTAGCTGCGGTTTATGCAGCAAGAGGTTGGGATAGAGATGTGTACGCTACACCTGATGAATGGTTTTATCATGATGGTGGCGGGAATTGGGTTTGTTTACGCTTTAGAGGTGAAGGTCAAGCAATTCTAATTGGTCACGATCATGAGTATTCCGAGACGTATTTTGGAGACGGCGCAACGTATTTTCAGGAGGAAGAAACTAATTTATTGGAATGTGCGCCGGAGTGGTGGAGTTTTAATTTAAATCCTAAGCCATTTGGAGAATGGATTGGTTTTGTTTATGGCTGGGATGGAGAAAAGTGGGAAAGAGCCAGTTACGATATTCAAGATGGTTTTGAGAGTGTTGGGCTACTTGAAGCATGCTCTTTCAATAGCACTGAGCTGCTAAAAGTAATGGCTTCAGATGCACCTGGATTAAATGGAAAAGCACCTTCAGAAGAAGCGCTTGATGCTTTAATTGCAGGTGAGAATGTTACATATGACCTTCTTGAGGCTGTAGTGCCTGGGTGGAATATTGAGGCAGGAGTCTCTGCCGCAAATAAATTCACATAAAAAGCGAATATACGGACCGAAGGGTCCGTTCTATCGCACTGTTACATTTAAGGAGTTACATGGCTAAAGTCATTCTTATTTGCGGATTACCTGGTTCAGGAAAGAGTACGCTTGCAGAAGAATTAGCTAAGTCTCTTAGCTTGCCACTATTTTCAAAAGATGTTTTAGAAGCTTCGATCATTGAGAGTGGAGAGT
>OLII01000320.1_pt1 | contig 18720 bp, 12 predicted proteins | sample 1609481 | NCBI WGS metagenome assembly OLII01 (sample SAMN05416859, study PRJEB24817) | seawater metagenome | isolation source: Sea water | place: Canada:Atlantic | collected 2013-11 | reverse complement strand
GAGATCTAGTACGGTCTCGTGGGCTCGGAGATGTGTATAAGAGACAGCCCATAATGGTGGCGAGCTGGATGATTCTGGTTTTAACGGGCTGTCAAAATTTTCAGGTGTCGCACTGCTTGATGCTTTTGTATACGCATCTGTTGAAGTGGGGGATATGCCGTTGGATATTCGTTTAGGTAAACAGGTACTAAGTTGGGGGGAAAGTACTTTTATACGGGGGGGCATTAATACGGTTAACGCCATTGATGTGAACGCCTTTACCCGAGCAGGTGCTGAATTAAAAGAGGCGCTGTTACCGACGAACATGGCGTTTGCAAGCCTAGGCTTAACCGATAACACGAGTATAGAAGCCTTTTACCTATTGGATTATCAAGAAACCGTCATGCCTGGCTGTGGCACTTATTTTTCACCCACCGATACGATTTCTGAAGGGTGTGATTTAAGTACCGTTAAATTTTACGACACCCATCTTGTCAGAGATGAAAACGGTACTCGTCGACCCGATTCTGACGGGCAATTTGGTTTTGCCATGCGCTATGTTCTGGAAAACTTAAACGATACTGAGCTAAGTTTATATTGGAAAACTCAGCACTCAACTACTCCCAGTCAGTCGGCCATGAACACTCACTTTAGCGATGCTCAATTGAATGCCGCCGGTCAAGGGGCAGTGGCACAGGCATTGGCTTTTAATCCACAACTGACGGCCCAACAACAGGGTTATATTTATATTCAAGGCTACGGTCAAACCGCCTTAAGTGATACAACGTTTTATACTGAATACGTGGAAGACCAAGCGTTAAGCGGTTTAAGTTTTGCCACGACAATTGCAGATGTGGCGGTATCGGGAGAAATTTCACACCGCCAAGATGTACCACTGCAAATAAATATTGCCCAGTTTATTTTAGTGTCAACCAATGCTAATGCCATTGCTGTCACTCAGGGGTTTGGTTCGAGCATTTTAAATGATGAGGTTAATCAAGTTAGCGCTGGCAATGAGGTAAAAGGTTATCGTTTATTTGATACTTTGCAGGCTCAATTTACCGCCATTAAATTATTCGATGGTGTGTTGGGAAGTGATCAATTAACGCTTGTAACGGAGTTGGCATACACCCAGGTACATGGTCTTAAAGAGGGGGATGATGAAATAAAATTTGGCGGCAGTGAAGAAGCGGATGCCGGCAGTTTTGATACGCCAGAATCTTCGGGTATTAACTTGCAGTTAAGCGCCGATTACTCCAATGCATTTTCAGGTGTCAATCTACAGCCTAAGTTGTCTTTTAGTAAAGGCATAGAAGGGAACGCGCCCAATGCCACAACCGGATTTAAACAAGGGGAGCAATCTTTGACCATGGGAATGGATGCCAATTACTTATCTTTGTACAAGGCTTCACTTTCCTACACGCAATTCTGGGGAGGTGAGTTCAGCCGCAAAAGAGATCGTGATTATATGTCGGCAAGTGTAGGTGTTCAGTTCTAGTTTCTGCGCAAGTTAATCCGTTTTACTCTTTTAATTTCTAATAATCATAAAGAATGAGCCTGTGTAGTTGGGCTCATTCAGGGTATTTAATATGAAAACAAAAATTATCACAGCTTCGATATTTGTAATGTTATTAAGTAACGTTGCCATGGCAAAAGTTTCCCAGCAGAAGGCCAGCATTCTTGGGCACTCTTTAACGCCCATGGGTGCACAAATGCAAGGTAATGCCTCAGGCAGCATTCCAGATTACAGCGGTGGACTAAAGCATAATTCGGCAACCAATCCGCTTGCGAATATATATAAACATGAAACCCCCTTGTTTGTTATTACCAGTGAAAATCTATCACAATTCCAAAAAAATTTAACCCAAGGCCAATTAGCCTTATTTAAAAAGTATCCAAAAAGCTACAAGTTGCCTATCTATAAGACACATCGTAGCGCCGCCTACCCGCAGCGAATTTATGATAAGGCTTTAAAAAATGCCACCAATACAGAGTTAAGCACCACGGGCAATGGTTTAATTAATTTTGATGAAACAGCGCCCTTTGTTATTCCTAACAACGGACTAGAAGTCATGTGGAATCATTTGAGCCGCTATAGAGGCGGGGCGATTTCCCGTGGTATCTCAACCATAGTGGTGCAACGCAATGGTGACTTTACTCCCATCCATGCCACCACAAAGCTGACAACCCCTCATTATTTATTGGAGGGTTATGATGATAAAAAAGATGACAATATCTTATTTTACTTTCGACGCTCAGTAACCAGCCCTGCGCGTTTTGCAGGTAACCACTTTTTAGTTCATGAAACTTTAGACCAAGTGAAGCAAGCGCGAAATGCTTGGCTGTATAATTCGGGCCAACGCCGTACGCGCCGCGCCCCTGATGTGGAATACGATGCCCCTGCAAATGGCACGGAAGCCCTGCGAACCGTTGACGCGGTAGACATGTTTAATGGTGCTCCCGACCGATTTGACTGGAAGCTTGTGGGCAAAAAAGAAGTGTACATTCCTTATAACGCGTTTAAATTAGCCGATGAAAATGCTCGTTATAAAGACATCATTCAAGCAGGGCATTTAAATCAAGATTTTAGCCGTTATGAGCTGCACCGTGTTTGGCAAGTAGAAGCCACATTAAAAGAAGGCAGTCGCCATTTGTTTGCAGCGCGTACTTTCTACTTAGATGAGGACACCTGGCAAATCGCCCTAAGTGATAGTTATGACCATCACGGAGAATTGTCACGAATAGATGAAGGGCACGCTATTCAAATGGTTAATGCCGGTGTGTCTGTGTATGCCGCCACTGTTACCTACGATTTACATTCAGGGCGCTACCTAGCTGAGCTTAGTAATGAAGAGCGTAATGCTTATGTGTTTAATGAAAAATTTAAACGCAAAAATTTTAGTGCCAGTGCGCTGCGTCGAGCGGGCAAATAACAAGTTAGCGGGATAAGTATTTTAATAAAAAGACTAATTTACCTTTTGATTAGATCGTGGGCCATTAGCATAAGCTAATGGCCCACCGTGTTATCCCCTTGCATTAGCCTTGGCAAAAAAGTGTTTCACCAAGTGGTAAAAACGCGTGATGTGAACAGGTTTTTCTCCCTGAAAACGATGCACCATATAAAACGGCCATTGCCTGCCATGAAACTTGGGTAGCACTCTAACCAGTTGCCCATTGGCCATTGCCTTTTGAATGGTAAATTCGGGAAACATGGCAATGCCCATATTATGAAGCACCATTTCCAGCGCACAGGGTTGGGTATTGGTGTTGGCAAAAAAATTGAGATCAATGGATATCTTTTCGCTGAAGTCAGGATTGTTGTAAAGCGTAAATGGGCTTTTTTGCCAAGAAGTGGCAATCACTTGATGATCTTGTAAGTGTGAGGTTTGGGTGGGCATTCCATGTTTTTGCACGTAGGCCGGGGTAGCACAAAAAATTTCACTGGCATTACCCATGGGCAAGGCTCGGTAATGGCTGTCGCTAAGTTCTCCTGCATAAATGGCCACATCCAAATTATTTTGTATTAAGTCTTGGGCGGTATCGGTGACTTGTATGTTGGGCTCAATAAGGGGGAATTCCTGACAAAGCTGACTTAGGGCAGGGATGACCACATCTTTTTCACAAGAGTGAGGAATGGTAATGGCAAAGGTACCGCTAGGGGTTTCCTTACTGGTATCTAATTCCTCAATGGCCAGATCAACCTGATCACGCAGTAATTCACAACGGCCTAATAATTTTTCCCCTGCGGCGGTTAGCGACATGCCACGGGTATGGCGCGAGAGTAGCTGCTGGCCAATATCTTCCTCTAGGCGCTTCAGTTGCTGACTGAGGGCCGATTTACTCATGCCCAGTTGCTTAGCGGCAAGTGTGAAGGACTGCTGGTTGGCCACTTCGGCAAAAATCAGTAGGGCTGGTAGTCTTTTTATATTGTTCATTTTTTTAAACAATCAGTTTAATTTGTGGTTATTGTTTCAATATCACTGTTTTCTTATGATGAGTCAACTTAATCAACGCCCAGATGGCGTTATCTAAATTGTCCAATAGAGAGAACTCAGCCATGAGTGCACTGATTGTTGTCGATCTAACCCCCACCGATAAAGAAAAACTGAGCGCCTACAGCACGCTAGCGGCTCCTACCTTATTGCCCTTTGGCGGCGAGTTTTTGGCCAAGGGGCCCATTGAAGCATTGCACGGCGACAGGGCTTTCAGCACTAAGGTGGTGATTCAATTTCCTGATCGTGACAGTGCCGTGAACTGGTATCACTCAAAGGCTTATCAAGACATTATTCCGGTGCGTGAATTGGGCATGGTTAGTCAGTTTCATCTGGTGGGCTAGATTATTTAGTTCGCTTAACAGTTTTTAAATAGAATATTAAATAGGAGCAGTAAATGGGAATGTTAAATTCACGCACGGTACGTTTTCACCAAACCGGCGATGCCAGTGTATTAAAAATTGAAGAGGTTTTGTTACCGGCACCCGATAACCACCAGGTGCGTATTAAAGTGCAGGCCATTGGTTTGAATCGAGCTGAAGTGATGTTTCGCAATGGCGCGTATTTAGAGGTGCCAGAGTTACCATCTCGATTAGGTTATGAAGCGGCGGGCATTGTTGAAGCGGTAGGCACTGGCGTAAGTGGCATTAAGGTGGGAGACAGAGTAAGCACTTTGCCGGCTTTTTCAATGGGGCAATTTGGTGTGTATGGTGAACATGCCATTGTGCCAGCAGAAGCGGTTGCCAAGATTCCCAATGCTTTTAGTATGCAACAAGGCAGTGCCATTTGGATGCAATACATTACCGCTTACGGCGCTTTGGTTCATCACGGGCAATTGAAAAAAGACCAATATGTGTTAATTACCGCCGCCAGTAGCAGTGTGGGGATTGCCGCTATTCAAATTGCCAAAAGCATAGGCGCTACGGTTATTGCCACCAGTCGCGGAGAAGCAAAAGCACAGTTGTTACGTGAACAGGGTGCCGACATTGTGATTCAAACAAATACTCAAGATTTAGTGGCAGAAGTACTAAAGGCTACTTCCGGTAAGGGGGTTGAATTGGTGTTTGACCCAATTGGTGGGCCTATTGTTAATCAGTTAGCACAAGCATCTGCACAGGCTGGGCGTATCATTGAATATGGTGCGCTGGATAGCGAAGCGACTCCATTTCCTTTATTTACGGCTCTGGCAAAAGGGTTGGTGATTCAGGGTTATACTGTTTTTGAAATCACTCAAAATGCTCAATACCTTAGTGAAGCGAAAGAGTACCTTTTGCCTTTGTTTGAACAGCAAAAATTATTGCCTGTCATTGATAGGGAGTTTGATTTTAATGACATTCAATTAGCGCATGAGTATATGGAATCAAACCAACAGGTGGGAAAAATTGTTGTTAATGTATAAAACATAATAGCAGCTTCGTTTTTGCGGGTTTAGCAGTTGCCATTGGCTCGGTGGGACCATAAAGCCCACGGGGCATTTGGTGATAAGTTTGATATAATCTTCGGCTTGTCTTAATGCTTGTAAAGGATGTATCGTGGCGCGAACACTTGAATTTAACCGAGATGAAGCCCTCGCCAGTGCCATGCACTTGTTTTGGCGCCAAGGTTATTCCGCCACATCTCTGCATCAACTTCTGGAGGCCATGAAAATTGGCCGCAGTAGTTTATATGCCACCTTTGGTGATAAGCGCCGATTATTCATTGAAGCGTTAGATTTATTCTCCCAGCGTAATAACGCCCTGATTGACCATGCCTTTAATGAAAAAAAGCCCTTATTGGCGGTGCGTGAATTTTTTATGGTCTCGGTGAGTCGCAGTACCGCCACCCGTTTAGCCAGAGGCTGCATGATGGTGAATTCAATTCTAGAGCTGGCCGATGTAGATGCTGAGTTATCGAAACATGCAGCACGGCGTTTAGGAGAAGTGGAAAAAAAGTTTCAGCACTGTTTTGAATTGGCCCAACAGCTTGGACAATTAGATAACACCCATTCAGCACAATACCTTGCCAAAATGATCATGACCTTAAACCAAGGTTTAAGAGTGTCTTCGCGTAAAAATGTCAGTGCCAAAGAAATGGCCAGCGTGGTGGATACTACTATGTCTATGTTGGGGATACATAGGCTAGGTAGTTAAACCTCAGTTAATTGAAGGGTTGGTCATGTTCAAGAATTCTTTTAATAAAATTACATGGCTAAAAGTAATCGTTGTTGTGCTGCTATGTATTGGCATTATTGTTTCTTGTACTCCATTTGTTAAATTTTTAAAACCACCCTTGGGCGCACTAGAAAAGTGGCAGGTTGAAATAGACCTATCAACTCATGCCATTGGTGAATTAAAGGAGTACTCAGGAATAGTTGGCCCTATTTGGGTTTATCGTAGAACCTCTGAACAAATTACTTGGCTGGATACCCATGAACCGACAGTGGTGGCACCATTTATATTAAAGCATTCAGACTCTATGGAGTTTAACGGGAAATATCGCTCCGTTAAGAAAGAATTTTTTGTTTTTAGTGAATGGCGATATAGAGACAAGACCCTATTGCAAGTAGGAAATAGTTGGAATAACTGTGGCCGTATTAAATATATAGAAGGAAACCAAAAGGTTATAAATAATCAAACATTTAACGGTGTAATTGCATGTTTACATGATTTTAATAAATTTCAGCTTGATGCTTGGGGACATATTTATGATGTAGCTGGAAATGCCAGTACGAAGCACATTGTTCCATTGTCAGTGCCATATTACGAATTTAATAAAAAGGGGATCTTAGTCATTACGCCATTTCCTCGTGTACTTTAGTTTTTTATTTAGCTATTTAACTTTGTTTGATAACTTACAAACAATTTCCCCTAACACTTCAATGGCACTCTTTACTTTATCGTTCCATGGCATGGCGTAGTTAATTCGAATGTAATGATCAAAATGATTGGTGTTAGAGCATACACTTCCGGGCATGATGGCCATGTCATTTTTTTGCGCTTGGTATTGCACGTCTAAAGCGCTGACTTTCTCGGGTAAGCATACCCACAATACAAAGCCACCACTGGGTTGAGATAACCGTGTTCCTTCTGGAAAACTTGCCATAATAGAGTTGATAAAAAATGCACAATTTTCTCGGGCATGGCGTTGCAATTGCCTTAGGTGTTTATCGTAATGACCGTTTTGTAAAAAAGAGGCCATGGCGCATTGCGGTAAACTGGCCACGGCTAAGGTGTTAAACGTTTGCAAATTAATAACCTGCTCTAAACTTTCCCCTGGAATACACCAACCCACTCTTAAACCCGGCGCTACGGTTTTAGTGAAAGAGCTGCAATACAATACACGCCCTTGTATATCGAAGGTTTTTAATACGGTTTGGTTTTGATTGTCATATCCCAGCTCGCCGTAAATGTCATCTTCTATGGCTTTAATTTTATGCTGGTTAATGAGCTCTACTAACTGCTGTTGTTTACTTTTAGATAAGGTGCTGCCAGTGGGGTTTGAGAAACGCGTATTAAGCAATACCAGTTTAATTTCCCACTCTTGCAGTGCCAATTTAAGGGCTTCAATGCTCATGCCCGCATTGGGGTCGGTGGGGATTTCTATGACCTTTAAACCCAGTACTTCGGCAATTTGTAAGAAGCCATAATAACAAGGGGACTCAACAGCAATGGTATCACCACGACGAGTATTGGCTCTTAAACATAAATTAAGTGCTTCGGTACAGCCTTGAGTAATCACCACTTCGTCATGATGGCAACGCACCCCTGAATTGCGCATGCGCTGGGCAATTTGCTGACGCAATGGCTCATACCCAGGAGAGAACTGGTAGTTAAAAACATCACTGGCATTAAAACGGGTGAGCTTTTGCAAATGGGTTTGCATCGACCTTACCGGTAATAAAGCCTCATCGGGAATAGCGGCGCCAAAATTGACGGTGCTGGGCAACTGACAACTGGCCAGAATCTGCTTAATAAGGTGCCCTTTAGTGATGTTGGTGGGGGCATCTCCCATAGATATAGGTGGCAGTGGTGCGCTTTCTTTAGGGGAGCGTTTAACAAAGTAGCCTGACTGGGGCTTAGCTTGAATGATGCCGCGGTCTTCTAACAAGGAGTAAGCTTGATTCACTGTACTAATACTTACCCCGCGTTTGCTGCTGAGCTTACGAACACTGGGGACTTTTTGGCCAACTTTATAAAGACCCTGTTCAATGTCTTGGCTTAGCTCTTGAGCAATCACTTCATAAAGGTGGCCTTCCACTAAGGCGCTTTGATTAATAGCCAGCTGTTTTATGGGCAGTGCTGCTGGGTGTTGGTTGGGTTTAGCCATGACACTCTTCAGATGTTTTCGATTCTCACTGAATGATACTCCTTAACTGTATTGCTCTGAAATAGCGTATTTGTCTATCTAGGGGTGCAGTTTGTGGATAAAAGAGCAGTACAGTTGATATTTTGATCAAACTGTATAGGTAACCCAAAGCGTAGCTGAGTCTGCCCAGTACAGTTGGATCCCTTTAAAGTAGCCCTTGTTATTTACCTTCACTCATTTTAATTCGTTAAACATAAGGGCAAGACCATGCTACAAGTGACCAGCCCATTGGGGCGTACATTCCAATTCCAACAGACCGGTGCCATGTTGCAAGGGCTACTGGCTGTGGTGTTATTTAGCTTAACGGTCCCCATGACTAAGCTGGCCATGGAGGCTTTCAGCGCTGAATTTATTGCAGCCAGTCGCGGGTTTATCGCTGGAGCCTTGTGTTTATTGGTGGTGGCTTGGCATGGTTGGGCATTTCCAAGTTTCAAGGAATGTTTATGGTTATTGCTTAGTGGGCTAGGAGTGGTGGTGGCATTTCCGTATTTACTGTCGCTCACTCTTAGTAGTGTGAGCGCGGCCAATATGGGCATTATTTTAGCGGGGCTGCCCTTGGCCACCTCTTTAATGGCTGTGGTGCTATTGGGTGAGCGTTACCGTTTGGGTTTTTGGTTATGTGCTTTGCTGGGGGCTGGTGTATTAATTTTATATTTTAGCCAGTCACAAGCAGCAGTATTGCCACAAGGTGAAGGCGAGCTGGTTAATTTATTTTTATTGGCATTGGCCACTTTATTATTAGGGGGTATGGGTTACGCAGCGGGCACCGGTGCTGCTAAAACATTAGGGGGCTGGCCCACCATTTGTTGGATGCTGGTTTTATACTTACCGTTGAGTGCATTGGTGTTTGGATATTACGGTTATCAAGAACTGGCGGTGACGTCTGCATTAGTGAGTACTGATTCATTAAATGGGCTAGGGGTGAATAATTTAGCTCATGAAACTAGCAGTGATTTAAACGCTTGGGTTTGTATTTTATATTTAGCGCTGGTGAGTCAATGGTGGGGCTTTCGATTTTTATATACTGCCATGAGCGAAGCGGGTGCTGGCACCATAGGGCAAATACAATTATTGCAGCCATTTTTTACGTTACTATTTAGTGCTTGGTTGTTGTTAGAGCCCTTGCACTTATCGCAGTTTGCTTTTTTAGGGCTGATCATTTGTTTGGTGGCTGGGGCCATTAAGTTTAAATAAAGTTAATAGCTAGAAAGATAAATTGAAAGGGTTGCAACTGAGGTTCACCATTGGTTTTTTATACAAAGGGATGGAAGGTTATTTTTGCTTAATGCAATAGTGACATTCCCACCATCCCTGGTAGTTGTGCCTTAGCTTTGCAGGAGCAAAGCGAATGGAATGCAGAAGTATTTCATTTACTGGCTTCTTTTAATCCATTAACGAAGTGCATTATTCAGAGCTTGTGAGAGAAAAGCCAGATGCGTTATGATCATATGCGTTTAATGGCTTTCTTTTATGATGAAACTAGAATTGGCCCTAGTGATAAAAGAAAATATAAAAATGAGCTGTAAATATACAGCCTAAAAAAGTGAATTTACATGAAACTGGAATCTCTCGCCCTTCACCACGGATACGAATCGGAAAGCACCACTAAATCGGCTGCGGTTCCAATTTACCAAACTACTTCTTTCACCTTTGATAATACCCAGCATGGCGCCGATCTTTTTGATTTGAAAGTGCCAGGTAATATTTACTCTCGTATCATGAACCCCACTTGTGACGTATTAGAGCAGCGAGTTTCTGCAATGGAAGGGGGGATTGGCGGTCTTGCTGTGGCGTCGGGTATGGCTGCTATAACTTATGCTATTCAAGCCATTTGTGAAGTGGGCACAAACATTGTGAGTACTAGCCAGCTTTATGGTGGTACTTATAATTTATTTGCTCATTCTTTTCCTCGCCAAGGAATTGAAGTGCGTATGGTCAGCAGCGATGACTTTGACGGTTTTGAAAATGCCATTGATGAAAACACCCGCGCTATTTTTTGTGAATCCATCGGTAACCCAGCGGGTAATGTTGTAGACATTGAAAAATTGGCTGCTATTGCTAAAAAACACGGGATTCCATTAATGGTAGACAATACCGTAGCCACACCTTTTTTGTGTCGCCCAATTGAAATGGGGGCCGACATCGTGATTCATTCTTTAACCAAATACATCGGCGGCCATGGCACGACTATTGGTGGCATGATTGTGGATTCAGGTAAGTTTGATTGGGAAGCCAATAAAGAGCGTTTTGCCATGATGAATGAACCAGATCCTTCTTATCACGGTGTGGTGTATACCCGTGATTTTGGCGACGCAGCTTATATTGGTCGATGCCGCGTGGTGCCATTACGTAATACCGGCGCCGCCTTGTCACCGCACAGTGCATTTCAAATTATGCAGGGTCTTGAAACATTAGGTTTGCGTATGGAGCGTCATTGTGAAAACACTGAAAAACTAGCCGAATACTTATCAAACCACCCTAAAGTGTCTTGGGTCAATTATGCGGCTCTGCCAAATAGCCCGTATCAAGATGTGTGCAAGCGCATAACCGGCGGCAAGGCATCTGGCATTATTAGCTTTGGTATTAAAGCCACTGAAAAAACCGATGCCGTGACCGCTGGCGGGCAATTCATTGATGCTTTATTAATGATTTTACGCTTGGTAAACATTGGTGATGCGAAATCGTTGGCCTGTCATCCGGCCTCCACAACCCATCGTCAGTTAAACAGCGAAGAGCTGGCGGCTGCGGGTGTAAGTGAAGACTTGATTCGTATTTCGGTGGGTATTGAAAATATTGCCGATATTATTGCCGACGTGGAGCAAGCTTTGGATGCTGTTAAATAAATAGCATTTAAGGTTTTGTTGAGTCGTGAGCTATTTATCAGCTGCGACTCTTCCCTCTTCTAACCCAAGACTAAATTCAGTAAGATGGCGGCATTTTACGGATGAGGTGGTTAGGGATGAGCAGGCTCTTAAAGAATTTTAGTATTATCTTTGTGGTAATGACCTTTTTAGGTTGTAGCCAAGAAACGGAGGTGGCCGCACAAAACAACGCACCTCAAGAGCTTAATCAGCAGGCTCCTGTTGTAAGTGAACCCATAGCCACGCAAGCCACTTTGCAAGACCCGTCAGCTGATTCTTCTTCATCTGAAAAGAAAGATTCAAGTGATGCCTTTAATTTAGATAAGGTTAAAGACACTTACCAAAATGTGAATTTCCAAATATCTGATATTTCAGAGCGTAGTTATGATGGTGGAAACGCCATAGCCATTACCTTTTCCGTGCCCCTTAATCCCAGCGATAATTTTTCAAGATACTTACAAGTCAGTGGTAAGGGCGGTGTTGTGAATGGCAGTTGGGTTTTGTCTGAATCAGGTAAAGTGGCTTACTTTGAGTTTATTCAACCTAACAGCAAATACCATGTAGAGGTCGATTGGCACTTGGCATCTGCATTAGGACAGAAATTGGCTGCAACCGAGACAGGTACAGTGAATACACGCCAAGTGTTGCCTTCAGTCAGTTTTGCATCGACAGGGCATTTTTTACCTTTAGATTTACATTCAGGTTTGCCTGTCACGGTACTTAATGTACCGGAAGTTAGTATTAACTTTCACCGAATTAAAGGCTCTGAAATTCCTTACGTGGTGAGATTGCTAGCAGATCGTCACAATCAAAGTCAGTATCAGTTAAAACGAATGGCTGATGCTGGAGAGTTAGTACACAGTGGCCGATATCAGTTACCTGCGGGCATGAATAAACGTAAAACATTTAATATTCCTTTGCATGAAGTACCCGCCTTAAGAGAGTCTGGATTATATGTGGCGGTAATGCAAAAACCTGGCACCTACGATAATCCTATTCAAGCCACGTATTTTTCAGTCACTGACTTGGGCATTCACATTCGTCGTTATGCACAAAGTATCACGGTTCATGCTAACAGCTTGAAAACTACTAAAGCTTTAGAAAATGTATATGTGACTTTACTGTCAGATAATGGAAGCGAGCTTGCTAAGAAGAGCAGTAATAAATTAGGTGAAGCGGTATTTAATACTGTAAACACAAGTGCCAAATATTTAGTGGCCAGTTATCAAAACTCTTATACGATTGTTTCTCTTAAAAAAGCCGCGTTGGATCTTTCTGATTTTGATTTAGGAAAAAGGCCGTTTAATAGCCAAGAATTGTTTATTTATAGTGAAAGGGATCTTTATCGACCAGGTGATACCGTTAATTTCAACGCATTACTAAGGGATTTTGATGGTAAAAAAACGCGATCGACTCCTTTAAAAGCTAAAATTAAGCGCGCTGATGGCCAGGTGTTAAAGGAATTTAGTTGGCATCCTAATAAACAGTCTTATTACGAATATAGCTATTTAATAGATAAAACTGCACAGGTGGGTAAGTGGCAGTTAGAAGTTTCAGGGTTAAGTAAAAAGAAAACAAGGTACGAATTTAAAGTTGAAGAATTCATGCCAGAGCGTCTTAAATTAAGCTTTGATGCCAACAAGCAAAGTCCCGAGGTTTTTAATAGTAAGCAAGATGTGGTTGTGCCCATTCTAGGTGAGTACTTATATGGCGCTCCTGCTGCAGGGAATCGTTTAGATGCACGTATAAAAATTGATCTACTGCGTCATCCATTTGAAGTGTATAAAGATTTTTACTTTGGCTCAGAACTTGAAACCCAATGGAATGACAATTTCGAAGAAAATAATGGTGAAATGGATGACGAAGGGAAGTTAACGCTAAATATACCTTCTCGCTGGCAGCAGACTAAGTCACCACTTTCGGTATCCGTATTTGCCAGTTTATATGAAAGTGGCGGACGCCCCATTAGTCGCAAGCATGTATCAAAAGTGCTACCTAGTAAGGGTGTAATTGGTATACGTCCGGTCTTTAAAGAGTATGCTCCTGCTCGTGGCCAAGCGGAATTTGAATTAATAAAAACCAATGCAAGTGAAGAGAAATTAGCATCAAGTAACCTTGATGTGGTGTTAGTTCGTGAAGATCGCCGTTATTTCTGGGAGTACAGCCATCATGAGGGCTGGCATTATGAATACACGGAAAAAGAATTAGTGGAATTGTCCACTTCCAGCAAAATCGAACTGGGTAAGCTGGCCAAATTAGAATTGCCAGTGGATTATGGACGCTATCGTTTGGAAGTAACGGACACAGATACTGGTTATAAAAGCACCATGAAATTTACCGCAGGGAATGATTGGTACGGTTGGTGGCGTGATTCTCAAAAAGCGGGTCAAGCGGCGAGACCTGATAAAGTCACGCTAACACTAGATAAACCCAGTTACGCGGCTGGAGAGTCTATTGAATTAACCTTAATTCCCCCGGCAGCGGGTGAGTCTATTATCGTGGTTGAGTCAGATAAGCCATTATGGAGCCATCGTCTTACGGTGCCTAAAGAAGGCATGAAAGTCAGTATTCCTGTGAATGAAAAATGGAATCGTCATGACATTTATATTTCAGTTGTTCATTTACAGCCAGCAGATAACCTACAAAAAATCACACCAACTCGCTCTTTTGGGTTAGTACATTTACCATTAAATCGTGAAGATAAAAAACTTTCCATTGAATTTGATGCTCCTGAAAAATGGTTACCTAACCAACAGGTAGAGCTGAAACTAAAAGTATCTTCAGGCGATGAAAGCCAACCTAAAAAGGCTGATAAAGCCTGGGTTACTGTGGCTGCGGTTGATGTGGGCATACTAAATATCACCGACTATCAAACGCCAGATCCCCATGAATTCTTTTTTGGTAAGAGGCGTTATGATATTGATTCGTTAGATATGTATAACGATTTAATTGAGCTAAATGCCAACCCATTAGCTAAACAACGCTTTGGTGGCGACGCTGGTGGATTAAGTCGTGGCGGCAAGCAAGCTCAATCGGAAGTTCAGATCGTTTCACTTTTTAGTGGTTTGATTGAAGTTAAAAATGGTGAAGCAAATGTAATGCTTGAATTACCTGACTTTAATGGTCGTATCAAATTGATGGCAGTGGCATTTACTGAAGACAGCGTAAGTAGTTCTGAGCAAGAAGTTATTGTGGCGGCACCTTTAGTGACGCAATTATCCATACCAAGGTTTGTTGCTTGGGGAGACGAATCCACAATTGCATTGGATTTAAATAACTTAAGCGGAAGCAGCCAAACACTTAATGTGTCATTAACATCAAGCGGTGCGGTTGTGTTAAAAGAATTTAATGAATCGATTGTTATAAAAGATAAGACTAAAAAAACAATAAGCTTACCCATTAATGTCGGTTATAAAGGAGAAACATCAACCATTAATTTAAACGTAGAAGGAGTCGATGATTACCCTATTTCTCGTCAATGGAAATTAAATTCACGCTCGGCTTACCCTGCCATCACGATGATGAATCGAAAAGTCTTAAAAGAAGATGAAAGTCTACATTTAGCTGCTGAGACGTTTACCGATTATATCCCCGAAACACTGCAAGCTAGTTTAAGCGCTTCTAATTTGGTTGATTTAGAAATGCGCAACCAAATGGATAATCTATTGCGTTATCCTTATGGTTGCTTAGAGCAGTCAACCAGTAGTACTTACCCTTGGGTTTACGCCAGTGAGCAAGTATTAAATAACCTAGACTTAAAAAATACCACAGGTCACACACCTGCTTATAATATTGAAAATGGCTTAGAGAGAATTATTAAAAAGCAGAAAAAGAATGGCGGCTTTGGCTTGTGGTCAAATAATGATAACGACGAGCAGCATTGGTTAGGCGCTTATGTGGGGGACTTTTTAACTGATGCTCGTCAGCAAGGCTTTCAGGTAAACGATGAGTTTTATAATAAAACCATGAAGCGCCTTGGTGATTATTTGAAAAATAATTCTAGCTATTCAGCACGATGGACTGAAAAACCTGAGCATTATCGTTTTGCCTATAGAGCCTATGCTGGCTATGTTTTATCTCGTCATAATAAAGCTGGGTTAGGGCATTTACGAAAGTTGGCAGATAGATATTCTGACAGCCAGAGCTTTTTGCCACTGATACACCTTGGATTAGCATTACACAATCAGGGCGATCTTAAAAAAGGCTCTGAATTACTAGACAAAGCACTATCAGATATCCGCCGTGGAAATTTCTATTTAGGCGATTATGGCAGCAGCATTCGTGATAAGGCTTTGGCTATTCATTTGTTAACACGTCATAAACTTAAACCTGATGAAACTTTTAATATAGCCATTGAATTAGCGCAAGAAATTAAAACTCGTCATTATTTAAGTACTCAGGAACGAAATGCATTATTTTTAGCAGGTCTTGCTCTTGAGACAGGCACCCATAAAGCTTGGAAAGCTGACTTACATTACGCTGACGTAGTTAGTGAAATAAAAGCCTCTGGCAATCGTTCGCAATTTTTACAAGGGAAGGACATCGCCCAAGGCATTACTTTAACCAATAGATCTAGCGAGTTACTGTATTCTACCTTGGCTTATTCTGGTTTTAGTAAACAAGCCCCCCAGGTTGAAAGCGATAAAGGCATTAAAATAGAACGTAATTACTTTAATCTTAAGGGTGAAGAAATTGTACCAAGCCAATTAAATGTAGGGGATATGGTGTTGGTTGCGCTTAAAGTGAATACCGAGCGTCGTATGCCTGATTTGATGGTGGTTGATTTATTACCAGCAGGCCTAGAGCTTGAAAATCAAAATTTAAAACATGCTGCTAAATTTAAAGACCTTGTGATCGACGGACATTCAATCTCTAGATGGCAAGAGCGCAGTAAAATTCTCCATGAAGAGTACCGTGACGATCGTTATGTGGCGGCAATTGATGTTAACTGGCAAAAAGAAGTGTATGGCTTTTACTTAGCTCGTGCCGTTACCCCAGGGAAATACCAAGTGCCAGCCCCTTTTGCCGAAGACATGTACAGCCCAGACACTTACGCAATAGGCTCAACGCTTGAACATATGATTATTAAGTAAATGCAAAAACTGGCAGGTAAATTAAAATCGCCTTTTATTAAAATTGGGTTGGTTCTAATATTGTCTATTAGCGTATTAAAGTTTTTTGATACGCTTTACCCCATGAATAGTGAAGTGACATCCCCTTCACGTTTTTCTCGCATAATCTTAGATGAACATGGACGTTTACTAAGAGCCTTTGCAGATGAAAAAGGTGTTTGGCGCCACCCTGTGTCCTTATCTCAAGTATCTAGCAATTATGTTGAGGCCTTACTCACCTATGAAGATAGGTGGTTTTGGATTCATCCGGGGGTTAACCCAGTTGCGATAGTGCGTGCGGCTTTTCAAAATATCTCATGTGACTGCATTGTTTCCGGTGGCTCTACGATTACCATGCAGGTTGCGCGGATTTTTTATCCACACTCAAGAAATGTCTGGGGTAAGTTCACTCAGGTCATGAGAGCTTTTCAGCTAGAGTGGCATTACTCTAAAGTTGAAATACTGGAGTTATATTTAAATAATGCGCCGTTTGGTGGCACTATTGAAGGTGTTCAGGCAGCTAGCCGAACCTTTCTAGAAAAAAATGCCAATGAATTAACCGATGCAGAAGCCGCATTATTAGCGGTACTACCACAAGCCCCGTCCCGTTTAAGACCTGATAGATATCCTAATCGAGCAAGCCTTGCTCGAAATAAAGTGTTAAATCGTTTGCAAGATTTATCTGTTTGGAAAAGTGAACGTATTGAAAGTGCTTTGAAAGAACCTGTCATTGCTTTTGAGCCTACTCGGTCAATGCATGCGCCACTACTCTCTCGAGATTTAATTAGGCAGTACCCCAACGAAAGTGTCATTGAGACTTATATTAATTTGGAAATGCAGTCTTCTTTAGAAGAGTTTGTAAAAGATAGAAGCACTGATTTACCTGAGCGTAGCTCCATGGCCATTTTAGTTGTTGATAATACTTCGGGTCAGGTTAAAGCTCATGTGGCCTCGGCCGATTTCACAAACAGTGCACGTTTTGGTCACGTGAATATGATCAAAGCCATACGTTCACCTGGCTCGACTCTTAAGCCTTTTATTTATGGACGTGCTATTGATACAGGGCTTATACACTCCCATAGCCTGCTACTGGATGCTCCAAGGTTATTTGGGGGTTATCGCCCTGAAAATTTTAATAAGCATTTTAATGGACCTGTTAGTACCACATTTGCTTTGCAAAAATCATTAAACTTGCCTGCTGTACAAGTTTTAGAGGCGTACGGTGCTGAAAGATTTCATGCTGAGATGAAAAACGCAGGCGTTGACTTACATATGCCAGGAAAACCTAATCTCTCAATGGCATTAGGGGGGGTTGGTACAACTTTGTCTGATTTAGTTTCTTTATATTCCTCTCTTGCCAATAAAGGTCAGCTTTACTCACTACGTAATAGTCCATTAGATTCAACTCCAGTAAGCCGCTTTTTAATGAGTGAGGATGCCGCTTGGGTGATTTATAAAATGCTGTCTTCTGCGCCTCGCCCTGATAGGGTGCATGGCAGTATGTTTGCTTTACAGGCTAATCCAATCGCTTGGAAAACGGGCACCAGTTATGGTTATCGAGATGCGTGGGCTGTGGGAGTATCAAAGAATTTTACGGTGGGTGTATGGGTAGGGCGTCCCGATGGCACCCCCATACCCGGGCAATATGGAGCGGTAACGGCAGCGCCTATTTTATTTAAGGTGATGGAATCTATAGTTGGTGAGCGCCACGCAATAGAGGTGCCACAGTCCATCTCTTTAGAGCCCATATGCTGGCCACTGGGTACCCACAAAGATGTCACTCGAACTGAGCATTGCCATTTAGAGTTACAGGCTTGGCTTGCCAATAAAAAAGCGCCACCCACTTTAGCTGAACCGGGTTTGGAATTGTGGCGTGCTAATCCCTATCAAATTTGGGTTAATTCAGAAAGCGGGCTATTAATTGACCAGAATTGCAATACAAAGCAAAAGAGCAGCAAATCTCTGGCTTTGTGGCCCACGGTCATAGAGCCCTGGATAAATATTAATAGGCGATTTTTTAGACAGCTTCCAGCAGTAGACCCAAGTTGTGAACATGTTCCACCTATGGCAATTCGTCCATTGCACATAACGTCAATAGAAGATGGTAATCAGTATCGATTTACCAATGAGCTTAAGAAAACGGCTATTAAGCTTGAAGCGGTGGGTGGTCAGGGTGTTCGTGACTGGTATGTTAATGGCCGTTTTGTGGGGGCGTCCCAAGAGGGGCACTTTCTAGAGTACAGATTCGAAGAGACTGGGATATTTGAAGTGGTTGTGATCGATCAGAATGCTCATGTGGACAGATTAACGTTAAATGTCATTAATCAGTAATTTTATGAAATATTAATACGCGGATTCAACCTTGAAGCTGTCTCTTATACACATATCCGAGCCCACGAGACCGTACTAGATATCGTATGCCGTCTTCTGCTT
>OLII01000319.1_pt1 | contig 18735 bp, 18 predicted proteins | sample 1609481 | NCBI WGS metagenome assembly OLII01 (sample SAMN05416859, study PRJEB24817) | seawater metagenome | isolation source: Sea water | place: Canada:Atlantic | collected 2013-11 | reverse complement strand
AGATCTAGTACGGTCTCGTGGGCTCGGAGATGTGTATAAGAGACAGTGCCAGAAGAGTTCGTGGAAACACAACAAAACATACGCTTCAGAATGTCGAAAAAGTTAAAGAGGTAGTTATAAATGTTGTAAATTATGATATTGTTCAACAAATGTCATTGAGTAGTTCAGAGTATCCAGAGGGTGTAAATGAATTTGAAAAAGCAGGTTTTACGATGCTTGCATCCGATGAAATTAAACCATTTAGGGTAGCAGAATCTCCAATTCAATTTGAATGTAAGGTAACGGATATAATTTACACAGGAGATGAAGGTGGTGCTGGGAATTTGATTGTATGTGAAGTAATTAAAATTCATATTAATGAGTCAGTTTTAGATGCAAATGGAATGATTGATCAGCATAAAATTGATTTAGTCGCAAGAGCAGGAGGGAGCTATTATTCTAGAGCTAGAGATGGTTTTTTTGAAATCCCAAAACCTATCTCAACCTTGGGTATTGGAGTAGATTCAATTCCGGTGGAAATAAGAAATAGCGACGTGTTAACGGGTAACAATTTAGGAATGTTAGGAAATGTAGAATCTTTACCAAATAATGGAGATGTTGATAACTTTGCAAAAGAACACCCAGAATTAATTGGTTTAGAAATGGTAAAAAAACATACATTTGCTCAACAATATTTAGATAATAATGATGTAGAAAGTGCTTGGAAAGTGCTTTTATTAAAATAGTAATTATGGAAGTAATAGGTAAAGTTAAATTAATAAGTGAAACTCAAACTTTTGGAAGTAATGGGTTTAGAAAAAGAGAATTAGTTGTCACTACAGATGAGCAATATCCTCAAATGATTATGATTGAGTTTGTTCAGGATAAATGTGATTTATTAAACAACTATTCTGTTGGACAAGATGTAAAAGTATCGATCAATTTAAGAGGTAGAGAATGGATTAATCCACAAGGAGAAGCAAAGTATTTTAACTCTGTTCAAGGATGGAGAATAGAAAGTTTAGCGCAAGCTGCTCCATCTCAAATTCCTCCAACAGAACAATTTCAAGCTGCTCCAGATTTAAGTAGTGATGAACCAGACGATTTACCATTCTAAAAAAAGAATACGTATATAAAAAAAGCCTCGCAATTTGCGAGGCTTTTTAGTTATATAAAGAATCTAATTATTTAGGATCTAATGCATTGTCAATTCTAACAATTGCATCTTGTAAATGATACCTAGTTGTTGTATTTGCCGCTTTAGATACATTCGCTTTTAAGTCACGTTTCAATCTATTCAGCTCACCTCTCACCATTGCTTTAATATCTGATTGGTCAATGTTTACAGTACTTCTTTTGAAGTATCCTGCATTTGCACCTCTTTGATTTTGAGCTTTGTTTAATAAGAAATCTAATCTGTTGATATGAGCTCTTTGTAAGTTTCTTCTATAAGTATCAATAGCTCCACCTCTGTATAACTCAGACCAAACACCTTGACGTAAGTCATAGAACATTGTTAAAACAGTATATGCTTTGTTTCCGTTCATGGTTTCGTTTTCAATCATACGAGCCATTCTTCCAGCATTTAAAATATTGTTTAATGCTCTTGTTTGAGCACTACCAATTCTTTCAACTGCTCCAGAAAATTGAATTTTTCCGTAGATGTTTTTATCAATCATCCAAGTTGGAGTTTCAAATAATTCGTCGTTGATGAATTTTAAAGCTTCTCTTTGGCGTGCTTTGTCTACATGTGTATAAACGGCTCCTTCTTGACCTGCAGCTTTATAGTTTTCATAAACACCACCAACATTGGCAGCAACATGACCCATATAACGGTTAAATTGACCAACTACTTGACCATACATCGTTTGTAAATCTTCATAAGTCTCACCATTCTTTGTGGTCCACTTTTCAAGATTTGGTAAAATACGTTTCAAGTTTTTAATACCATAAGCACTTGCTTTCATTGCATCGTCTCCTAAATCTTCAGTTTGAGAACTAGGGTCTACAACTCCACCAGCTTGTTGATGACCAAAACGGTACATTGGATTGTCTGCTTTGTCTGTAATCCATTTGTTTAAAATTGGCTTTTCATCTTCAGCTGTAGTATTTAAAATTGGACGATATCCCCAATTAATTGAATACTTATCATAAGGACCAACATTTGGCATTAAAGCAACACCTTTATCTTCTGGTTGTGCTACATAATTAAAACGAGCATAATCCATGATAGATGGAGCAGTTCCAAACTTCTTAGTAAATGTAGCTGAACGCAAAGAATCTACAGGATACGCAACACTAGAACCCATGTTGTGTGGTAAGCCTAAGGTATGTCCAACCTCATGAGCAGATACAAACCGAATTAAAGGTCCCATAGTTTCATCTTTGAACTCAGCGGTTTGTGCATCAGGGTTGATTACTGCAGTTTGTATAAAGAACCAATTACGTAATAAACTCATTATATTATGATACCATCCGATATCTGATTCTAAAATCTCTCCAGAACGAGGATCACTTATATGAGGTCCATATGCATTTTGAATATCAGAAGCGAAATAACGAATTACAGAATAACGTACGTCTTCTGGAGACCAATCTGGATCTTCTTCTTTAGTTGGTGCATCTTTAGCAACAATAGCATTTTTAAATCCTGCAGCTTCAAAAGCAACTTGCCAATCATTTACTCCTTGCTTTAAATATTTTCTCCATTTCATTGGAGTAGCTGGGTCTATATAATAAACAATTTGTTTTTTTGGCTCTACCAATTCACCTGCATTAAACTTTGCAATATCTTCATCTTTTACTTCTAATCTCCAACGATCTAAATAACGAACAGTTTTAGCTTTTTGAGCATCTGAACCATAATCTACTTGTGCTCTGTCAAACCAACCAACTCTTTCGTCAAAATAACGACGCTTCATTGGTGTTTTTGGCAATAAGATCATTGAGTTACTCATTTCTACAGAAATAGATCCAACACTTCTATTTGAAGGAGGACTTGATGCAAAATAAGTTTTCACATGTCTTAGTTCTATGTTTTGTGGATAGCTGCTTACTCTTTCAGTAAAAGAACGCTCTTTGTCTAGTCGTGTAACTCTATATCTAGTTCTAGATCTTTGATCTAGTCCCATTGGCTTAATGTCTTCAGTTAATAATTTTGTAACATCAATAACTACAGCTGTAGTGTCTTTATTAAAAGCTTTGATTGGGAACGAGTATAAAACAGGTTCGAAATTTGAATTTTTAACAGCTTTATTTATTGGAAGTAATGAATCTGCAGCAATTTGATGAGAAACAATTCTTAATAATATTTTCTTACCTTTTCTTTGCCACCTAAGTACTTGATTATCTGTCTCTTCTCCACCATAACCAATTCCGCTAGCGGTTTTAGCAATTCTAGTAACCATTAACATTTCTCTATTCATTAGAGAATCAGGAATTTCAAAAAGATAAGTGTCATCTAAAGAGTGTACTTTAAACAACCCTTCGTCTGTTTTCATCTCTTTTGTAACCACTTTTCCGTAAGGTAGAATAGCTCCTTTTTTAGGTTTCGGTTTAGGTTTCGGTTTTGCAACTTGTTCTGTTTTTCCTTTTTTGCTTTTCTTCTTTTTACGTTGAGCATCTGCATCAATCGTAAGTCCAAATACAAAAAGAACAACAAGAATTCTTGAGAGTAATTTATGCGTCATAATATTAATAATTTAAGTGATTTTATTTGAGTTTTCGAAGTTAGTTATTCTATCTATTTGCAATTCTTAAAGTAATGTTAAAGAGAGTGCGTCAAAATATGATTAAAACAAAAAAGGAACGATACAATGTATCGTTCCTTTTTTAAATAATTTATTAAAGTTTAAGATTAGCTTTCTCCTAAAAAAGGATATCTATAATCTGTAGGAGTTACAAAGGTTTCTTTAATTAACCTTGGCGAAACCCAACGTAATAAGTTTTGAGCAGAACCAGCCTTGTCATTTGTTCCTGAAGCTCTTGCTCCACCAAATGGTTGTTGGCCTACAACAGCACCTGTAGGTTTGTCATTAATATAGAAGTTTCCAGCACAGTTTTCTAGAGCTTTTGTAGCTTCTGCTACTGCATATCTATCTGTTGAAAAAACGGCTCCGGTTAATGCGTATTCTGATGTAGCATCTACTAATTTTAAAGTATCAGCCCATTCTGCATCTTCATAGATATATATTGTAACCACGGGGCCGAATAATTCAGTACACATGGTTGTATATTTTGGATCTTTTGTTACTATTACAGTTGGTTCAACAAAGTATCCTTTTGATTTATCATAGTTTCCGCCAGCAATAACTTCTGCATTTGAATCGGCTTTTGCAGCGTCAATAAAAGATGCTAACTTATCAAAAGAAGCTTCATGAATTACTGCAGTAATAAAATTACCCATATCTTCTGGAGAACCCATTTTAAAAGAGGCAATATCTTCTTTTACAAAGTTTAATGTTTCTTCAGCTAAGGATTTTGGCAAATACACTCTTGAAGCTGCAGAACATTTCTGACCCTGAAATTCAAAGGCTCCACGAGAAATTCCAGTAGCAATTTGTTTTGGATTTGCAGAAGGGTGCGCGATGATAAAATCTTTACCCCCGGTTTCTCCTACTATTTTAGGATACGTTTTATAATTATGAATATTTTCACCAATTTTTTTCCAAATTTCTTTGAATACATAGGTTGATCCTGTAAAGTGAATTCCGGCAAAATCTGGACTAGCTAATACTGTATCAGTAATCATTACTGGATCACCATACACCATATTAATTACCCCATCAGGAACTCCGGCTTCTTGAAAAATATCCATCAATACTTTTGCTGAGAATATTTGATGATCTGAAGGTTTCCAAACAACCGTATTACCCATTAAAGCAGCACTCGCTGGTAAATTTCCGGCAATAGCTGTAAAGTTAAAAGGTGTTATTGCGTAAACAAATCCTTCTAAAGGACGATATTCAACTCGGTTCCATATTCCTTCAGCAGAATCTGGTTGCTCTTCATAAATTTGAGACATAAATTCTACGTTAAAACGTAAGAAATCAATGTATTCACAAGCTGCATCAATTTCTGCTTGATATACAGTTTTTGATTGGGCTATCATGGTAGCAGCATTTATTTTTGCACGATAAGGACCGGCAACTAATTCAGCTGCTTTTAAGAAAATAGCAGCTCTTTCTTCCCATGGCATTTGAGACCATTGTTTTCTGGCTTCTAAAGCGGAATTAATTGCATTTTCTACATGTGACTTTTCTCCTAAATGATATTGACCAACAACATGTTGATGATCATGAGGAAGTGTCATGTTTTTAGTATTTCCTGTTCTTACTTCTTCGTTTCCAATATACATTGGAACATCAACAGATCCATTATAATAAGCAGTATATTGCTTTGAAACCGCTTCTCTTTCTGGTGTTCCAGGAGCGTATGATTTTACAGTCTCATTAATTGCAGTTGGTACGTGAAAAAAACCTTTTCCCATTTTGTGTGTTTTTAAGTTGTAATCTACTAATTTTGGTCTCGCGAAGTTACAACTTATTTGTCAGTTTTTGAAGCCGATATAAGTCAGAATAACGTTTATTATAAACTCTTTACCTGTATGTGTACAGTTACTTATTTACCGCTAAAAAATAATGGTTTTATCTTAACTTCTAATCGAGATGAAACTCCATTGAGAAACACAATTGCTCCAAAAACATATATAGAAAACGGTGTTGAAATTACCTATCCTAAAGATGCGTTAGCTGGTGGAACTTGGATTGGTGTGAGTACTAAAAACAGATTAGTTTGTTTGTTAAACGGGGGATTTGAAAAGCATCAAAGAAATGCTCACTATAGAATGAGTAGAGGTGTGGTGGTGAAAAATATTTTGAGTGTAGAGAATCCTATCAATTATATTAAAGACTATGATTTTGAATCTATAGAGCCTTTTACCATTATTTTGGTTGATTGGAATACTGATTTAAAAACCTATGAATTGGTTTGGGATGGAAATTCAAAACATTTTCAAGAGTTACATCAAGAACCCAAAATTTGGTCTTCTTCTACCTTATATGATTCAAAGATGAAGTCAGAAAGGATACAGTGGTTTCAAGAATGGTTAAATCAACATTCCGATTTTCATCAAAGCGAAATTTTAGCGTTTCATCAAAGTACTGATAAGGGAACTGAAGGAACCAGTTTAAAAATGAAACGTCCTTTTGTAGAAACGGTAAGTGTTACTTCTTTTCAAAAAGAGGCAGAAGAATCTTCTATGAAATACTTCGATCTAAAAGAAAGTACAATCACAGAAATTAAATTCTAATACATAGCAAAAGTAATTGCAGACATGATAGCAAATCCAAATGCTGCCAAGAACAGGAATATAGAATTCAAAATACAAAGCTTTACAATAGTTTTAATATAGCCTTGTTGGTAAAATCGTTTCATAGCAATGAGTAAGTAGACTAAAAATAAGACAATAAAAATCCATGTAATATTTTCACTATTAGTTATTAAACCTAGGCTAAAGAAGATTGTAAGTAGTATAAAAAACACTGTTTGTGTATGAAAAACAAAAATCAAATGTTCTACATAGCTAAACTTTCTTCTAATGTAAATGAAGCGCAAGAACAATGTAAAAATTGGCAAGAAAATAAAGATAGAAATTGAGGCATAGGAAATGAGTTCTCTCATAAATCTCTTATTTTCTTCACCAGTATTTGATATAAAAGAATTAATCTTATCCGCTCTAGAATATTTAAACCTATTCCAAAAATTCTTTTCAATCTTTAAGCTATCTAAAGCATTATCAATTTCTGAATCTTTGTGTTCTTTTTGATAGGCAATCATCTTGCTCAAAGCACCTTTATCGTTATTAAATTCAAAATCAGGAATGCTATTCTTTTTTCTTTTTGTAGTGTCTTTTAATTTATTAAGTAAAGAAATTGCTTCTGCTTTTTCGACAGAATCTAGATTGTTAAGTTTTTCTTCAAAATTGATGTTCTTTAAAATAGAATCAGTGTTCTTGTTTGTTTCGTTTTGAATGTCTACAATATTGAACCCTTTTCCTTTTTTGGCGCCACTTCTGAAATCATTAAATTCATTGTATTTGTCAGCCAAGCCAAGAATAAGAAAGAAAACAATAGAGATAGTTAAGTAAAATTGAAATGGATTTGAATAACGAGCTCTTTTCCCATCAATAAAATCTCTTGAAACTTTTCCTGGCTTTATTAAAAGGGGAATTAAAGTAGTCCAAAATTTTGCATCCCAAGAAACAAAACCATTAAAAACTTCGGCAACAAAACTTTTAAAAGTGATTTTTTTGCTTTTGTTTTTTTGACCACAATTTGGGCAGAACTTTTCTTGTCCAAAAAACGGATGTCCACAGTTGAGACATTCGGGTTCTTTGGGTAAGGCTAATTTTCTGTTTTTATTTCTCTTAGTTAGTTTAATGATACGAGTGTTGAAAGTTGAAATGTTGGTATTGTTACTTTAAAGTTCTTGTGAGTTGCTAGATTTTTCATTGTAAAAAAACCTCCCATTGATCCCATATTGGATTGTAAAAAAGTTCCTGATTTGTACGTATAAACATCTTGAGGTTCTAGAATTGGCGATTGTCCTACAACGCCTTCTCCTTCTACTATTTCTTTTGTATTTAGAGAATCAAAAATTTCCCAATGACGATCTGTTAATTGAACAGCCTCTGAAGAATTGTTCTCTATAGTTATATAATAGCTAAATGTTTGATACATCATATGGTTTCTGTAAATCGTACCGTCATAGGTAGTTTTTACTGAAATTTTTATTCCTTTTGTAATTTGCTGAACCATATTCAGCTAATGTAGAAATTTAGTTTAGAAATCACAAGTAGATTAACGTTCTCCTTCAAACTTAATCGTTCCAACACCAATTACTCTGTCAAATAAAGCTCCGAAAGCTTTGTAATAGACAATTACAGTGTAATCATTTTCGGTTTTAGAGAAGTTTCCTCTGATGTCAGCTTCTGAAATGAAACCATTATCATCTTTAGTGACAAAGGTATAATTGTAAAAACCTTGCTTCAATAAAAACTGAGTTCTATAGGTATTTGATGAAGCATCAAAAAACATTTTATTTTCTTTGCTTAAACTAAAGTTGTTGAATCCTCCGTATAGATATACTTCTTTGTTGGGAATTCCATCCTCAACTTCTAAAGCAAAATGCATCATTGCATAATCAGCTTCTGTTTTTGGACTCGATGCTTCAACTGTTCTCACTAAAAATTGACCATTAATATCTGGATTATAAGTGTAAGATTTTACTACTCTGTTCTTATAAGGATATAAATAATTATGAAAAATTTCTTTCCGCTCAACTTTGGCAACATTGATACTGGCATTTCTGATAATCTTATTGTCAAAAAACAAGTATTCATTTCCGCCCCAGAAATTTGTTTTTCTAGTATAGTTATAGATGAGTTGATTGGGTCTAAAAAACTGTGGTTGTATGTCTGTTATGGCAGTATTCCAATTTTCATTTTGTAAAATGGCTACATGGATCTCTTGACTTGGGTTGTTAATTTGTAGCTGAGAATGATTTACTAAAAAATTGACGGTTTGAGCTTCATTCATATTTTTAGTATCTCTACTTCTGCTAACAGAAACACCCACTGTTACTGTGTTTTCATACAAGGTAAATCGTCGAGTAAAAATAACATCTTCCACTTCGTCTAAAACAGAAAGTAGGTAGTTCCCGCTTTTGGTTATCCTAGTATTTTGATTAGGAAATTGAACAGAATAATGTGTGTAATTTTGAAAGGTGTTAAAGGAATTCTCTACATTAAAAATAATATTAGATTGAAACCCTTCAATGTATTGATTGGCTATTAAATTACTTTTTTTCCAATCGTGCGTCATCAATTCTAATTTGTAATAATAATCTTTTTGGTCACCTTCTAAATCATCAAAACTCAACTCCAAGGTTTTTCCTAGGGGAACAATGTGATTAAAAACAGTATCGCCTAAAGGTCTTAATTGTATGGATTTAATATAGTTAGGTGCTGTTTGTTGTGCAAAATTATTGCTAAGGCCAAATAGAATAAAAAAAGAAAGAAATATTTTTTTCATAAAAAATTGGGATAATTTTTATTGATATACAAAAATGTGACCATTATTGTTTTTACAAACCTAAACAATAAAAAATAAGAGTACGATTTGTTTAATTTAGAATAATTATAAATAAGGAAATAACTCTAAGATAAAATCTTAAATATTCTGACTTCGCTCACAAAATAACTAAATTTGCATGATTTTTTTAGATAACTAAATTTCGGAAGTATCATGTCAAAAGACATCAGTATTAAAAAAGGTTTAGACATTAAGCTAGTTGGCGAAGCAGAGCAAACTACTAGTAGCATTCCAGTTAAAGGAGTGTTTGCTTTAAAACCAGAAGACTTCCACGGAATCATCCCAAAACTTATTGCAAAAGAAGGAGCAGAAGTAAAAGCTGGAGAATCACTTTTTTATTCAAAAAGTGACGAACGTATTTTATTTTCTAGTCCAGTGAGCGGAAAAGTAACGGAGATTGTTCGTGGCGCAAAACGTAAGATTTTAACCTTGAAAATCCTTGCTGATGGTAAGCAAGAATTTAAAGATTTTGGTAAACAAGATGCAGGTAAAATGTCTGCAGAAGAAGTGAAGAATCATTTATTTACTTCTGGTTGTTGGCCATTTATAAAACAACGTCCTTACGATGTAATTGCAAATCCTAATCAAGCTCCAAAATCAATTTTTGTATCTGCTTATGCAAGTTCCCCTTTAGCTGCAGATTATGATTATACATTGGCTGGTAAAGAAAAAGAATTGCAAGCGGCTTTAACGGCAGTTTCTAAATTAACGGCAGGAAAAGTTCATGTTTCTGAAGGGAAAAATTCTAATTCGCCGTTTAGTGGATTGAACAATATAGAACTTCATGAAGTTTCTGGACCGCATCCCGTTGGAAATGTTAGTACACAAATAGCGCAAATAGATCCTATTAATAAAGGAGAAGTTGTGTGGGTTGTAACTCCGCAAGATTTAGTTGTGATTGGCGAATTGTTCTTAACAGGAAACTTTAACCTAACGAGAACAGTTGCTTTAACAGGTTCTCAATTTGAAAAGCCATCGTATGTTTCTGTTGTTTCAGGAGCAGCGATTTCTGAAGTTGTAAAGAAAAATATCCAATTAGATAATACCAGAATCATTAGTGGTAATGTATTGTCTGGGACACAAGTTTCTGAGGATGGTTTTTTAGGATATTACGACAATCAAATTACGGCAATTCCAGAAGGAGATGACTATGAATTTTTTGGATGGAATAAGCCTGTTTTTAATAAAATATCTCCATCAAGAGCCTTAACATTCTCTTGGTTAAATCCTAAGAAAAAATACGATTTAAATACCAATACAAACGGAGAACACAGAGCTTTTGTAGTTACTGGATCTTACGAAAATGTATTTCCTCTAGATATGTATCCATTACAGTTCTTAAAAGCTTGTATGTATCAAGATTTAGATGAAATGGAAATGTTAGGTGGTTATGAAGTAGCTCCTGAAGATTTTGCATTAACAGAATTTATCTGTGTATCTAAACAACCACATCAGAAGATAGTGAGAGAAGGTTTAGATTTAATGAAAGAAGAATTAGGCTAAAAATAGATATCAAATGAGCTTAAAAAGTAATTTACATAATTTAAAAGAGAAGTATAAAGGAACAAAGATGGCTCCTGCGTTTAACGCAATCCATACTTTTTTATACTTGCCAAATGAGGTCACTCATAACGGAACTCATATCAAAGCAGCAGATGATTTAAAGCGTACCATGAACACGGTAATTATGGCTTTAATTCCATGTTTGTTGTTTGGAATGTTTAATGCTGGATACCAACATTATGCAGCTATAGATGCAGCAAAAGGAATTACCACAGAATTTTCTGTCTTAGGAAGTTTTATTACATGGGATAACTTTTGGATTGGAATCATCAAAGTGCTTCCATTAGTCATTGTTTCTTATGGAGTAGGATTACTAGTAGAATTTATTTTTGCAGTAATTAAAGGTCACGAAGTAGAAGAAGGATATCTAGTAACCGGAATGCTAGTCCCATTAATTGTACCAATTGATACACCATTATGGATGTTAGCTGTAGCAGTTATTTTTGGAGTAGTCATTGGAAAAGAAGTATTTGGAGGAACAGGAATGAATATCTTAAATCCTGCGCTTACAATTAGAGCCTTTTTATTCTTTGCGTATCCAACTTGGATGAGTGGAGATAAAGTTTGGGTATATGATGCCGTTAATAGAGTTGGAACACCAGATGCAATTTCTGGAGAAACTATTTTAGGTAGTTATGCTCAAAATCAAGACATTGTATATTCTAATTGGGATATGTTCTTCGGATTTATTCCAGGTTCAGTTGGAGAAACTTCTACGTTTTTAATTTTATTAGGAGCCGCTTTCTTAATCTTTACGAAGATTGGAAGTTGGAGAATTATTCTTTCAACATTTATTGGAGCTGCCGTAATGGGATTGATTTTCAATCAAGTTGTTGCAGCAGAAATTATTACAGACTCTAGTAAGTTTTACGGATTAATGAGTACAGATTGGTGGCAACACTTAATGATTGGTGGTTTGGCCTTTGGAGCAGTTTATATGGCAACAGATCCAGTAACTGCATCACAAACCAATAAAGGAAAATGGATTTACGGATTCTTAATCGGATTTATTTCTATTATGATTCGTGTCTTCAACCCGGCATATCCAGAAGGAGTTTTCTTAGCGATTCTATTAATGAATGTATTTGCTCCAACCATTGACCATTATGTGGTTCAAGGAAATGTAAAGAAAAGATTAAAACGTTTAAAAGCTAAAACAGCCTAATTATGTCTAAAAGAACAGATAGTAATTCGTATACAATGATTTTCGCCGTAGGAATGGTGTTAATTGTTGGAGCCTTGCTAGCCTTTTTAGCATCGTCTTTAAAGCCTAACATTGATGAGAATAAACGTATAGAGAAGCAACAAAACATCCTGTATGCAATGGGTGTAAATGAAAACGATGAGTCTAGTGCAACCTTTGTTTCTACAACAGTTGCAGGAGATGAGTTTAAAAAGTATATCAAAAAGCAATTGATCATTGAAGGAACTAATACTTTTGAAGATAATCAAGCCTATTTAATTGATGTTAAGAAAGAAAAATCAAAAGCAAAAGAAGGTGGTGTAAGAAGACTTCCTTTATTTGTTGGAGAGAAAGACGGTAAAACGTTTTATGTAGCTCCAATTAGAGGAAAAGGACTTTGGGATGCTATTTGGGGATATGTTGCCATGGATGAAAATATGGTAGTACAAGGAGCCTATTTTGATCATAAAGGAGAAACGCCAGGATTGGGAGCAAACATTAAACAACGTTACTTTATGGACGATTTTATTGGAGAACATTTACTAGATGCCTCAGGAAACTTTAAAGGAATTACTGTTGCTAAAGGAAACAATGATGCAATCAACAGTGATAAAGAAGATCATGAGGTAGATGCAATTGCAGGAGCAACCATTACAGGTGATGGTGTTTCAGCAATGATCAAATCTGATTTGAGATTGTATGTATCTTATTTCAAAACTTTAAAAAAATAATTTTATGGGACTTTTATCAAAAAAAGACGCAAAATTAATCACAGACCCACTAACGGATAATAACCCAATTACCATTCAGGTATTAGGAATCTGTTCTGCATTGGCAATTACTGCAGAGCTAAAAGCTTCGATAGTAATGTCTATCTCAGTACTATTCGTTTTAGGTTTAGGAAACGTAGTCATCTCTTTGATGAGAAATATTATTCCATCAAAAATTAGAATTATTGTACAGCTAATTGTTGTGGCAACATTGGTAATTATTGTTGACTTAGTTTTAAAAGCTTTTGCTTATGAATTGAGTAAAACATTATCTGTGTTTGTAGGATTGATTATTACCAACTGTATTATCATGGGGCGTTTTGAAGCTTTTGCTTTAGGAAATGGTCCTTGGAAATCATTCTTAGATGGAATTGGAAATGCCTTAGGATATGGGGTGATTTTAATCATTGTAGGATTCTTTAGAGAATTATTAGGTTCAGGAACCTTATTAGGTTTTCCTGTGTTAGGAGATCCAATTGGGTCACCAGAAACTGGGCCAACAGGACTTTATGGACTCGGTTATGAAAACAACGGATTTATGTTGTTATCACCAATGGCATTAATTGTAGTTGGAATCATTATATGGGTTCAACGTAGTAGAAACAAAGCATTAATCGAAGAAAACTAGAAAATTATGGAACACGTAGAATTATTTTTCAAGTCGATTTTTATAGACAACATGGTATTTGCAACCTTCTTAGGAATGTGTTCTTACCTAGCAGTATCTAAAAAAGTAGCTACAGCTGTAGGTCTTGGTGCTGCCGTAATCTTTGTATTAGCAGTAACAGTACCTTTAAACTGGTTGTTAGATCAATATATATTACAAGAAGGAGCATTGGCTTGGTTAGGTCCAGAGTATGCTGAGTACGACTTAAGTTTCTTATCATTTATCATGTTCATTGCAACCATTGCAACCATGGTACAACTGGTAGAAATTATTGTTGAAAAATTCTCACCTTCTTTATACAATTCATTAGGTATTTTCTTACCACTAATTGCAGTAAACTGTGCCATCTTAGGAGGGTCTTTGTTTATGCAATCACGTGAGATAGCAACTTTAGGATTAGCGACAACGTACGGAATTGGATCAGGAATTGGATGGTTTTTAGCAATTTTAGCAATTGCAGCGATTCGTGAAAAGATTCGTTATTCTAGTGTACCTCCAGCATTAAGAGGTTTAGGAATTACATTTATTATTACTGGTTTAATGGCGATTGGATTTATGAGTTTTGGAGGAATGTTAACGGGTGGTGATGAAGAGACAAAAGAAGAGAAAACAGAGATGGTTTCTACAAATAAAACTGAAGAAGTCAAGGAAGTAGTGAAAGAAGATGAAGAAAAAATAGCTGATAACATAAAAGAAATACAGAAGTAAGATGATTACATTAGCAGCAAGCACAACAGGAACTATCTTAGCAACCGTAGCAGCTTTTTTACTGATTACGTTGTTATTAGTAGCATTACTATTATTTGTAAAACAAAAACTTTCTCCATCGGGTCCAGTTACGATTACGATTAATGGAGAAAAGAAAATAGAAGTGGCTTCTGGAAGTACACTTTTAACAACACTTGGAAACGAGAAAATTTTCTTACCATCAGCTTGTGGTGGAGGTGGTTCTTGTGTACAATGTGAGTGTCACGTTAATTCTGGTGGAGGTGAAGCTTTACCTACTGAAACACCTCACTTTACAAGAAAAGAATTAAAACACGGTATCCGTTTAGCTTGTCAGGTTAAAGTAAAACAAGACATGGATATTTCTATTCCAGAAGAAGTATTTGGAATTAAGAAATGGGATGCAACAGTTGTAAGAAATTATAATGTAGCTTCTTTTATTAAAGAGTTTGTAGTGGAAATTCCAGAGGATATGGGATATAAAGCTGGAGGATATATTCAGATTGAAATTCCGAATTGTGAAATCAAATTTGCAGATATGGATATTACTGCACACCCAGAAGAACATGAAACTCCAGATAAGTTTCAGGCTGAATGGGATAAGTTTGGTTTATGGCCTTTAGTAATGAAAAATAATGAAACAGTAGAACGTGCGTATTCTATGGCTTCTTATCCTGCAGAAGGAAGAGAAATTATGTTAAATGTGCGTATTGCAACTCCGCCATGGGATCGTGCTAAAAACGGTTGGATGGATGTAAATCCAGGAGTAGCTTCTTCGTATATATTTGCTCAAAAACCAGGGGATAAAGTAGTAATCTCTGGACCTTATGGTGAATTCTTCATCAACGAGTCTGATAGTGAAATGTTATATGTTGGAGGTGGAGCAGGTATGGCACCAATGCGTTCTCACTTATATCACCTGTTCAAAACCTTAAAAACTGGACGTAAAGTTACCTATTGGTACGGAGGTCGTTCTAAAAGAGAATTATTCTATATCGATCACTTTAAATCTTTAGAAAGAGATTTTCCAAACTTTAAGTTTTATATGGCTTTGTCTGAACCAATGGAAGAAGACAATTGGAAAGTTAAAGACGGAATTGAAGGTGAAGGAGACGGGTTTACCGGATTCATTCACAATTGTGTGATAGAAAATTATTTAGACTTACACGAATCACCAGAAGATATCGAATTGTATTTCTGTGGTCCACCATTAATGAATAAAGCAGTTCAGAAAATGGGAGAAGATTTTGGAATTCCTGATGAGAATATCAGATTTGACGATTTCGGAGGATAATCCCAGCAAAAATAGAATTTAAAATATATAAAACCAGTACATAATGTACTGGTTTTTTTATGCTAAAAGAGTTTCTAATCGATACTTTGGCTCATTGTTTTCATATTCAAATAACTTAGAATACTCCATCACATTAGGAATATTTTCTAAACTACACAAGAAGGAAACAACCGCACAAAGACCGTTAAATAAACTTTCTTTATCTCTAGGGTTTTGTGGTTTTGGGTTATAATGACATAACGGAGTTTTAAATCCACAAGCTTCTAAAAACACTTTCTCTATTTCTAATAATTCTTGAGGAGTATATCCATTAAACTTTCTTCCTAATCGCTGATGAACTGTTCCAATATAGTTTAATTGTAATGAGCCATGTTCATTAGAAAGATGTTTCCAACTTTCATGATTGTCTAAGATGTTTCCAACAGCACAGGCTGTACAATCTTCTGGATCTAGGGTGTTATTATGAAAAGCAGTATATAATTTAATAATTGCTTGTTCTAATCGGATAGGAGTTTGCATCGTATTTCATTTTTCAATGATTCTAAGATACAAAAGAATTTATTTATGATTGTGTTCATCTAATTCTTTTTGAACCAAAACAGCTAATTCTTTTGCTCCTTTTTTAACTTCATCAATTAAAGTTAACTGATCGGAAAGGATTAGTATTTTTAGTTTTATTGCATTTTCAAGTGCTAACCTTGTGGAAAGATTCTCTAACTTTTTTTCTATTAAAGAAGAGATGGGAGGTAATTTTTCTAACAAATAATCGTCACTTTCATCTTGTAGAAAATCAGCAATATCAACTTGAACTAAATTACTAATTACCGGATAGATTTGAGGATAAAAAACATTGTTAATATCATTTTTAAAAACACTTTCAATATCTGCAGTGTATAAATAAAAGTCGATAACTTCTAAACTAACATTGTTGTTTTTTATGAGAGATAACTGTCCGGATGAAACAAGTTCTTGGTAAGTATTGTTAGTGTTTGGAAAAAACTGAGCATACATTAATAGGTTTAAATTACTATTTAAACTATCGATGCCAATAAATGATTTTTGATTGTAATAATCCTTTAAAATAGATTTTGCGGCAATAATTGTAGCCTTATATTCTTCTACAATAATATCTAAACTTTGTGTTTGATAATGAATGTCGTCTAAAATATTATTGAGATACCACTCTTCTTTTGACAGTTCTTTAGTATTGGTACTCCAAGCGTTAAATTGAAGTGCTAAAACAATACCAATAACCACGAGTAATATTTCTCCACTGGCATATACTAAATATTTAGAAATCTTATTTTGATGTAATAAGTTTTGTCTGATTTGTCTAAAGAATTTAATCATAGTTACATTTTTATTTTGGCTCAATAATAAGAAATTCGGCAGTAGTATCTCCAATATTTAAAACATAATGCCATTCAATTCTTTTGTTGTAGAAGTCATAACCAGTTGGCACATTTACTTCTCGGGTTCCTGTATTATCTGTAATACGAAATTTACTTCCTGTAATTGTATAGCCAAAATGTGCTGCATGAAAATGTTTTTCGTGACCAACTCCTGGCGGAAAAGTACATTTTAAGGTTCTCACCTTTTCATTCTCTACCAATACTTTACAAACTTTTTCATTTTGCCAGCCAGCTTCTAATGGGTCTGGTAACTTGTTTTTGGGATGACAAGAAAAAAGCAACAAACAGGGAACAATAAATGCCAGTTTTGCTAATTTATAAACTGCATATTTTTTTGAGAATTTAATCATCCTAGTTAGATTTTAGCAGTTTAATTTCTTGGTCAATATCCTTAATTAGTACTTCAAGCGATTTAATTGTTTCTGTAAGCCATTTTATTCTTAATACTCTAAAATTGTATAAATCTACAAGAGTATTCTTATACAATTCATTTTTTTTCAATTCAGTAAAGTTTATAGGTGTATTAACATCTAAAAAATAACCTTCTAACCATTTGTCTTTTGTCTCACTTGTTTTAAAATTCTTATGAAGTTCAGTTGTATATCTATGAAGATGATTTCCCTCCATCATCATTTCACGTTTATGAATGTTTTCAAATTCAGTTTCATACATCAATGTAATTTGTAATCGAATCGAATCGTTGGTGATAATATTTTCTTCACTGTTTTCTATGTTCTTGTAGGTGGTATTTGCCTTGTTAAAAATATTTGCACCACTATAACGTTCTATCCAATATCGTAAAGAATCTGTCACTTTTGTTTCATTTTCTAGATGATTTATAATTTTTCTTCCAGCACTAATTGTACCAACCATATACTCTTTAATTCCTGAGATCTCTTTGAGATTCTCTATTAAATCTTCATTTAACTGACTTAAAGTTTTAATTTCTCTAATACTAGAGTTTTTCTTTTCATTCCAGTTATTAATTTGTACGGCTATTAAAATTCCAACAACTACTAATAGAATTTCACCAACAGCATAAACTATGTATTTCTGTGATTTTCCTTGTCTTACTAGGGACTGTCTGATTTGTCTAAAGAATTTAATCATGGTAAAATGGGTTAGTTTTTAGTTGAGGGATTCATATGTTTTTCTAGCTCTTGTATTAATTCTTTTGTCTTATTTTCTAAAACAAAAGCCCTTTGATAATGACCTAAACTTACAATATGTCTGTGATTCAAAGTATTTAATAAGTGCAATTGATTTTCTGGCTTGGATAATATTTTTGAGGCAGTATTAGCTAATTTTTGATTAAATGACTTTGTATTTTGAAGAGACTTTTTTACGATATCCTCTAAATTGAAATCTTCCCCTAAATATCCACCATTACTTGGAAAGTAATAATACCCCAGTTTATGCATGACAATAGAATATTCTTGATCTGTAATTAAAGTATTGTTATTTTGAATGATTTTTTCTGCCAATTCTAATTCTTGATAATACGATATGATTTTCTTTTTAAGGGCATCACTTTCTATTAAATTAATATTCCCAGATGATACTAAATCTATAAATGTTGGATCTGTTGTAATAAAAGTTTTTCTAGAATTTAAAATGGTAATATTTTTAAAAAATGCACTGTCTAATGAAAATTTAGAATGTTTATTGTAGTATTCAATAACTGGGCTTGCAGCATTTATAAATGATAATTCATATCTCTTTTGCGTATTAATGTATTCTAGTTGTTCTATTAAATCACTTTTTATACTTGTTAAATATTTGATCTCTTTTGCTTTTTCCTTTCTAGATTGATTCCAAATGTTAATTTGCAATGCAATCAGAATTCCAATCACAACTAATACAATTTCACCAATTGCGTATTTGAAATACCTAGATGTTTTATTTTCCATAAGAAGTGATTTTCTAATATGTCTAAAGAATTTAATCATTTCCTGTCTCTTATACACATCTGACGCTGCCGACGATCTA
>OLII01000318.1_pt1 | contig 18771 bp, 19 predicted proteins | sample 1609481 | NCBI WGS metagenome assembly OLII01 (sample SAMN05416859, study PRJEB24817) | seawater metagenome | isolation source: Sea water | place: Canada:Atlantic | collected 2013-11 | reverse complement strand
TAGTGGTGGTATAGGCTGTGCCCACGACTGAAATAATCGCAGACTCTACACCGCCACCGGTTTCATCAGACTCGAGGTAACCTGAAATTTTACCCAAGGCACTGGCTTCACCTGTGTTTTTTCCTGGAACATACAAAGCCACATCTGCCATGGCTTCACCGGCTATCAATTCCACTTGTACTTCGGCGTTTTGATGGCTGCTTGCATCAAATTCAAACTCTCCAGTTAACTCTCCATACTGGCTTAGCTCCACCTGATGATTTCCGCCTTTTAGCTCGAACGCCACAAAACCATTTTTACCTACTAATTTTTTTTGACCATCGACTTTTACCGAGATGTCTTTAAGCGCTTGACCGTCTTCGGTGACATAAAAAACCGCTTCACCGGCTTGTATCGATGAAAAACTTAATGCGGCAATGGTGGCTGCCAGTAAATTGCGTTTCATAAATTCCCCTAATAAATAAGAAATGAAGGCGTATATTTTTTACTCAGGCTTTTAAGCCATACGACTTACTGTTATTCGTTGTTGGCAGGGAAGATACGAAAGCTTTATGACAGGTTTGTTACGTGACAAATTGATTGCAGCTTTGTTGCAATGACATTGCAGAAAAATGACAGTGCTTTATTGCTTAAGCCTTTATTCATGGGGCATTTAGCGCGATATAGAAATAAATAAGTAATTATGAAACTTTTATGACAGTTAATTCAAAGCAGGTAACTATCAGAATCTCAAAGCACTACTATGTAAAATAGGATGAATAAAAAGTACATAAATCAAACAACTAAGAAGGATTTCAATTAAAAGGAGGGGCGTTTAAAGCTTGATATGTTTTTTCTGTTCACTTTAGGGGTTTTAAAAAAATTGAAGAATTCAATCTCTTGGCCTTTTGCAATTTCGATGGCCACTTCAATGGCGATACTGGCATCGGCTGCTGGGTCTTGCCAAACAGAACCATATATCTTGCCCGCTTTAATAGCATCATAGCCGTCGGCAAATAAAGTGGCCGAAGTAATAATAAGATTTTCAAGTCGACCAATAGACTCTAAATATTCCATGGCCCCCACGGCCATATTGTCATCGGCCACGAATAGTCCATCAAAATGATCAATTCTTCTGGCTAGGTGCTTAGCTGCCTGACGGGACTTTTCGCGGCTCCAATAACCTGCGGCCACATCAACTATTTCCATGGTGATATCTGGGTTATTGTGCTTCTGCCTATCCAGTTCATTAGAAAAACCACTGGAGCGTTCTATGGCGGTGGAGTAACCAGGGAAACCTTGAATTTCCACCACATGGCCTTTGCCATGCAGTGCCTTAATCATCATTTGCGCAGCCAGCTTACCCTCCTCTACATTATTTGGGCCTGTGTAGCCTCTTATTAAATCAAAGCCAGATACATCGATGGGAGTATTCACCACCAACACTGGAATGCCTGCTTGTTTGGCTTTATTAAGAACTGGCAGTATTTTTTTACCGTGTACTGGCCATACTGCAATTACATCCACCTGTTTTTCAATAAGTGTTTCGATCTGGCTAATTTGTAAATCTAAACTGGCCTTTGCATCGTAATTTATTAGGGTAAAGTCTTGCTGTTTGGCTTGTTGGTGAATTATTTGTTCGTAGCGTTTTTGATAACCGTCTGTTTGCCAATGGAAACCACAAAAACCGATTACTATGTCTTTAATATTTTTCTTTATCACTTTTGGATGAACGCCACTGCCCTTGGGTTTTGTTAAAGGGCTTACCTTTACAAGGCCCGCGGCTTTCACTTTTTGATGCTTTAAAAAGACTTGATCATTAACGCGGTATTTTTCTAATATTTTTTGGTAATCGCCATTTTCTTTAATTATTGCTAGGCCCTTAATTAACCCGTTGTATTCACGCTCACGAGAGCGATTGGCTGGTGAAAACCCCATATAAAATTCGGTACTGCTAATTAATGAGGGGGTTAATATTTCTAGTTTGTCTTTAAGGCCATAATTATGAATATAAAAGTTAGCCGTCAGTTCATCCATGATGGTTAAGTCTAATTTTTTTTGGTTTAAGCTATTAATGTTTTTTTCATTATTTGAAGCAGACACCTTTTGAAAGTTTTTTGCCTGATCAAACTCTTGCGTATAAGAAAAACCACGCAATACTCCCACATTACGACCACCTATGGATCTCAAACGCCCATTCCAATTAATACGATTATTTTTTCGTTTCACAAAGACTAAGGGGGAGGTTTTATACAATAAGACCTTTAATGCCCCTAGTTCTTCCAATTCGCTAAAGCTACTGGGAAACATAGCGTCTACCTGCCCCATGATGAGCACCGACTTTGCCCTTGCCCAAGGTAAGCTACCCAGCTTGGCTTCTATGTTCACCGCTGAAAAAGCCGATCGTACAATGTCACTGAGAAAACCTGTGGTCTCTATTTCATTGCCGGTATAAGGGGGGATTTTCGTAGTGGCCACCGATACCACATCTTGGGCGACGCTAAAGCTGGCTAAGCACAGGCACAATACTAGCGGTAAACCTAGCTTCAAGGCCTTGCAATTTTTGTGAGTACGTTGGCATGTCATGCAATAAGAATAGATCAAAACCCTTTAATCTCCTTCCTGCTAGCGCTTTTACCTCACATAAATGGAAGCCATTTGGCCATATTAGGGGTAATAAGTGGCCCGTAGGCACATGAGGCATAGGCATTATCATTTAAAGCCAGTTATTCACGTGGCAAAGCTCGCCAATTGCTCCTTAGGTCATTAAAATAGCCCCCTTTTTTAAACCCCGGATACCAACATGTCATCAGTTGATTACGGCTCCGCCGAGCAATACACACCCCAACGGATAGATATGGAAAATCTCACTGATGAGAATAAGTGTGATTTTTGCAGTGCCCAGTGCTGTTCGTACATTACTCAGCAAATAGACACCCCCAGCACCATGCATGAGTTTGATGTTTTGTTATGGCAAATTGCTCACAAAGGTATTCATATCTTTAAAGATGACAATGGCTGGTACCTTTTAAGCATGACCCGCTGTACCCATCTGTTAAGTGATAATCGATGCGGTATTTATGAAACACGCCCCATGATTTGCCGCGAGCACAGCAGCGGTGGCTGTGAGTATGATGTGCCCATAAACGAAGGTTGTGATTTGTATTTTCAAGAATACGACGCGTTTGATGCCTACTGTAGAAAACGTTTTAAAACATGGGATAAACGCCTGGAAAAATTTGAATTGGCCCGTAAAAAATCTGAGCAAAAAGAAGCTGAAAAACAAAATAAAAAATAGTGCCCTTTAAACTTAATGGCCGCTTAACTGGCAGCCACTAAGCCAATTCCCACCACCACCGGCATGAGAATATTCATGGCCACATTTAAAGCCATAAATGGCAATAATGCCTTCACGTCACCGTGATGTTTTATCACTCCAATCCCTGTCCAGATTGCCACAGGCAATAAAATTAGCCCCGCTAATGCCGCAACAGGTACTAGCCTATATGCCACACTAATAATTAGCACCAAAAATGCCAAGCTTAAAAATAAAGCATACACTTTCGCGCTCTTTTTCGTGCCCAGTAAAATCACTAGGTTTTTTCTGCCCACGGCTTTATCGGCATTAACATCAGGAAATTGATTAAGCAATAATAAATTATTCACTAAAAAAAACGGCATAAGAGAAATTAAAAATACCCACCCAGCGTATTCACCATTTAAAATATAATAGCTTCCCATTATCATTAAAGGGCCAAAGCCAAGCCCAGCACTAAGAAGTGAAAGCGTTGCATTACGAGTAATAAAAGGCGTGTATAACAACACCAATGCCATACCGATTAAACCAATAGGCAATAACCCCATGCCCACAACCCCTAAAAAATAAACACCAATAACCCCACACATGACGGCGCATAGTCCACCGGCAAACAAAGTGTATTTGGCAAGAGCGGGTTCTTTTGGCAAGGTGCCGCTGCCACCACTAAAGGCTGTGGGCTGAGTCGTAAAATCTAGGCCGCTTTTAAAATCAAAATACTCGTTTAAGGCATTCACGCTCATGTGGGCACTTAATGCACCCACTAACAACAATAGGCTATGGAACACATGGAGGTGCTCGACACCATTTATATAAATGCTACAGGCCATGGCTAAAAATATACAAGCGGGGGTGAGAATTAAAAATGGCAATCGTATGGGGCCCAGTAAGTCTTTAATTGAATTCATGTATTTATCCTTAAATAACTATTAATAATAAAAATTAAAGTCGGTGCATCATGATGCACTAATAACACAGCCAAAATAAAGCCCATCACTGATTTCAATCAAGTTACTGGTGATTACTAACAGACCATCCGTCATTAAGGAATATTCCCTACTATACTTTATCCACAATCTCATAGAACACCCATGACTAAGGTGACTAAAACGAGGGTTATTGAAATGAATACCACCCCACCTGTTACCCAGTTATATTCAATACTGTTATGCAGCGTATTATTTATTTTTACTAGCAAGCTACAGGCTAACGATGTGGCTCAGGCCATAGCGCAACATAAAAATTACGCAGGCTCACAAACCTGTCGCACCTGCCACAGTGAAATATATGACCAATACAGTAAGACTGGCCACCCCTATAAAATTCAAGAAGTTAATGGCCCAGTCACATTTCCTAGTGGTACCTCACCAGGTGTGCCTTACCCACCCAAAGATAAACATTGGGACGACATTCGTTACATGATTGGTGGCTTTGCATGGAAAGCACGCTTCATTGATAAAGAAGGCTACATTCTTACCGGCAAAGAGCATCGCCAATATAATTTAGCTAACCCGGTATTGGGCTTAGAAGCTGGTTGGAGCGGGTACTCGGCAAACACAGCACCGCGCAAACCCTATACCTGTGGCAGCTGCCATACTACAGCTTGGGTTGCCACCGGAAAAGATGGGCCCCATCAGGATAATCTTCCCGGTATGTATGGTGTTTGGGCAGAACCAGGTGTGACCTGCGAGGCTTGCCATGGGCCTGGGGCTCAACATGCTAAAACCCCCAAGAAAGCCCCGCTTACCACAGAAGAAAATTGCGGCAGCTGCCACCGTCGTGGTGATATTAAAAAAATTGATGCAAAAGGGGGGCTGATTCGCCACCATGAACAATACGAAGATTTATTGGCCTCGCCTCATGAGTACTTAAAATGCGGAGCCTGCCACAGCCCTCATCTTAGTGTGAAATACCCTACAGGTGGTTTTAAAGGGGAATCAAAAACCTGCTTAACTTGCCATACCCAGCGTATTGCCCACATACCCGCCAAAGCCAAATTTGACTGCATCACCTGCCACATGCCCCGAATGGCAAAATCGGCGGTGTCTATCAAACATGATGTTAAAGGGGGCACTCTGCCAGAAGGAGATGTTCGCAGTCACATATTCAGAATTAGCCTAGACCCGCTTTGGAAAATGTTCAGCGATGATGGCAAGTTTGTCCGGCTAGATGAGGACGGTAAGGCCTTTATTACCGCCGCTAATGCTTGTCTTACTTGCCACACGAATAAAGACAGCCAGTGGGCCATTGAATCGGCTAAGAGCATGCACCATGACACACCGTAATTTATTAGTGGCCATGCTGTTAAGTGGCGCGGTTCTGGGAATACTGGCCACTTTGGCCGCCGAGCAAGTGGATAAGGTCACTTCCACTGAAGCATTTTGTGCTAACAGTTGTCATTCCATGAACCGTTATATTGCCGAAGATGCCACCTATAAAACGTCCGCCCATCGCAGTAATGCCAGCGGCGTGTTGGCGAACTGTGGAGATTGCCATATACCCCACGACCTAGTACCAGCTACCTGGGTGCATGTTAAAAGTGGCATAATCGATATGATCTCGGAAATAAGCCACGATTTTTCAAAACCTGAAAATTGGCAAGCCATTAAACCAAGGCTAGCCAAAAAAGTACGCCAAGAAATGCTCGCTAATGATAGCCAAGCCTGTCGGCATTGCCATGACATGAAGCGCATTGCCGTGGCCAGCTTTACAGGGCAAAGAGCCCACGCTCAATCGTATAAAAATGAAAAAACCTGTATTCAATGCCACTTTAATTTGGTTCATAAAGCCACACCGATTCATCAAGGTTTTCAATAACTTATCTTTGTTCTTTCAAACTTTTTCAAATACCATAAGCCCAAGAGTTTTTATTCCAAGTGTGCAAGTACATATCCTAGCTGTTTGACTTTACCTTTGAGACAAGGGTATTTGCTTAAAAAGGCTTGAGCGATAAAACTGCTACTATTGAAGTAACTCTATAAAAGTAACATGGCATTAATGCAGGCCAATTGGGGCCTAATGCTCGAGGGATTTGTGACAAAGGTATTTGGTCTGCTTTTAAAAGGCTTGTGGTTACTGTTATTGCTTCCCTGCACGGCAGTTGCGATCAGCATAGGCACAGTAGAAGAGCCTCCGGGTAATTTCATAGATGAAACGGGTACCCTCACTGGGCTATCGGTGGACTTTGTTAAAGCCATTCAAAAACGTGTGGGGAATTCCTCACCGATACAAATGTTGCCGCCCGCAAGGCTAATTAAAAATTCGGTTCGCATTCCTAACTTTGTGATTTTTAGTTTATCAAGAAGCCAAGAACGAGAAAAACAATACCATTGGATCTCATTAGTCATGCGTAAACCTCTGGTGATGTTTGCAAAGAAAGGAACAAAAATTAACGTTAACAATATACAAGAGGCCAAAGCACTTGACCGCATTGGCGTATTGCATTCAAGTGTGTCACACGACTATTTGTTAAAGCAGGGTTTCGACAATATCGAAGCAGTTAATAGCCATAAACAAAATTTAGAAAAACTCATGCTAGGGCGCATTTCACTGATGTATCACTCCATTCAAGGGGCCGCCAAATTGTGCAAAGACTTAGGCATTGATTTTAACCAGTTAGAGCCAGTGTTAATCTTGCAAATATCCAACTCGTCTATTGCCATGTCAAAGAAATCGGATATTGAAATAGTGAAAAAATGGCAGGCCGCAGCAAAAGCCATTAAAGAGGATGGCAGTTTTGACGTACTGGCCAAAAAATGGCAAATCTATACAGAAGAAGTGATTGGTATTCCCTCTGAAATTAAGGACGGAGCCTTGAATTTTTGGCGCAGCCAATAGACTTACTCTACTGCTAATATTAAGCGCTTTGAAAAACTCACCTCATAAAAAGCCCCCCTAAATGCAAATGGTGACGGGGAAAATAGGCTATTGGAGATTTTTAAACGTTCACCTTCTAAACTTGGTAATAGTCTTGAAACGTTTGGCCTTTAAAAGATTTAAAAGCTCTGTAAAATCTGCTCACATGCTCGTAACCGAGTTTTTTTGAAATCACTTCAACATCAGTTTCAGTTTTTAGCATCTCTTCCACCTGCGACAACCTTTCATGCTGAGACAATATATTAAAACTTAAACCTTGGCGCTTTAGTTGATTCTGTAAGGTGCGTGGCGTGACAAATAATTGTTGCGCTAGCACCTCTAATGAGACGCGATCATTTTCTTGGGCTAAACGTAAATGGCGCCGTAAAAGTTCAACCGTATCACTTACCCCTGGTGTTTTATCATAAACGGAAAGTGCTATTTTTAACTGCTGTTGATGAGCCTCTTCTCCAGCATAAGAAAGTCTTCCTGCTAAAATATCTTTGGGAAAATAGTAGCCGTTAAAGGCCTGCCCAAATTCAACCTTAATATTAAGGGTTTTCAGATACAATTTTTGAATGGCCTGACTGGGTGTGTGGGTTACATAAAAGGTACCACCCGGGACCCCATGCACAAATAAAACTAAACGTACAAAAGTACTTAAAAAGGCGTCTATTTGATGATGGCTCACATCCACGCCCTCTAATGGAAAGACTCGCAGAAAACCCCCGTGATTATTTTCATGAAACGTACATTGGTAAGATTGAGATAAAATATCAAAAAATCGAATGCCACAACATAAAGCCATTTTTATGTCTTTAGAGGTGTTGGTCAGTGTACCGATCACACCTAATGAACTGGGAACATGAAACAAACCCGTTTTAACGCCCAGTAACGGCTCGGATAATGCCTCGCTCACTTTCCGGTATGCATTGGCCAATACATCTTCTGGCACTCGATAATCACTGTCGGTTAAATGTGAGTAGTGCTGTGCAAATAAACTTTTTAATAAGTCTTCACTGCAACCTAAATTTAACCAGTACTCGGTATAACGATGTACTAAATAGCTGGCCACTGAGGGCGTTGTTTTCATAGGAATCTCAAACTGTTATTTAGCTAAGAGCTAGGATCTTTAAAATGCAATAACAAATATATTATTAGCTACATCAAACTATTTTGATTAATTCCTTTAATCTATCAGGCAGTCTAATTTTTCATTTTTTAAATGAAAAGGTTATTTTAGGCAAAGCTTAAAAAGCCCGCCATTTATTTTGACAGGGATTCTACAGCCCCCACCTTAAAATACCCTTAAATAAATACTGATAAATTATTATCCCTGTGAACTCAGCTCACCCAGTAATAGAAACGGTTATCAATAAGATTTAGCCTTGAAAATAAGTGGTTTTAACAGTAATGGTGTCTGTCAAACACACAACACGAAAATACCCCTCAAATGGCACAATCTGTTAAACAGATTTGCTAACCACCCAACATTCTTAGGTTTTTATTCATCTATTAAGCACGTTACAGTGAGCAGAAGACCCTAAGCTCAGATGTATTAAGGAATGTCGTTTTGAAACCATTCAGGTATTTAATTTTAATTGGATTTTTCGCACTGTTTTTAAGTGCCTGCGGGGGCGATGGTTCAAGTAGTGATAGCAACCCCAATGATTCAGAGCCTATTGAAACCGATCCAGTTAATACTGACCCAGCGGAGCCTAACCCCACAATAGCTGCACCACAAAATTTAATTGGTAATGCATTCTCTGGCACTAGCATAGGTTTATCTTGGTTAGACAGCGGTGAAACCTACACGGTTTACCGCGACAATGTTCAAATAGCCCAAACCAGCGAGCCGTTTTTTATTGATGAAGGCTTAGCCGTAAACACCTCTTACCAATATGCCATTAGCACCAATACTCTTAATGAAAGCCAAAGCACTTCGCAGGTTACGGCAAAAACGTTAGTGAACTCAACTAACGATGGCAGCCAAAACGGCGCCGAAACCGTCATTGCCAACGATCGTTTATTAAATTTTTCAGCCTGTAATATCACCACTGGCCGCCAAACTGCTCTTGATGTGGAAGCCGAAGATTTGGATGCCTGCTTAAACCAAATGCTGGAACATAATTCCATGGCCAGCCACCTTGAAAACATGCGCGCCTTTGCAGCACGAGTAAGAAGCGAGCAAACCCCAGCCAAAATAGAATTGGGCATGAAGCTTTTTCACAATAAATCATTAAGCGCCAATAACGATACCGCTTGCTCATCTTGTCATCACCCAGCATTAGGCTGTGGTGGCGATGATTTATCTATGCCCATTGGTGTGAATGCCACTAACCCTGAACTATTGGGCCCTGGTCGCAGTGATGGCAGTAACCAAGTGCCTTTAGTGCCGCGCAATTCGCCGGCCACCTGTAATACCGCTCTATGGGATAGAGGCTTATTTTGGGATAACCGCGTATCTTTGACTGGCCGTGGCGTAAGTACCGACTCGGATGATGTATCCAGTCATACCCAAGATGCAGTGGGTAACGGCACCCTAGCGCTATTAATGGCACAAGCCCATTTTCCAGTCACCGCCGCCCCTGAAATGGGCGATGCCAGCGCCTTTGGTTATGACGATACTATTGATAGTGACCTTACCGATTACCGCGAAAATATTTTGGCCACACGCATTACCACCGATGTTTGGGGTGATCTTTTCAGCGCCGCCTTTGGTGATGCCACTGTGAATTACTCAAGAATTGCTGAAGCCATGGCCGCCTATGAAGCCGTACAAATTTTTATTAACAACCCATTTTTTGATTACGTAGACGGCAATACATCGGCCATTAGCAGTGATGAAAAACGCGGTGCCATTACCTTTATGGCCGGCAGTACCGGCTGTACGTTTTGTCATGCAGGAGCCTTTTTTACCACTCAAGCACAACTACCCGGCAACTACCCACAAATTGGCGTGGGCAACGCAAGCGATGGCAGTGGTGCCGATGAAGGCGCCGAAGGGCTAGACCCTGACGGTGACGGCCCGTTAGATGCACCCGGTGCATTTCGAGCCCCAACATTATTAAACGTTGCCATCACCGGCCCATGGGGACACAACGGACAATTCGCCACGTTAAAAAGAAATGTTGAACACTACACAGGTCACGGTGCTTCCATTGCCGCCTACTTTGCCAACAACGAAATGTGCGACTTAGAACAGTTTAAAGACTTAGATGATTGCGCGAATACCCTAGCCCCCAATGGCTTAGCATTATCAAATAGTATTCTTGCGGGTAATGATGAATTCTCCAACGGCATAAGTGATGAAGAGGTGGATTTAGTAGTGCAGTTTTTAGGCACACTAACCGACCCAGATGCTGCTAATGTTAATTCAAATGCCATACGTGCATTAATTCCCCAGCGTGATGGTGGGCCAGATGGTAAGCAGTTGAATGCGGTTAATTTGAATGGAGAGGAGCTTTGATATCTTGATTGTTTTTTTAAAGTGAGTGTTACTGCACTCACTTTTTTGATTTTTAGATAGCTGCTAACAGGGTGTTTAACTGAACAGAAGACTTCGTTACGTAAAGTTTAGATTTCTAGAAATGTCATTTATCTAAGCAGTAAACCCCTGACTCAGCGGCCCATTTTTTTATAAGAGGTTTAACAGATTCGTCCTTTAAATACATTATATTTGTGTCATCCCAACTTTCTATAAAGATCACATTTAAATCAGGTAAGGCTGATAAGAAAAAAGGTTTACCCGAAGAGCCAATTGCTGGTAAAAAATAATCTAACTGAGCTTGTTCAGATGTAAAGCTCCGAAATAATGGTCGCCGCTTACCTTTAAGACCTCCCCACTTCAAGTTGACAACCTTAGTATTACTCATCACTTTTTTGCTAAAAGCATAAAGCGCTTCATTTCTTAGGTTTTGTTTTTCATCAATGGTATTAACTAAATGATAGTCAAATTCCTCTTTTGTAAGCCAGTGATCAAATACAGATATTGCCAGGTACGTATATGTAGGGGTATCTTCCACAGCGAAAATTTTATCTAAATCTATAAACTGCTCCCTTAGTTTTACTTGCTCTTGATTTGCTAAGTTTTTAAATTTTCGCATACTTTGACAACCTAATTTTTCATGAAGGTTTCATAACCCAAGTAATTTCGAAATAACCCCTTTATTAATCCATTTCGCCTTTGTAATAACCATATAGGTGAAACCATTGTCACTGGGTGTACGGTAAGCACCGATAGCATTAAGGTTTTTAGCTAATAGGGATGTCATTTCCCAACCATCTACTTCTGTGGCCCCCCAATGTCCAGCCACTAATTGCTTCAATCCTAGCTTTTCTCCAATAGCCTTGATATTCCTAGAAGCAGCTTTGACCTTTTCATCTAAGTTTTGGTTCGCCCAAGCCCACATCCATGTATTTGACTTTTTTGAAAATGACCCAGAAAAATGTACGTCTGCTTCCACTTGAGGTTTTCCATCATGTGTAAATATCAATTTACCTGTTTCTTGGTACCAGTCCCACCTTTCATGTTGGTCTGCTTTATACTTATCCATGAAGGATATCTGCTTTTCTTCTAGGTAACGAAAGCTAGAGCAAATAAGGTCATGGAAAACTTCATCATCTTGATTCCAGTTCTTTTCTCGAACATCTAAATAACAACTTGAACAAAGAAGTTTAATTCCTGAAAACTTCTCAGACTTGTCATTCCACTCTCTCTCTGAGTTTAGAACTTCATCGCATTCATCACACCATGCATCAGGGTATAACTCATAAGGATTTTCTTCATCATACCCGATGTTAAATCCAAGATTACTCCCATTGTGTAAATGCTGACAAACAAACGTAGCATCTGATTTACCATGGGTTCCACACTCAACCTTTCCATTGTATTCATTCATAATCTATCGCTGCCTAATACCATTCTGGCGCATCCTTAATATTCAAATTCCATTCCCACTCTTTCAGTGTACTTATAAATGTGTCTCTATCGAATTTCTCATATACACTTGGATTTAAACCTGGGCAAAAAATATTTAATTTATTCGCAAAATCATCGGCTTCATCAACATCATATGGACCTAGTATAGCGATACCATTTACACCACCAAATTGTGGGATAAAACCAGTAATTAGAACTTCCTTAGATTCATCCATTTAGATATAAGGTGATTTAAATATAAACCCTAACTCTTTAGAAGCTTTAGTCCATGCAGCCGCCATTATTGGACTAGGTGCAACGTCAATCATAACACTTACTCACTAACATATTATCTTTCTATCAATAACCCATAAAAAACAATGCCACAAAGAAACATCAATAATAAAGTAGAAGCCATGAAAACCTTCTTACGGATAGGTACAATATTTGAGCCCGTATGAACAAACGCATGAACCATTCGTAACAGTACATACCCCCAAGCAACCATGAGAGAAAGAAGGCTAACAGTATTTAGGGCCCATAACATAAAACAAAGGGTATAAAATAAAACGGGGGATTCAAATTGGTTTTTAACGTTGTTTGATATTTTTATAACATCATCTGGCCATGCATCACTGTGAAGGCCTCTACGGGCTAAGTTAACTTGACCGTTTTCTAATGCTCGCTTCTTAACGATGGGTAACAATGTATAAACTATAAAGGTAAGAATTATTTGGGTGATAACTGGGTAAAATATTAATTTGCTTTCCATGCTGTTTTCTCTTCTATTGCTCGTTATTATTAGGCCACATAAATTACACGATTTAGTATCATTTCTGTGGAATTTTTTAAGATTATTACTGGGCTGATAAATAAATTTCGCTTGTCACTTACAGGTTTACCGCTTTTATTTTCGTAATACTGAATTTTATGCATTAACAGCCATATCACTCTGACAGGTAGGACTTTTGATATTTACGATAGGCACTGGGGGGCACACCGGTCCACTGTTTAAAGGTTCGGGTAAATGGACTGGTTTCGGAAAACCCCAGTTTGACACTGACCTCTTCTATGGTTAATTCCGTGTTGATTAATAACTCAATGGCAGAATCTCGTTTAAGGTGATTTTTAATGGTGAGGTAACTGGTGCCTTCATCGGCCAAGCGACGCTGCAGGGTGTAGGGTTTCACCTTCATAATTTTGGCAAGCTGGGGCAAGGTTGGTAAGGCATGCAGTTTATGGTTAATTTCGTTGGCCACCATGGAAGCCCAGCTGTTGGATTTAAATTCAAGCAGGTACAACTGATAAAATGGGTCCAAAAGAAATGCCTTCAAGCTAGCATGGTCTTGCCGAACGGGTTTGTGTAGCAGTGACTTGGGCAGACTCAGAATCGCCTCGTCACCATTAAACGACATGGGCGCACCGTAATACACAGCCCGATAATCTTGTGCATGGGCCGGCTTGGGATAATTCAGTTCAATATGATTAATAGCGATAATCTCTCGGCTTAACCAACTGAGTATTCGATGAATCACAAAGAAATGATTTTCTGCAAGAAACCGACTGGTGTTACTCCCAGGTTCAAGAATCACCTGAACCTGCTCTGCTTTATGTTGTATATAAATAGCAGGACCCTTGCCCACTATCTGATAAAAACTCTCTAGGCGCTCTAGTACCTGCCCCATGGTTTTGGCGGTGACTAGCCAGTGAGCCAATAAGGCAAGGCTTCCTAGTGGTGCAGCTTCTTTGCCATGGCCCAGCAGCTCATCACCTGAGGCATTGATTAAACGGCTGGTGAGTCTGGCCAGTTGTATCAAGGGCACCCGAGCATTGGGCACCTGTAATAAATGCTTGGGAATGCGGCATTCATATAGCAAGGTATCAATTATCTCTGGGGCCAGAGATACCTTGGAAATGGTGTTGTTAATGAAGGATATGTTGAAAGACAGGGCCTTTTTATCGGTTGTTGCCATGGTTTACTTACTTTCTCCTGGCTTTCAGCCACATATAACCCCACAGGCGGCACTATAACATGCCATTAAACCCCCTTAAATTGTTATAAAGTATCAAGTAGTCTGTGTATCGCGGTCATTCCGAAATGCCCTGTGGTTGCCGATAATAAGTCCATAAGACAACAGTACCAGTGGCTCACAACTTACGGCGTCGCAGAATTATCGATACAGCGGCGACCAATGAATTCAAGGAGAAAATCATGAAAACACGTTTAACTGAATTACTAGGCATTAAATACCCCATCGTTTGTGGTGGCATGATGCGTGTTGGCACAGCAGAACTGGCAGCGGCCGTATCTAATGCCGGTGGTTTGGGCATTATGACCGCCTTAACACTGCCTACCCCAGAATTGCTAAAAGCTGAAATTGAAAAGTGCCAGTCCCTTACCGATAAACCTTTTGCGGTAAACCTAACCGTAGGGGTAGTGGCCACCGCCATTAACTACGATGATTACGTTGATGTAATTTGTGCAAGCGGCGTAAAAATTGTTGAAACTGCTGGTCGCAGCCCTGAGCCATTTATGGAAAAGTTTAACGCCCACGACATTAAAGTAATTCACAAGTGCGTGGCAGTACGTCATGCCCTAAAAGCAGAAAGAATTGGTGTAGCTGCGGTAAGCATTGATGGTTTTGAATGCGCCGGTCACCCAGGTGAAGAAGATATCCCAGGGCTAATTTTAATTCCAGCCGCGGCCGATAAGTTAAGCATTCCTATTTTAGCATCTGGCGGCATCGCCGATGGCCGTGGCCTAGCAGCGGCATTAGCATTAGGCGCCGATGGCATAAACATGGGCACACGCTTTGTGGCTACTCAAGAAGCACCGGTACACGAAAATGTAAAACAAGCCATAGTTAACATGAAAGAAACGGATTCTACTTTGATCTTCCGTAAGTTTAAAAATACTGCGCGTGTATTTAAAAACGACATTGCCCTAAAAGTGCAAGAAGTTGAAAAAGAAGGCGGCGAGTTTGCTGATATTCACCACTTTGTATCTGGTAAAAATCAGGAACTAGCTTGGACTACTGGCGATGTTAATGCTGGCATGGTGACGTTTGGAATGAGTGGCGGCCTTGTTAAAGACGTGCCTACTTGTGAAGAGTTGGTTAAAGAGATTGCTGATGATGCTCGTGCGATTATTACTGACAGACTGGCGGCTGTAGTGGCTTAGTTTTTTAGGTTTGATGTTTTAAGTGTAGAACTGAAATAGCAGGTGGTTTTTGCCTGCTATTTTGGGGTTTTGAAGGTTATAAACAAGACTCGGCATTCACGCTAAATTCATCCAAAATATATCAGTATCACTATGAATGGTGTCCCTGCACCTAGCAACAAGCTCAAAAAAATTAATAAACCTTCAACTTCATCACCTACGATTAAAGATTGTGAATATTCTGTTTCATCTAAATACAGCTCAACCATATCACCCACATTATATTTAGAATGGGAAGAAACAATTCCTCTTGTATATTTAAAGCAACCCAGACCTTCTATTCTAATAACTGGTATTTTCAACTCATCACCATCTGTACCCTCCTCAACTTTATACCTTTCTATTATAGCTTCGACTATCGGCCCAATTTTTTTTAATTTCCTAACTGCTATTACACTATCTAGCAATTTATTCATTCCTATCCAATATAAAATAAATAATATTGTCGCCAGAACTATTTCGCCAACCTCTTTACCTAATTCCATATATTTAAAAGTCACTCAGTTAAGTTCACAGGCCTATTAAACAATAAAGACTTATTCAATGTAATAATTCCCAATGATTTTAAACCTTTTTAATATCTGCCTAATGACAGCTAGTACGATTCTTCTCCAAAGGGGAGGTCCCCTTTACATCCCCCGTGCTTCCTCCGCCTTCTGATCGCTCAATCCCTTACCTTGCTTCGATTGCCGCGGCCCAAACGGGCATCCATGCCCTACGGCCCTTATCCCACGTCGTGTGGGATAGACAATGCACAAGGCAAGTGCTTTCGCTGAAGGCTAACGTCAAAATGATTATCGGTACGGTTTTGTTTAAGCTCAATCATAATGAAAGTAAAAGCTGCCCTTGAATATACAGACTTTATATATTGCTCTTCAATCTATCGACTATTCATGAGTCAACAGAATTATTTTTAAGGTCTATTTAAAGACATCAGCTCTACTATCAGCTTCAATAACCCTTCTGCACGCTCTAAATTTCCATCATCTATACGTCTAGCCCAAAACAAGTAATACCACTCTTCCATGCTTGCATGACTCCATGGCGAGGGCTGTCTTGAATAGCAAGTACTGTCCGTATAGAAACCAGCTTCAATAAAAGGATTAACGTCCCATTCACTACTTCCATTATAGTAATAGCTTGCTGTTGCTTGGATCTGAGGGTACTTTTTTGCTGAATTGATTAATCTATTTTCCCAATCAGGTATCTCTCTAGCCTTATCCAAATAGAGAAGCGCAGCTTCTAAAAGAGGTTGATATTTCAGCCCAGCCTTTAAAGCTTCTGGCACAAGGAAATTTTTACTATAAAATTCAATTTGATTAAACCCAATTTTATATCGCGATAAAATACCCTTTAACCATTTGTAGTCATGAAGACCATTCCCAGGTACTAAACATAACTTTGTCCCTTTAGTATAACTCTCGCTTAGTATTTCACTCTTTACTTCTTCTATTATTTGTTTATACGGCACTCCCAAATAATTATCTTTAGAAGGGTCAATCCAATAATAGTTTTTGAACAATCCATTTTGAGAATCTACCTCAGTGGCAAGAATTTCTGTAAATGTTGCATGGTAGTAGAAACTGTAATCATCTAACTCATAAAAAACTAAATTTCCATTTAATTTCACTTCCCAATCATATAGTTCATTATGGTAAACTCCGCAGGCTTCATCCGCTTCACTCAACACTACACTTTTAAATTTTTTATGATTATCGCTAATCGACAGAAAATTTAAGGTTTTATTTCTTGATGCTCCACATCTTCCCCCGTAATCAGCATAAGACTGTTGCAAAGCAACATGTCTCTTTCCATTACTAGACAAATAAAATGAAATACTCTGTACTTTATCTTCATAAAGCTGAATACCGTAATAATAAAAGTTCCCCCTATGCAAGTTTTTTATTGTGCCGCCTTCTATCAAATTCAGAACATACGATTCTTTTAACTCCCCTTCAAGTAGCTCTTCTTTGCTTGGTATCGTCATTAGGTCATATTTAATATTTCCATTAAAAGGGCTTACTATAAAACTATTATTTTTATCAATAGGAATATTTGTCAACAATACTCCTTTATTCATTGCCTCTAACCATTCAGAGTAATTGTTCTTAATGCACTCAGAAAGATTATCTATGTCGCTGCATTGACCTCGCCGACTAAGCCAAAGACGCTGCATTTTCTTTGCAACAACTGCATCCTCTTTAGATAATTTAATAATGTACTGTCTATACAACAGAGACATTTTTCGATCCATTTGAGAAACAACAGGTGATGTACAAATTGCATGCTCTACATCAGTTCTCGCCTTCCCGCAATCAAAGGAGGGGGCTAGCTTAGCTATGCATAAGCATGAAAAAAAACATAAAAATGTTATTAGATAAATTTTCATAGTAATAACTCAAGTTCCTTTAAAATTTAATACCTAATTCAGCATCCGTCATAATTACCTGAACCTGCCTTCCCCAATTAATCAGAGTAAGTCATCATCGCTTTGTAGCCCTGCTCTAATTGATTAGTTTCGATATAGGTATTACTCATTGGGTCGAATGCAATACCATTATAAGCCGCCGAATATAGGGCAGCAGTATATAGTGCGGTGGCTCCCTCTATCATGTCACCACCCCATCGAAGCCTAATGACTATCGAATTGTCTTTATTGATATTTTCATTTGGTGGAAGTCTTTCAATGATTTCAGAGAGTGGAATTTCATATGATTCTACACCGGTTTCCTTATCCCCTAGCTTCACTGGTATAAACCCAGTATGTGAACTCAAATCAATATTCTTTTCGTAAGCTGCGATCGGCTCAAAATTCTTAGCAACTTGATTTAAATCATTTGTATTCAATGGCGTACCCATTGCCAAGATAACAATTAACTCCATGGACATGTATCTATCTCCCTAAATAATAGCTTTATAACGTCGTATTAATGATTCTTAGAAGAAGCTTATGCATCATAGTTTTCCAACTCATAGTCAACTCGATTTCGACATAGCTCTAACATTAACTAACCAGACATCCATTGTAGTGAAAAACAAATAAATTACATTCATAAAATTAGCCCAAAACTAAATAAACAAGGTAATAACACTTCAATTGTTTGAAGTCATAGCTGTATTGCTAAAATCGGTGGAGAATGCGAATAATCAGGTAGGATAAAGTACCCATCTACATGTGAGCGAGTGATTTATTAAATATAGAGTTGAGTTATATTAATGAAACATCTGCTTGCAAGCACTTAAGCCTGATGGCCGCTGATATTCAAGCTTTTCACAAGCGCTGCGCAGGTTTTTTTCATTACCGACAAACGCGCCGAAACAACCTTCAAAGTTTTTAGCCATGGTAAACCATTGCGCTTCATTGATATTTAATCTTTGTAATATTTTTTCAGATTTAGAATCGATATAGCCATTTTTATCTTCCCTAATAATACGACCAGTACAATCCCTGTCTCTTATACACATCTGACGCTGCCGACG
>OLII01000317.1_pt1 | contig 18810 bp, 16 predicted proteins | sample 1609481 | NCBI WGS metagenome assembly OLII01 (sample SAMN05416859, study PRJEB24817) | seawater metagenome | isolation source: Sea water | place: Canada:Atlantic | collected 2013-11 | reverse complement strand
GGGTCGAAGCGGCCGTGGGCGTCGCGGCAGCCGAAATAGCCGCTGCCGATTTCCCAGATCAGGTCGCCGCCATGTTCGCGGTGGTAGGGGCTGATGCTGCCCTCGCCGGTGTCGTGGGCAAAACGGCCGAGGCTGGCGCCCTTGTTCAGCGCGCCGATGGCGTTGGCGCTGAGGGCGCCGAAGCTCATGGCCGAAATGTTGAAGATCGATGCCGAGTAAGGCTGGCGGCATTGCGGGCCGCCGATGGCGATGCGAAACGAGGCCGGGTCGGGGGTGTTGACCGGCAGCATCGAATGGCTGATGAACTCGAAGCCCGGGCGGTACACGTCATTGAGCGTGCCGAAGGCTTTCTCGGCGCTTTCGTTCTTGGCCCGTGCGTACACCAGCGAGCGCTGCGCGCGGGAGAAGGGCAGCTTGTCGTCGTCGCCTTCGAGCAGGTACTGGCGGATCTCGGGTCGGATGGTCTCGATCAGGTAGCGCAGGTTGCCCAGGATCGGGTAGTTGCGCCGCACTGCGTGCTGGCGCTGGCGCAGGTCGTTCAGGCCCACCAGCGAGAGCAGCGTGCCGATCAGGGTCAATGGCCAGAGCCAGGCGTGAGTGGCAAGAAACGGCAGGCTGGCCAGGCTGAACGTGAGGCACGCCGCCAGGCAGGCATAACGGCTGGGAAACGAGAGGCGCATGAATCTTCCGCTGATGATGTTTGTCGCGCCTAGGATAGGCAAAGCACCGCGGCGGAAAACCCGTGGTTTCGGTAAAACAGTTTTATCCGCGCCGTGCTTGCCAGGCGCCGGGGCTCATGGGCCCGGCTGGTTGATGATCGCCAGGAACGCCTCGGCCGCCCGCGAACGGCCGTGCCGGCGGCTGATGGCATGCAGCGCGATGTGTGCATCGGCATCGCTGAGCGGGCGGTAGCACACGCCCTTGCGTTCCAGCGCGCTGGTGCAGGCCGGCACCACCGCCACGCCCTGGCCGGCGGCGACCAGGGCGATGATGGTGGTGGTCTGCTGGCCGCTGGGGCCGCGGTGCAGCGCCAGGCCAGCGTTGGCGAACAGGGTCTCGATGGCCAGGTTGAGCCCGGTGCCGTGCTGTTCGGGGTAGAGGATCACCGGGCGCTGCTGCAACTGCGCCAGGCTGACCTGTGCCTGGTCACTGAGCGGGTCGCTGACCGGCAGCGCCAGCAGCAGGGGTTCGTGCTCCAGGGTGTCGGTGTGCAGGTTGTGCTCGGCGGGGGGCGGCAGGCGGCTCAGGCCGATGTCCAGGGTGCCGTCGCGCAGCTGCGCCCACTGGTTCATCGACGCCTGTTCGATCAGGTTCAACTGCACCTCGGGGAAGGCCTGGGCGAAGCGCTGGATGGCCTGGGTAAAGCGGTCGCTCAGGGCCACGGAGCTGGCATAGCCCAGGCTCAGGTGGCCGGCCATGCCGCTGGCGAGCCTGGCGGCCATGGTTTCGGCCAGCGCCAGTTGCTCGATCACGTTGCGTGCATAGGGCACGAAGGCCTGGCCCTGCACGGTGAGGCTGACGTTGCGGCTGCTGCGCTCGAACAGGCTGAACCCCAGCTGGGCTTCCAACGCCGAGATCTGCCGGGTCAGCGCGGGCTGGGCCAGGTGCAGGGCCTGGGCGGCGCGGCCGAAATGCAGGGCCTGGGCCACGGCCAGGAAATAGCGCAGTTTGCGGAGGTCGAGCATGGTGCACCTTGAGGTATCGATCGGTCCGAAATCGGTATTGGCCCGGGGCGAGTGGGGCGCCGTATAAAGGGCGCCACACACTTTAACGAGTTTTGCCATGCAGGCGCCTTCTTCGGCTGCGCGGGTCGCGATGTTGTTGTGCGGCTGCGCGGCGTTCCTCCCCTTGTACGCCACCCAGGGCATCCTCGCGCAACTGGCCCGGCAGTTTGCCGTGGACATTGGCCAGGTGAGCTGGAGCCTGACCATCACCACCCTGATGGTGGCGTTGACTGCGCCCTGGGTCGGCTGGCTGGCGCGGCGCTGGTCGCCGGTGACGCTGATCGTGGTGGCGGCGTTGCTGCTGGCCACCCCGGTGCTGCTGATGGCCACGGTGGGCAGCTTTGCCGAGCTGCTGCTGTGGCGGGCGGTGCAGGGCTTGCTGATACCGGTGATCTTCGCCTGCAGCGTGGCGCTGATTGGTGAGCGATGGCAGGGCGCGAGCGTGACCGAGGTCACCAGCCTGTACGTGACCGGCACCATCCTGGGCGGCTTTGCCGGGCGCTTCGTGGTGGCGTGGGTGACCGAGTACTGGGGCTGGCGCGAAGCGTTCGAAGTGCTGGCGCTGGTGGTGCTGCTGATGGGGCTGGGGATTCGCTGGTTGCTGGTGCTCGAACCGGTGCCGGCGAGCAGGCGCAGGGCCAGTGCGCCACCACGGTTTGGCTGGCCATTGTGGTCGGCGTGCGCGGTGGGGTTCTGCGTGCTGTTTTCGCAGGTGGCGTCGTTCACCTATGCGGGGCTGCACCTGAGCCGGGCGCCGTTCGGGCTGGGGGCGGCGGCGCTGGGGTCGATCTATGCGGTGTTTCTGCTGGCGCTGGTGGTCACGCCGATTGCCGGCCGCCTGGCCAGGGCTCGCCCGCCGTTGCACCTGCTGATGGTGGCGGGCGTTGTCGGCGCGGTGGGCATCGGCCTGACGCTTGTGCCCACGCTGTGGGTGATCGTGCTGGGGCTGGCGTTGAGTTCGACCGGGGTGTTCCTGGCGCAGGCGGCGGCCAACACCTTCATTGCGACCACGGCCGGCGCGAACAAGGCCGGGGCGATCGGGCGCTACCTGACCTGCTATTACCTGGGCGGGAGTGCCGGCGCGCTGTTGCCGGCGGTGCTGTGGCAGCAGTGGGGCTGGACCGGGTGCGTGGTGCTGATTCTGGGGTTTCAGGCGGTGTTCATGTTGATCGGGCGGGTGGGCTGGCGCTGAACCCTTCGGCCCCTTCGCGGGTCAAGCCCGCTCCCACAAGGACAGCGATAGTCCTAGTGGGAGCGGGCTTGACCCGCGATTGGGTTCAGCTCAGAACCGCGAGCCCGGCTCCAGCAGAAAGTCCATCTCTTCATCGGTGCTCGGGCGCCCCAGCACCAGGTTGCGGTGCGGGAAGCGGCCAAACCGCGCAATCACCCGCTGGTGCTGCTCGGCATAGTCCAGGAAACCTTCGAACAGGCGCCGGTCACTGTCCGGCTGCGCATCCAGCAGCAACTGATAGCGCTCGATGCTGATGTTCTGCCAGTCCAGCACCTCGGCATGCTCCAGTACCAGCAGGATGAACACCCGCTGGATCGGCAGCAGCTGGTAGTCCCAGGCCTTGTCCAGGCCCTGCATCACCAGCACCTGCGCACGCCGGTCGCCATCGAAGGCGTGCTGCGTGTCGCGGTGGATCATGCGGGGCAGCTGGTCCAGCAGCAGCACCAGGCCCAGCCAGCCCTGGGGGCTTGCCAGCCATTCGTCCAGCTCGCCGGCCAGCGCCTGCGCGGCCAGCTCGCCGAAGCGCTCGCGCGCCTCGTCGTCGTGGTGCTTGCCGAACCACAGCGTACTCTTCTCGTCAGCCACGGCCTGGGGGCTGGTGCCCCAGCCGAACCACCACTCCAGCAACGGCTGCCAAGGTGCGAGCATGATTTACTCCTGGTGATAACCGGTGACGCGCTCGACTTCCTGCTTCGAACCCAGGAACACCGCCACACGCTGGTGCAGGCTCTCGGGCTGGATGTCGAGGATGCGCTGGCGACCGTCGGTGGAAGCACCGCCGGCCTGTTCGATGATGAACGACATCGGGTTGGCTTCGTACATCAGGCGCAGCTTGCCCGGCTTGGATGGCTCGCGCGCATCGCGCGGGTACATGAACAGGCCGCCACGGGTCAGGATGCGGTGCACGTCGGCAACCATCGAGGCGATCCAGCGCATGTTGTAGTTCTTTTTCAGCGGGCCGGTCTCGCCAGCCAGCAGTTCGCCCACATAGCGGGTCACCGGGGCTTCCCAGTGGCGCTGGTTGGACATGTTGATGGCGAACTCGGCGGTGGTTTCCGGCACCTGAATGTTCTCGTGGGTCAGCACGAAACTGCCCAGCTCGCGGTCCAGGGTGAAGCCCTTGACGCCGTTGCCCAGGGTCAGGATCAGCATGGTCTGCGGGCCGTAGATCGCGTAACCGGCGGCCACCTGCTTGGTGCCCGGCTGCAGGAAGGCCTGTTCGTTGAGGCTTTCGTTCTGGCTCAGGTACTCGTTGGGGCAGCGCAGTACCGAGAAGATGGTGCCGACCGAGACGTTGACGTCGATGTTCGACGAACCGTCCAGCGGGTCGAATACCAGCAGGTAGGCACCCTTGGGGTACTTGCCCGGGATCTGGTAGGCATTGTCCATCTCTTCGGACGCCATGCCGGCCAGGTGGCCGCCCCACTCGTTGGCTTCGAGCAGGATGTCGTTGGAAATCACGTCCAGTTTCTTCTGGACTTCGCCCTGCACGTTTTCAGTGCCCATGCTGCCCAGCACGCCGCCCAGGGCGCCCTTGGACACGTTGTGGCTGATTTCCTTGCACGCACGCGCCACCACTTCGATAAGGAAGCGCAGATCGGCAGGGGTGCTGTTGCTGCGGGTCTGCTCAATCAGATAGCGACTCAGGGTAACGCGGGACATGTAAGGCTCCGGAGGATGGGGTAGAAAAAACCCACGCAGTTTACAGGGAGAGTGAAGCGCTAGCGAGCAATAGGACATGCTCGCCCGATCAGACGACACATCGGCCCGAAGGTTCACGCCCCCGGGCCCGATGCCAGGTGCCTACTCCAGCGCGTTCCAGATCTCCCCGGCGTATTCGCGAATGGTGCGGTCCGACGAGAACCAGCCCATGCGCGCGGTATTGAGCACGGCCGAGCGCCACCACTGCTGGGGGTCGTGCCACAGCTCCTCGACGCGGCGCTGGGCCTCCCAGTAGGCATCGAAGTCTGCGCACACCAGAAAGCGGTCATACGGCACCAGTGAATCGATCAGCCCCACGTAGCGCGCCGGGTCGTCCGGCGAGAACACCCCGCCGCGGATCGCCTGGAGCACGTCGTTGAGCCGGTACGAGGCGCCGATGGCGGAGCTGGCACCGAAATCGCCGCTGCGCTTGCGCGCCTCCACCTGCTGGGAGGTCAGACCGAAGATGAACATGTGCTCGGCCCCCACCTGCTCGCACATCTCGACGTTGGCGCCGTCCAGGGTGCCGATGGTCAGCGCGCCATTGAGGCCGAACTTCATGTTGCTGGTGCCCGAGGCCTCGTAGCCGGCGGTGGAGATCTGCTCGGACAGGTCCGCCGCCGGGATGATGCTCTCGGCCAGGCTCACGTTGTAGTTGGGCAGGAACACCACCTTGAGCAGCCCGCGCACGGTCGGGTCGTTGTTGACCACCCTGGCGATGTCGTTGGCCAGCTTGATGATCAGCTTGGCCTGGTGATAGCTGGCGGCGGCCTTGCCGGCGAAGATCTTCACCCGCGGCGCCCAGTGCGTGCCCGGCTCGGCGCGGATCGCCTGGTACAGCGCCACGGTATGCAGCAGGTTGAGCAGCTGGCGCTTGTATTCGTGGATGCGCTTGACCTGCACATCGAACATTGCCTCGGGGTCGACCGTGATGCCCAGGCGCTCCTGGATCAGGTTGGCCAGGGCCTTCTTGCTGTGCAGGCGCTGCTGGGCGAAGGCCTTGCGAAACGCCGGCTTGTCGGCGAACGGTTCGAGGCGCCGCAGGTGCTTCTCGGGGTCGTCCAGCACCTCGGGCCCCAGCGCCTCCACCAGCATGCGGGTGAGCGGCGGGTTGGCCTGGTACAGCCAGCGGCGGAAGGTGATGCCGTTGGTCTTGTTGTTGATCCGCTCGGGGTAGAGCTTGTGCAGTTCGGCGAACACGGTGCTGCGCATCAGCTTGGTGTGCAGCCCCGACACGCCGTTGACGCTGTGCGACCCGAGGAACGCCAGGTTGCCCATGCGCACCCGCCGGCCGTTGTCCTCCTCGATCAGCGACACCGCGCGCAGCACGTCGAAGTCATGGATGCCCTTGGCCCGCAGCGCGTCGATATGAAAGGCGTTGATCAGGTAGATGATCTGCATGTGGCGCGGCAGCATGCGCTCCATCAGGCCCACCGACCAGGTCTCCAGCGCCTCGGGCAGCAGGGTGTGGTTGGTGTAGGCCAGGGTGTCGACGGTGAGCTGCCAGGCGGTGTCCCACGGCAGTTCATGCTGGTCCACCAGCAGGCGCATCAGCTCGGCCACGGCAATCGAGGGGTGGGTGTCGTTGAGCTGGATGGCGGCCTTTTCGTGCAGGTTGAGCAGCGTGGGGTTCATGTTCAGGTGGCGGCGCAGCAGGTCCTGCAGCGAGGCCGAGACGAAGAAGTACTCCTGGCGCAGGCGCAGCTCCTGGCCGGCCTCGGTGCTGTCGGCCGGGTACAGTACCCGCGAGATGCTCTCGGCACGGGCCACTTCGGCTACCGCGCCCAGGTGGTCGCCGGCATTGAAACGCTCCAGGTGCAGCTCTTCCAGGGCCCGTGCGCGCCACAGGCGCAGAGTATTGACGCTGGCACCACGCCAGCCCACCACAGGCGTGTCGTAGGCCACCGCACGCACCGTTTCGGCCGGCCACCACACCTGGCGCGGCTGGCCGGATTCATCGTGCCGGGTCTCGACGCTGCCGCCGAAACTGATCGGGTAGATCACCTCGGCACGCTCGAACTCCCAGGGGTTGCCGAAATCCAGCCAGTTTTCGGTCTGCTCCTGCTGCCAGCCATCGACCACAGCCTGGCGAAACAGCCCGTGCTCATAGCGGATACCGTAGCCGTGGGCGGCGATGCCCAGGGTCGACATGCTCTCCATGAAGCACGCCGCCAGGCGCCCGAGGCCGCCGTTGCCGAGCGCCGCATCGGGTTCGAGCAGGCGGATGCGCTCCAGGTCCACGTCCAGCCCGGTCATTGCTTCACGGGCGATGTCCAGCAGGCCGAGGTTGCTCAGGCTGTCGTACAGCAGGCGGCCGATGAGAAATTCGAGGGAGAGGTAATAGACGCGCTTCTGGCTCTTGCGGTAGATCTGCCGCGTGTGGTCCATCCAGTGGTCGACCATGTGGTCGCGGGCGGCCAGGGCAATGGCCTCGAACCAGTCGTGGTCGAAGGCGTGCTCGGGGTCCTTGCCGACGGCATAGGTCAGTTTTTCCAGTACAGCGGTGCGAAAGGCAGCCACCTGTGCGTCACGTGCGAGTGGTTCCTGAGACATACGACGTCCTCGGGCAAGTTGACGAATGCGGATGGGGATTTCTCAGCCTAGACGGTTCGACCGGGCGCGGTAGCGCGGGTTCGTTTGTTTCTGTGCAAAAGCGGTACCGGGTTGGCACGAACCCGGCAAATGGTTGTTCACATTTTGACCAACTCCGGTATGATCGCGCGCCCACCCGACCATCTGAAAAACCGAACCTGATGAAACCGACCCTGATTGCCGCCGCCGAACTCGACCGCCTGGATACCTGGCAGAGGTATTCCAGCCACATGTGCGGGGGCTGCATGTCCAGTTGCTGCACCTTGCCGGTGGAGGTCAAGCTCACGGATCTGATCCGCATTGGCGTGGTGGACGAATTCGAACGGGGCGAGCCGCCCAAGAACATCGCCAAGCGCCTGCAGAAGGATGGGATCGTCGAGCGCTTCAACCAGAAGTCCGGGATCTTCACCTTGCAGCGCATGAGCAACGACGATTGCCTGTACCTGGACCGCAAGACGCGGTTCTGCACCATTTACGACAAGCGCCCCGACACCTGCCGCAACCACCCAAGGATCGGCCCGCGGCCGGGGTACTGCGCGTACAAGCCAAAGCCCGTGGCCCGCTGAAAAGCATCGCGGGTCAAGCCCGCTCCCACAAGGTTGTGCATTTACCTGTGGGAGCGGGCTTGACCCGCGATTCGGCCAGCGCAAGTTTCAGGCCTTGCACAAACAAAAACGCCCCCGGCCTTTCGACCGGGGGCGTTTTCATTCAGCCTGAGCTAACTCAGTTCTTGGCTTTCTTGGCAGCGCGGGTACGCTCGCCTTCGTCCAGGATCTTCTTGCGCAGACGGATCGACTTGGGCGTGACTTCGCACAGCTCGTCGTCCTGGATGAATTCCAGGGCCTGTTCCAGGGTGAAGCGAACAGGTGGCACCAGAGCGATGGTTTCGTCTTTGCCCGAAGCACGCATGTTGTCGAGCTTCTTGCCCTTGGTAGGGTTGACGCCCAGGTCGTTGTCACGGCTGTTCAGACCGACGATCTGACCGTTGTAGATCTCCTGGCCGTGCTCGACGAACAGCTTGCCGCGCGCCTGCAGGGTTTCCAGCGAGTAGGTCAGCGCCTTGCCGGTCTCTACCGATACCAGTACGCCGTTCTGACGGCCGGACATGTGGCCGGACTTCATTGGCGCGTAGCGATCGAAGATCGAGGTCAGGATGCCTGCACCGTTGGTCAGGGTCAGGAACTGGTTGCGGAAACCGATCAGACCACGGGCTGGAATGTTGTATTCCAGACGTACACGGCCCTTGCCATCCGGCACCATGTTGGTCAGGTCGCCTTTACGCAGGCCCATTTCTTCCATGACCTTGCCCTGCGAATCTTCAGGGATGTCGATGGTGACGTTCTCGAACGGCTCGTGCTTGGCACCGTCGATTTCGCGGATGATCACTTCCGGACGACCAACACCCATTTCGAAGCCTTCGCGACGCATGGTTTCGATCAGTACCGACAGGTGCAGCTCACCACGGCCCGATACCTTGAACTTGTCGGCCGAGTCGCCTTCTTCAACGCGCAGTGCAACGTTGTACAGCAGCTCCTTGTCCAGACGCTCCTTGATGTTGCGGCTGGTGACGAACTTGCCTTCCTTACCGCAGAACGGCGAGTCGTTGACCTGGAAGGTCATCGAAACGGTCGGCTCGTCGACGGTCAGCGGCTTCATCGCCTCGACTGCGTCCGGGGAGCACAGGGTGTCGGAGATGAACAGCTCGTCGAAACCGCTGATGCAGACGATGTCGCCAGCCTGGGCTTCTTCGACGTCGACGCGGTGCAGGCCGTGGTGACCCATCAGCTTGAGGATACGACCGTTGCGGCGCTTGCCGTCAACGTCGATGGCCACAACCGGGGTGTTCGGCTTGACGCGACCACGGGCGATGCGGCCAACACCGATCACGCCCAGGAAGCTGTTGTAGTCCAGTGCCGAGATCTGCATCTGGAACGGACCGTCGCGGTCGACGCTTGGCGCTGGCACGTTGTCGACGATCGACTGGTACAGCGGGGTCATGTCTTCGGCCATTTCGGTGTGGTCCAGACCGGCAATGCCGTTCAGGGCCGAGGCGTAGACGACCTTGAAGTCCAGCTGTTCGTCGGTGGCACCCAGGTTGTCGAACAGGTCGAAGATCTGGTCCAGAACCCAGTCAGGACGCGCGCCCGGACGGTCGACCTTGTTGATCACCACGATCGGACGCAGGCCGGCTTCGAAAGCCTTCTTGGTCACGAAACGGGTTTGCGGCATAGGGCCGTCCTGGGCGTCAACCAGCAGCAGTACGGAGTCGACCATCGACATCACGCGCTCTACTTCACCACCGAAGTCGGCGTGGCCCGGGGTGTCCACGATGTTGATGTGATAGCCGTTCCAGTTGATGGCGGTGTTTTTCGCCAGAATGGTAATGCCGCGCTCTTTTTCCTGGTCGTTGGAGTCCATCACGCGCTCGTCGTTGAGCTCGTTGCGCTCCAGGGTGCCGGACTGACGCAGCAGTTTGTCTACCAGGGTGGTCTTGCCATGGTCAACGTGGGCGATGATGGCGATGTTGCGTAGATTTTCGATCACTTGTGTATCTCGATCAGAGGATTCGGGTTGCCGCCCAGTCTAGGCGGCGAATGTGAATGAACGGCGCTCAACGGGCTCGTCGGTCGGGAGGGCGATGGCGGATACTGCCGCCATACAACCCCGGCATCTTATGTCGGACGATAAACGCGCACATTGGCATGCCCCTCACTCAGTAGATGGTGGGCATGCAGGCGACTCATCACTCCCTTGTCGCAATACAGCAAGTACTGGCGCGTGGGGTCCAGCTCCTTGAAGCGACTGTTGAGGGCGTAGAACGGCAAGGCCTTGACCTCGATGCCGTCCAGTTCCAGAGGCTGGTCTTCCTGGGCGTCGGGGTGACGAATGTCGATCACCACCTGCCCGGCCAGCGCCTGGCTGACTTCTTCGATCTGGATATCCTGGCCCAGTTCATCGATCACGTGGTCGATGGACACCAGGCGGGCGCGTTCCAGGGCGCGCTCGAGCACGGCCATGTCGAACTGCTTCTCTTCATGGTCGACGCGGTGACGCTTGGCACAGGTGGTCGGGTTCACCGAGATCACGCCGCAGTACTCTGGCATGTGCTTGGCGAACTCGGCGGTGCCGATTTCATTGGCCTGGTCGATGATGTCCTGCTTGTGGCTGGCCAGCAGCGGGCGCAGCACCAGCTTCTCGGTGGCCGAGTCGATCACCGCCAGGTTGGGCAATGTCTGGCTGGACACCTGGGAAATCGCCTCGCCGGTGACCAGCGCGCCGATCTGCAGGCGGTCGGCGATGTTGGTGGCGGCGCGCAGCATCATGCGCTTGAGGGTCACGCCCATGTAGCTGTTGTCGACCTTGCCGAGGATCTCGCCCACCACCTCTTCGAACGGCACGCTGACGAACAGCACGCGCTGGCTGCTGCCGTACTTCTTCCACAGGTAGTGCGCGACTTCCATCACGCCCAGCTCGTGGGCACGGCCGCCCAGGTTGAAGAAGCAGAAGTGGGTCATCAGGCCGCGGCGCATCATCTGGTAGGCCGCCACGGTGGAGTCGAAGCCGCCGGACATCAGCACCAGGGTCTGCTCCAGCGCGCCCAGCGGGTAGCCGCCGATGCCCTTGTGCTGGTTGTGGATCACGTACAGGCGCTTGTCGCGGATCTCGATGCGCACTTCCACTTCGGGGTTGCGCAGGTCGATGCCGGCGGCGCCGCACTGCTGGCGCAGCTGGCTGCCGACATAGCGGTCGACGTCCATCGAGCTGAAATCATGGTGGCCGCCGCGCTTGCAGCGCACGGCAAAGTGCTTGCCGGCCAGCAGGTGGCCGAAATGCGTCTTGCACTTGGCGACGATATCGTCGAAATCGCCCAGCGGGTACTCATCGACCTGGAGGAAATGCGCGATGCCCGGCATGCAGCTCAGGCGCTCGGTCATTTCGCGCAGCACCTTCTCGTCGTCCAGGCGGGTGACCACCTCCAGATTGTCCCAGACACCATCGACCGCGAGCGCAGGATCCAGGTCCTTGAGCACGGTGCGGATGTTGCGGCCCAGTTGACGGATGAAGCGCTTTCGAACCGGGCGGCTCTTGATGGTGATCTCTGGAAAGACTTTGACGATTAGTTTCATGAAAACAGCGCGCGCGTGGCCAGCCGAAAAAGAAGGGGCGCGGATTATAGCGGAATTCGCTCAAGCTTTGAGCAACTTTTGTACAGAAGGTTTCGCGCGCACCATTTTGGGTCACTCAAACGAAAAAACGCCTCCTAAGAGTGCAGGAAAAACCCCTGAAGCGCCGATGGCACCCGTAAACGCGTGAGAATGGGGCGAAAAACCCAACTCGGGGCACTGGCATGCAATTTGCTCCCTTGTGAGGCAGGTTGCCTTGGCCGACTATTCGCGCCCGGCATCACCCAAATTACAAGGGCTGCACAGGCACGCTCTACCCCACCCGGAGGACACCATGTCGAAGTCGGTTCAACTCATCAAAGATCATGACGTTAAATGGATTGATCTGCGCTTCACTGACACCAAGGGCACCCAGCACCACGTCACCATGCCAGCCCGTGACGCGCTGGAAGACGACTTCTTCGAAGCCGGCAAGATGTTCGACGGTTCCTCCATCGCTGGCTGGAAAGGCATCGAAGCCTCCGACATGATCCTGATGCCGGACGACTCCACCGCCGTGCTCGACCCGTTCACCGAAGAGCCGACCCTGATCCTGGTCTGCGACATCATCGAACCGTCGACCATGCAAGGCTACGACCGCGACCCGCGCGCCATCGCCAAGCAGGCCGAAGAGTTCCTGCGCTCCACCGGCATCGGCGACACCGTATTCGCAGGCCCTGAGCCTGAGTTCTTCATCTTCGACGAAGTGAAGTTCAAGTCCGACATTTCGGGCTCGATGTTCAAGATCTACTCCGAGCAGGGCTCGTGGATGTCCGACCAGGACGTGGAAGGTGGCAACAAGGGCCACCGTCCAGGCGTCAAGGGCGGCTACTTCCCGGTTCCGCCGTTCGACCACGACCACGAGATCCGTACTGCCATGTGCAACGCACTGGAAGAAATGGGCCAGGTCGTCGAAGTGCACCACCACGAAGTGGCGACTGCCGGTCAGAACGAAATCGGCGTCAAGTTCAACACCCTGGTGAAAAAAGCTGACGAAGTTCAGACCCTGAAATACGTCGTGCACAACGTTGCCGACGCCTATGGCCGCACCGCTACCTTCATGCCAAAACCGCTGTACGGCGACAACGGCTCGGGCATGCACGTGCACATGTCGATCTGGAAAGACGGCAAGAACACCTTCGCCGGCGAAGGCTATGCCGGCCTGTCCGATACCGCCCTGTACTTCATCGGCGGCATCATCAAGCACGGCAAGGCCCTGAACGGCTTCACCAACCCGTCGACCAACTCCTACAAGCGTCTGGTCCCGGGCTTCGAAGCCCCGGTCATGCTGGCCTACTCGGCACGCAACCGTTCTGCCTCGATCCGCATTCCTTACGTGTCGAGCCCCAAGGCCCGCCGTATCGAAGCGCGCTTCCCGGACCCGGCGGCCAACCCGTACCTGGCCTTCGCTGCGCTGCTGATGGCCGGCCTGGACGGCATCCAGAACAAGATCCACCCAGGCGATGCCGCCGACAAGAACCTGTACGACCTGCCGCCTGAAGAGGCCAAAGAGATCCCGCAGGTCTGTGGCAGCCTGAAGGAAGCCCTGGAAGAGCTGGACAAGGGCCGTGCGTTCCTGACCAAGGGCGGCGTGTTCTCCGACGAGTTCATCGATGCCTACATCGCCCTGAAAAGCGAAGAAGAAATCAAGGTGCGCACCTTCGTACACCCACTGGAATACGAGCTGTACTACAGTTGCTAAGCCAGTGACGCTCGCTCACGCGGCGTAACGAGAGAGGCCTCCCATTCGGGAGGCCTTTTTTTTGCGCTGACTTCATCGCGGGTCAAGCCCGCTGCCACAAACCAGTGGGAGCGGGCTTGACCCGCGATGAAGTCAGCAGTGCTCTACAATGGTGCACAAGGCAGCGCTACCCCTGCACCAACAGCCCATTTTGGTTCAAAAACAGCCTGCAACCTGTTAACCCAGTCATTTTTTGCGCAGCCAAGGCCCGGTTTCAGGGAATTGCGCTTCTTTTCGGAGCCTTGGTTTGGTTCTTGCATTTTCCTGGCATCAGCCGATTACCAGCGCGCGCCACCCTGGCCCCGATCAGGGCGGTACTGTGCCAAAAGAGGTCAACGACGCCCCATGACCATCAGCGATGCACTGCACCGACTGCTACTGGACAACCTGACCACTGCCACCATTCTGCTCAATGCCGAATTGCGCCTGGAGTACATGAACCCGGCAGCGGAAATGCTCCTGGCCATCAGCGGCCAGCGCAGCCACGGGCAGTTCATCAGCGAGCTGTTCACCGAATCGACCGAAGCGCTCAACTCGCTGCGCCAGGCCGTGGAGCACGCGCACCCGTTCACCAAGCGCGAAGCCATGCTCACCGCCCTCACCGGCCAGACCCTGACCGTCGACTACGCCGTCACCCCGATCCTCAACCACGGCCGCACCCTGCTGCTGCTCGAAGTGCATCCGCGCGACCGCCTGCTGCGCATCACCAAGGAAGAGGCGCAGCTGTCCAAGCAGGAAACCACCAAGATGCTGGTGCGCGGCATGGCCCACGAAATCAAGAACCCGCTGGGCGGCATTCGTGGCGCCGCGCAGCTGCTGGCCCGCGAACTGCCCGACAACGGCCTCAAGGACTACACCAACGTCATCATCGAAGAGGCCGACCGCCTGCGTAACCTGGTCGACCGCATGCTCGGCTCCAACAAACTGCCGTCGCTGGCCATGACCAACATCCACGAAGTGCTCGAGCGCGTGTGCAGCCTGGTGGAGGCCGAAAGCCAGGGCGGCATCACCCTGGTGCGCGACTACGACCCGAGCCTGCCCGACGTGCTGGTGGACCGCGAGCAGATGATCCAGGCCGTGCTCAACATCGTGCGCAACGCCATGCAGGCCATCAGCGGGCAGAACGAACTGCGCCTGGGCCGCATCACCCTGCGCAGCCGCGCCATGCGCCAGTTCACCATCGGCCACACCCGCCACCGCCTGGTGGCGCGCATCGAAATCATCGACAACGGCCCGGGTATACCCGCGGAACTGCAGGACACCCTCTTCTATCCCATGGTCAGCGGTCGCCCGGACGGTACCGGGCTGGGCCTGGCCATCACCCAGAACATCATCAGCCAGCACCAGGGCCTGATCGAATGTGACAGCCACCCTGGCCACACCACCTTCTCGATCTTCCTGCCGCTGGAACAAGGAGCCACTTCTTCATGAGCCGAAGCGAAACCGTCTGGATCGTCGACGACGACCGCTCCATCCGTTGGGTCCTGGAAAAAGCCCTGCAACAGGAAGGCATGACCACCCAGAGCTTCGACAGTGCCGATGGGGTCATGAGCCGCCTGGCCCGCCAGCAGCCGGACGTGATCATCTCCGACATTCGCATGCCCGGTGCCAGCGGCCTGGACCTGCTGGCGCAGATCCGCGAGCAGCACCCGCGTCTGCCGGTGATCATCATGACCGCGCACTCGGACCTGGACAGCGCCGTGGCCTCGTACCAGGGCGGCGCGTTCGAGTACCTGCCCAAGCCATTCGACGTGGACGAGGCGGTGTCGCTGGTCAAGCGCGCCAACCAGCACGCCCAGGAACAGCAGGGCATGGCCGAGCCCCAGGCGCTGACCCGCACCCCGGAAATCATCGGCGAAGCGCCGGCCATGCAGGAGGTGTTTCGCGCCATCGGCCGGCTCAGCCATTCCAACATCACTGTGCTGATCAACGGCGAATCGGGCACCGGCAAGGAGTTGGTGGCCCACGCCCTGCACCGTCACAGCCCGCGCGCCGCCTCGCCGTTCATCGCACTGAACATGGCGGCGATCCCCAAGGACCTGATGGAGTCCGAACTGTTCGGCCATGAAAAGGGCGCGTTCACCGGCGCGGCCAACCTGCGCCGCGGGCGTTTCGAGCAGGCCGACGGCGGCACGCTGTTTCTCGACGAGATCGGCGACATGCCGGCCGACACCCAGACCCGCCTGCTGCGCGTGCTGGCCGATGGCGAGTTCTACCGGGTGGGCGGGCATGTGCCGGTGAAGGTGGACGTGCGCATCATTGCCGCCACCCACCAGAACCTGGAAACCCTGGTGCAGGCCGGCAAGTTCCGTGAAGACCTGTTCCACCGCCTGAACGTGATCCGCATCCACATCCCGCGCCTGGCCGACCGCCGCGAAGACATCCCGACCCTGGCCCGGCACTTTCTGGGGCGTGCGGCGCAGGAGCTGTCGGTGGAGCCCAAGCTGCTCAAGCCGGAGACCGAGGAGTTCATGCGCAACCTGCCGTGGCCGGGCAACGTGCGCCAGCTGGAGAACACCTGCCGCTGGATCACGGTGATGGCCTCGGGGCGCGAGGTGCATATCGGCGACTTGCCGCCGGAGCTGCTGAACCTGCCGCAGGACGCGGCGCCGGTGACCAACTGGGAGCAGGCGCTGCGCCAGTGGGCCGACCAGGCGCTGAGCCGTGGCCAGTCGAACCTGCTGGACAGCGCAGTGCCGAGTTTCGAGCGGATCATGATCGAGACGGCGCTCAAGCACACCGCCGGGCGGCGGCGCGATGCAGCGGTGCTGCTGGGCTGGGGGCGCAACACCCTGACGCGCAAGATCAAGGAACTGGGCATGAAGGTCGACGGCGGGGACGACGAGGGCGACGACGAGGCCTGACTCAGGGGCCTCTTCGCCGGCAAGGCCGGCTCCTACAAACGCCGCCGTACCTGTAGGAGCCGGCCTTGCCGGCAAAGGGCTTGCCCCATTGCTGCACCATGCCTGCCCCCGCTGCACCGCCTGAAGGCAAAAACACCCCTCACAACCGCATCAAACCCAGCAAAACCACTGGTTCCATTGCCCCAGGCCAACTTGGCACACCCCCTGCATATACCTAAGCACAACCCAGTTTTGGGGACCTTGGTACAGGCAGGCCGGGGAATCCCCTCTTTTATTCGTGCAGTTTCACCTGCACCCTCCAGCGGCCCTGCAGCGGCTCGCCGGCCCAGTCGCCGCGCAGCGGCCGGGCCGCCACCAGGCTCAGCAACAGGCCCTGGTCGCTGTTCTGCAGGCGCCAGCTCACGGGCTTGCCCGCCAACTGCAACTGACCCTTCTGGCTCCGCCCACTGGCCTGGAACACCAACGCCAGCGTGCCCTCGACCTCCTCGCCATGCAGTTGCGGCTCTTCGTTGAACCACAGGTTCAGGCCATCGGCCACCACCTCCACCCGCTCCAGTACCCGTGGTTCAGGCGCGGTGAGGCGGCCGATCATCAGGCCCACCAGCATGCCGAACAGGGCCATGGAGAACAGCACCCGCGGCCACAGTTTCGAACGCGGGTCCGGTTCGGGGGTAGAATGCTCGTCATCTTTATGCTCGGAGCCGTGCATGTTTCACGTCATCCTTTTTCAACCGGAAATTCCACCGAATACCGGCAACATTATACGGCTGTGCGCCAACAGCGGCTGCCAGCTGCACCTGATCGACCCGATCGGCTTCGAACTGGACGACAAGCGCCTGCGCCGTGCGGGCCTGGATTACCACGAGTACGCCACCCTCAAGCGCCACAGCGACCTGCCCAGCTGCCTCGAGAGCCTGGGCAACCCGCGCCTGTTCGCCTTCACCACCAAGGGCTCGCGGCCGTTTCACGACGTGGCCTTCGCCCCCGGCGACGCCTTTCTGTTCGGCCCTGAAAGCCGTGGCCTGCCGCCCGAGGTGCTCGACCCGCTGGGCAGCGACCAGCGCCTGCGCCTGCCCATGCGCGAAGGCTGCCGCAGCCTGAACCTGTCCAACACCGTGGCCGTGGCGGTGTACGAAGCCTGGCGCCAGCAAGGTTTTGCCTGAGGCATGAAAAAAGCGCCCCGAAGGGCGCTTTCAACGTACCGCAGTCAGCTTACTGCAGCGAAGGCGCTTCGCCTGCTTCCTGCATGCGCTGCATCTCTTGCGCGTACAGGGCATCGAAGTTCACCGGCGACAGCATCAGGGCCGGGAACGAACCACGGGTCACCAGGTTGTCCAGCGCTTCACGCGCATACGGGAACAGGATGTTCGGGCAGAACGCGCCCAGGGTGTGGCTCATCGAAGCCGGGTCGAGGTTCTTGATCAGGAAGATACCCGCCTGCTGAACTTCGGCGATGAAGGCAACCTCCTCACCGTTCTTGACCGTGACCGACAGGGTCAGCACGACCTCGTGGAAGTCGCCTTCCAGGCCTTTCTGCTTGGTGTTCAGGTCCAGCGCGACGCTCGGTTCCCACTGCTGGCGGAAGATCGCCGGGCTTTTCGGCGCTTCGAACGACAGGTCACGCACATAGATGCGCTGCAGGGAGAATTGCGGGGAGCTTTCGTCGGCTGCCGCAGCGCCGTTGTTCTGTTCTTCAGTCATGACAGATCCTTCTTTGCAGGGTCTTGTAGGGAATTCAGGCCTTGAGCAGCGCGTCGAGCTTGCCGGCGCGCTCAAGGGCAAACAGGTCGTCGCAACCGCCGACGTGGGTGCTGCCGATCCAGATCTGCGGCACCGAGGTGCGGCCGGCCTTCTGGCTCATCTCTGCGCGCAGCTGGGGCTTGCCATCGACCTTGATCTCTTCGAAGGCCACACCTTTGCTGGACAGCAGCTGCTTGGCACGCGAGCAGTAAGGGCAGTAGTCGCTGGAGTAGACGATGACGTTGCTCATGTCACTTCACCAGCGGCAGGTTGTCGGCCTTCCAGCTCGACACACCGCCCGACAGCTTGGCGGCGTTGAAGCCGGCCTTGAGCAGGTCGCGGCACACGGCGCCGGCATGCTGGCCCAGGTTGTCGACCACGATCAGGGTCTTGGTCGCCTTGTGCTTTTCCAGCTCGCCGATACGCGCGGCGAACTTGTCCTGCGGGATGTTCAGCGCACCGACGATGTGCCCGGCGGAGAACTCCTTGCTGGCACGGATATCGATGACCAGGCCCTTGTCGGCGTTGACCAGCGCGGTCAGTTCGCCGTTGCTCAGGCTGCGGCCGCCCTTGCGCGCTTCGGTGACGATCAGCAGGACCAGCAGAACGACGAAGATACCAACCAGCAGATAGTGAGATGTCGCGAATTCGATCAGGTGAGCAACCATCAGAGGGTTCCGGGCCGTTAAAAATGATGGGCAGTATACACAGCACCCAAGGCCGGCCAAAGCCCACCGGCACTGGTTGTCGACAGTAATTCTCATTGCCGGGCTGCTACCCGTCGGGCGGCAATGGCGGGCGCGCAAGGTTAATTCGTCACTGCTGACCAATTTGCCCTAAAATGCGTGTCTTTATCACCTGACAAAAGCGCGAGTGGGATAGATGACTAGCACGCCAAAACCCTTGGTCCTGATCATCCTGGATGGTTTCGGTCACAGCGAAAGCCACGAATACAACGCCATCTATTCGGCCACCACGCCGGTTTACGACCGCCTGCGCGCCACCCCTGTCTCTTATACACATCTCCGAGCCCACGAGACCGTACTAGATCTCG
>OLII01000316.1_pt1 | contig 18811 bp, 13 predicted proteins | sample 1609481 | NCBI WGS metagenome assembly OLII01 (sample SAMN05416859, study PRJEB24817) | seawater metagenome | isolation source: Sea water | place: Canada:Atlantic | collected 2013-11 | reverse complement strand
GTAGCTCCACATTTGCACTACGAAATACGAAATACAAAAACAGAGAAAATTATCAATCCACTGCTTTTCGGATTGAAAGTAAAAGACAGCATAGCACCTAAAATAAAAGGAGTTGTTGCATACCCACTTACAGATTCTTCAAGAATAAACAATGGGTCAAAGCAATATTTGATCCCTTTTAAGAGAATAGACAAAAATACATTTACAACAAATAGAATTTCAGCAAATGGTGCTATTGGTTTTGGAATAAATGTATATGACTTGCTGAATGGAGCTTCTAACAAAAATGGTGTTTACAGCATAAAAATGAACGTAAATGGACAAAATGTGTATGAACATACACTCGAAACATTTTCATTCAAGGAAAGTAAATTTATAAATCTACTGATAGACTATCCAAGTTTCATAAAATACCGAAGAAAATATCAAAAAACACATAAAGTAAAAGGAAACCTCTTAGACATCTACAAAAATCTAATAGGCAATGGTATTGTCAACGTCAAAGAAGATTTAAGCTATAATATAGACATTGTGGTTGCCGATTTTCGAGGAAATACATCAACGATAAAAATTCCTATAAAAGGAATAAAGAGTAACATGCTTTTTAAGAAGTTAAGCGACACGACGGCCTATAAAATCAATGCAGATAAATTTCACAAATGGACTAAAAAAGGGGTTAGCATTGCTTTCCCTAAAAATACATTTTACAATGATATCTTTTTAGATTTCAAAGTGGATAGTACTCAAGTGAAGGTGCACACACCTGTAATTCCTTTAAATAAGAGTTTTACACTTACTTTTGATGTTTCTAACTACTCAGAAAAAGAAAAAAAGAACATGTACATTGCTTATGTAAATGCCAAAAAACAGGTTTCTTACCAAAACACGAGAAAGAAAAAAGAGCGCTTTTATACAACTACAAAAAAATTAGGAAATTATGCCTTAAAATTTGATCACCACAAACCACGCATTTCTTTACATAATTTCAAAAGTGGTAGCTGGATTAGCAAGCACCAAAGAATTGTTGTAAAGGTATCTGATAACGAAACGGGGGTGAAATCATATCGAGCCACGCTCGATGGAGAATGGATTTTAATGGAGTATGATCTCAAAAAGAAACAAATAGTGTATCAATTTAAAGACAAAAAATTAGTCGGCACAAAACATGACTTAAAAATTGTAGTTGAAGATCAAGTTGGTAATACGAATACACTAGATGCTACGTTTTATAAAAAAGAATAACTTAGCACTTACAAATCACTATATTTTGAAAAAAATTTTACTTTTACTCATTCTGCTTCCAACGTTTGTTGTTTCTCAAAATACAACAATCATGAAAGGATACATTACAAATAAGCAGAATGCTCCGATAAAAAACGTATCTGTTAGCTATGCAAACAAAGGAACCGTTTCTGATGATGATGGTTATTACGAGTTGGTTATTCCATTGCGAAAAACCATTACAATTTCATTTCGTCATATCTCCTACAAAAATCATGTCAAAAAAGTAACCCTAAGAGGTAAAAGAGTGTTATCCTACGATCCTGTGCTAGATGCTTTAGACAACACATTGAATGAAGTAACGGTTAACAATAGAAATAATGATGCTGAGGGGGTTACCTCAATTGCTATTGAAAAGGTCAAACGATTGCCTGGAGCAAATGCAGGGGTTGAAAACTTATTGATGACCTTTGCAGGGGTTAGCAACAACAATGAATTAAGCACGCAATATAATGTGCGAGGGGGAAATTTTGATGAAAATCTTGTATATGTAAATGGCATTGAAGTATACAGACCTTTTTTAGTGCGCTCTGGTCAGCAAGAAGGCTTGAGTTTTATCAACACCAACATGATCCAAAAAATACATTTTTCTGCAGGTGGATTTCAAGCTAAATACGGTGATAAACTATCATCTGTTTTAGACATTACCTATAAAAAACCGGTGGCATTTAAATCGCAGGTAGCGATGAGTTTGGTTGGAGGAAGTGCAACTATTGAGGGACAAACCAAAAATAAAAAAGGGAGCGGTATTATTGGTTTAAGACATCGAAATAATAGTTTGTTTGTGAATAGTAAACAAATTGAAACCAATTACAAGCCAAGTTTTACAGACATTCAATCCTATCTTACCTATCAGATCAATTCCAAAGTAAGTATTGGTTTTTTAGGAAACTTTTCTTTGAACAACTACAATTATACACCCATTTCTCGAAGAACTCGTTTTGGAACACTGCTCGACCCTATTGAACTCATTGTATTTTATAATGGTCAAGAAAAAGACAGCTATCAAACAATTTTTGGTGCATTTCAGACTACTTATAAATTCAATGAATTTATAAATCTTGAAGCAACAGCATCACTCTACAATACTCAAGAAGAGGAGTACTATGATATTTTAGCTTCTTATAATTTAGGTCAGGTAGATGGTAATTTAGGCTCAGAAAACTTTGGAGAAGTTGAATTTTCTCAAGGAATTGGTTCTCAATTAAATCATGCTAGAAATGATTTGGATGCGCTCATAGGTAATTTTCAAATCAAAGCAACTTACAAAAAAAAGAATAATCAATTAGAAGCTGGTATCAAATACCAAATTGAAGACGTCAAAGATCGCATCATTGAATGGGAAGTAATTGACTCTGTTGGTTTTGCTATTCGACCACCCCATCATGCAATCAACGAGCAACCCTACACCCCTTACAAAGAGCGTATAACTCCGTTTCAAAGTATCAGAGCATTCAATGATGTGAAAATACATCGTGTTTCTGGATTCACCCAATTCAGTAGAAAAGACTTTATTAATGAGCATCAAATTTGGTATAACATCGGTGTTCGTTTCCAAAATTGGCGTGTTCAAGGGAATGCATCTTCTAGAGAGAGTCATTTTATATTTAGCCCGAGAGTACAATTCGCTATCAAACCAAATTGGGATAGGGATATGCTGTTTAGAATTTCCGGAGGTGTATATTCACAACCGCCATTTTATAAAGAATTGAGAGATAATCTCGGAGAAATACACCCTGAGGTAAAAGCCCAGCAATCGATCCATGCGCTTCTAGGAAACGACTATAGTTTTACATTATGGAACAGACCCTTTAAATTGACTACAGAAATTTATTACAAGCATCTCACAAGTGTAAACCCTTATACTGTAGACAATGTGCGTATTCGTTATCAAGCGGCAAATAATGCAACTGCATATGCAGCCGGAATTGATATTAGACTGAACGGGGAGTTTGTTCCGGGAAATGAAAGTTGGATTAGCTTAGGTTTATTAAAAACACAAGAAAATATTGAATCACAAGGATATATTTCGAGACCTACCGATCAGCGATTCAAGCTTGGGGTTTTGTTTCAAGATTATGTCCCCAATTTACCTGACCTCAAAGCCTATTTAAATATGGTGTATAACTCTGGGCTTCCCGGAGGTGCGCCGAGTTACTCAGATCCCTATAAATTTCAGAGCAGATTAGGTTCTTACAAGCGAGCAGATTTGGGTGTATCTTACCTATTTGTTGATAGCAACAAGAAAGCAACAAGTGCTTGGCTACGAAATTTTAAAGAACTCTCTTTAGGATTGGAGTTATTCAACTTATTTGATATTCAGAATTCAATTACCAATACTTGGGTTCGGGATGTGTATTCTAAAACCATGTACGGCATTCCTAATTACATGACTGGAAGGGTTTTAAACCTTAAATTAGGCATGCAGTTTTAGAAACTTTTCTCACTTCAGAAAGGCTTAAGAACATGAAATTTATAAAGACATTTCATCAAAAAAACCGAGCATTTTGCTCGGTTTCTTTCTATAATATCTGAGCGGCATGCGCCTTTGTTTTCACCTTGGTAATGATCTCTTCAACCACACCTTTTTCATCAATCACAAAGGTAGTCCTGTGAATCCCATCATATTCTCGCCCCATAAATTTCTTCGGTCCCCACACTCCAAATGCATTAATTACCTGCTTATCTTCATCTGCTAATAACGGAAAAGGTAGTGCGTGCTTGTCTATCCAATTTTGCTGTCTTTTTGCTGAATCAGCGCTCGCTCCCAAAACATCATACCCTTTTGCTAAAAATGTTTCGTAGTTGTCTCTTAAATCACACGCCTCAGCGGTACATCCTGGTGTGCTTGCTTTGGGATAAAAAAACAGCACAAGCTTTTTACCTGCATAATCTGCAAGTTTAATGGTATTTCCTTGATTGTCTTTTGCCTCAAAAGAGGGAGCCTTATCTCCTATTTTTAGTGTTGTCATTGTTGTTGTTTTAGTTACAAAGATAACTGAAAGAATGATACAATTCAAATAAAGAACCTCTCGAGTAAGCCTACAAATGCGTATATTGCAAACTCTGAAAACTGAATACAATGACCAAACAAGAAAAGGTAAATTTTGTAATTGACACCTTAGCCCATCTATATCCTGAAATCCCTATTCCGCTTGATCATAAAGATCCATACACGCTGCTAATTGCAGTATTATTATCTGCTCAATGTACGGATGTTCGAGTAAATCAAATTACGCCCTTGTTATTTGCTAAAGCAGACAATCCTTTTGATATGGTCAAAATGACAGTAGACGAAATTAAAGCCATTATAAGACCCTGTGGATTATCACCTATGAAAAGTAAGGGTATTCATGGGTTGTCTAAGATTTTGATTGAAAAATATAATGGTGTAGTTCCGGAGAGTTTTGAAGGTTTGGAGGAGTTACCTGCGGTTGGGCATAAGACAGCAAGTGTTGTTATGAGTCAAGCATTTGGAGTACCTGCCTTTCCTGTTGACACTCATATTCACAGACTACTTTACCGTTGGAATTTGACCAATGGAAAAAATGTACAACAAACTGAAAAAGATGCGAAAAGGCTATTTCCAAAAGCACTTTGGAATGACCTCCACTTGCAAATTATTTGGTATGGACGAGAATATTCACCTGCTAGAGGATGGAATCTTGAAAACGATATTATTACTAAAACGATTGGAAGAAAACAGGTTCTAAAAGAGTATTATAGGAACAAATAAACTTAAAAAAGCCTCAACTATGTTAAGGCTTTCCTTCTTAATTCAAACTCAACTCAATGACAAGGTCTGATTTAGTTTTTATAACTTTTAAAGATTTTGAAAAGTTTACTAAAAATTGAATTGTTTCTTGTTTTGGTTGCTCACGATACTCGCAAGACTTTCTAAAGTAAAGTTTTCCCATATAATAAGGTTTATATTTCTGATTCTTAACTACATAACGAAGACACAATTATTTTAGTATTTAATTCACTAAAATTATTTTATTTTTTTCAATTAGCTTTCTTAGATTAATCAAAGCATAACGCATACGCCCTAAGGCTGTATTGATACTAACACCTGTATTTTCAGATATTTCATTAAAGCTCATATCATTATAAATCCGCATTACGAGTACCTCTTTTTGTTCCTCTGGTAATTCATTAATCAAGTCTTTTACATCTGAATGAATTTGTGCTTTGATCATTCTTTTTTCTACATTTAATGAAGGATCCCCTAAAACAGAAAAAATATCAAATTCATCTGTATTTTTGTAGGTTGACATTCTATTTGACTTTCTAAAATGATCAATCACTAAATTGTGCGCAATACGCATCACCCAAGGTAAAAATTTTCCCTCTTCATTATAACTTCCTTTTTTTAATGTTCGAATTACTTTAATGAAGGTGTCTTGGAAAAGATCTTCGGTATGATCTCTATCCTTTACTTTACTGTAAATAAAACTGAATAAACGTTGTTGATGTCTTTTTATTAAAACTTCAAGAGCAACCTCATCTCCTTTGATGTAACTGCTTACTAATGTACTGTCCAATGTGGTGTTTTTACGCATAATTCATTACTTTGAGAAAACAAGGCTGTTTTCTGATTTCTTTTTTACGAAATGGCTTAAAGTAATTTTTTTAGTATATGCGTCTTTTTAAGTGGTTATGAGTTCAAATATGCCATATTTTTTTCACAATCGCAAATTTAACCACATAATTTAGCAAAATAAATCACCCTGTTATTTCAAAAAAGGGTATTTTTATGCCTTACTTTTTTTTAGCAATGAAATTAGATGTAAGCACCATAAATCCGAAGGAAAACATCATTATCAAAGGGGCAAAACTACACAACTTAAAAAATATTGATGTTGTGATCCCTAGAAACAAACTAGTCGTAATTACTGGACTTTCAGGCTCAGGAAAATCTTCTTTAGCTTTTGATACTTTATACGCAGAGGGCCAGCGTAGATATGTAGAGAGCTTGTCTTCCTATGCGCGTCAATTTTTAGGAAAACTACACAAACCAAAAGTAGATTATATCAAGGGAATTGCTCCTGCAATTGCCATAGAGCAAAAAGTAAATTCTACAAATCCCAGATCTACGGTTGGAACGTCTACAGAAATTTACGACTACATAAAATTGCTGTATGCACGCATAGGAAAAACCTACTCTCCTATTTCCAATAGACAAGTAAAAAAGGACACGGTAACCGATGTTTTAGCGCACTTTAAGAGCTATGATGTAGGCTCAAAACTCTTGTTATTAGCTCCCATTTACTTAGATAAGGATAGAGATCTTAAAACCCTTTTAAACGTATTTTCTCAGCAAGGTTACGCTCGAATTAAAATGGACGATACCATCCTGAGAATTGAAAAATTTCCTTTTGACACCTACAAAAACGAAAGTTTACAACTCGTTATAGATCGGGTGGTATTAAAAGATGATGAAGATTTTTACAACCGATTAGCAGATGCTATACAAACCGCCTTTTTTGAGGGAAAAGGAGTCTGCTCAATAGAGCATTTAAAGAACTCAACAATAACCAAATTTAGCAATAAATTTGAGTTAGATGGCATGACCTTCTTAGAGCCAAATACGCATTTGTTTAGTTTCAATAATCCCTACGGAGCTTGTCCAACATGTGAGGGATATGGCAGTGTGATTGGTATTGATGAAGATCTCGTCATACCGAATACAGGATTATCGATTTATGAAGACGCCATACTTCCATTTAAATCAGACTCTTTCAGAGCGTACAAAGAGAACTTAATCAACTATGGATTCGAATTTGACATTCCCATTCATAAACCTTGGTTCGAGTTGTCAAAAGCTCAAAAAAAATTGATTTGGAACGGAAACAAAAAATTCAACGGAATTCATCATTTCTTTGAAAAATTAGAAGAGAAAAGCTACAAGATTCAGAATAGAGTGATGCTTTCTCGCTATAGAGGCAAAACAACATGTACTACTTGTCATGGAACACGTTTGCGCAAAGAAGCTGATTATGTGAAGGTATTTGACAAAACCATATCCGAACTGGTCTCTTTGCCCATAGATCAATTGGCACTTTTCTTTAAAAACATAAAACTATCTCCACATGAACAAAAGATTGGAGAACGGTTATTGACAGAAATTAATAGCAGACTGCAGTTTTTACAAGATGTTGGTTTGAGTTACTTGACCATCAATAGAACCTCCAATACCTTGTCTGGTGGAGAAAGTCAACGAATAAATCTCGCCACCTCTCTAGGAAGTAGTTTGGTTGGATCTATGTATATTTTAGATGAGCCAAGTATTGGATTGCATCCAAAAGATACCGAACGATTGATTGGAGTACTTCAAAATTTACGTGATTTGGGCAATACGGTTATTGTGGTAGAACACGATGAAGACATCATGAAAATTGCCGATTATATTATAGATATTGGTCCAGAAGCAGGGACCTACGGAGGTCATGTTGTTGCTGAAGGAACATTTAAAGACATCTTAAAATCATCTTCTCTAACGGCACAATACTTGAACGAACAACAAACCATTGAGATTCCAACATCAAGAAGACAAGTAAAAAACCACATTGAAATACTTGGCGCTAGAGAGCACAATTTAAAAAATATAGATGTCACAATTCCACTGAATAATTTAACCGTAATCACAGGTGTTTCTGGAAGTGGAAAAAGTACTTTAGTCAAAAAGATTGTATTTCCTGCCATACAGAAAAAACTAAATGGCTATGGAGAAAAGCTGGGACAATTCACAGCTATCAAAGGAGCATATGATACCTTAAAGCATATTGAATTTATTGATCAGAATCCTATTGGACGCTCTTCACGATCTAATCCGGTCACTTATATAAAAGCTTATGATGACATCAGAGCGCTATTTTCGAATCAAAAATTATCAAAACTTAGAAATTACAAACCAAAACATTTTTCCTTCAATGTAGAAGGTGGTCGCTGCGAAGTATGCAAAGGAGAAGGAGAAGTAACAATAGAGATGCAGTTTATGGCAGATGTTCATTTGCAATGTGAGGCCTGTAATGGAAAGCGATTTAAGAAAGAAGTTCTGGAAGTAAAATTTGATGGTAAAAACATTGATGATATTCTAAGGTTAACCATTGATGATGCCGTTGCTTTTTTCTCTGAGAATATGGTTACTAAAATTGCTACAAAATTAAAGCCTTTGCAAGATGTTGGATTGGGATATGTGCAATTAGGTCAATCTTCTTCTACACTTTCTGGAGGAGAAGCCCAACGTATTAAATTGGCCTCCTTTTTAATAAAGGGAAACACCAAAGACAAAGCCTTGTTTATTTTTGATGAACCGACTACTGGATTGCATTTTCATGATATTAAAAAACTACTCGCTTCTTTTAATGCACTCATTGATAAAGGACATTCTATTTTGGTTATTGAACACAATATAGAACTGATTAAATGTGCTGATTACATCATTGATCTTGGAATTGAAGGAGGAGAAAAAGGAGGAGAACTCTTATTTCAAGGCACACCTGAGGAACTCATTAAGCATAAGACATCTCATACAGCGATGTATTTGAGAGAAAAGCTGCATGCATCATAAGTGATTGTTCGAATAAATAGTCAGAGGACATAAGATAGCATTGCATCGCACTGAGCAACAAAAATACCTCATTATGGGTATGATTGATAATAACAAAAAAGCTGCTTCAGATTTCTCCTAAACAGCCTTATCGCGCGGAATGCAGATTCAATACTTATTCTAAAATCTTTTCACCAATGTTTGGATTAAAAACATAGTTAAAAGAATAGTAACGAGGATCTTGAGAAGTATCTTGATCTTTGTAGTAGCTTAAAATCTCCATTTTCACATAATGGTCGTTGTGCGTCTTAATGACTACAACTTTCCCTGCAACTGCACTAATGATATGCGTTTGTCTGTTGTAGGTATACCAAGTACTCTTCGGCAAAGCCAAAGTACCAGCTTGATCTTGTACAAATTCACTAGCTTCTGGCGCCATTATAATATCAGAGAACGTACCTGTTTGCAGGGAAAGTGCTCCAATACCCGTTCTTGATGGTTCATCAGTAAGCCCAACCTCAACGCCACCATTCACAATAATTGTAGTACCTCTAAAGGCTACATCCCAATTATCGTTAGTTACAACAGATCCTGTTTCAAAGTTAAATTTCGTGAAATTGCCCGCTTCAGAAGGTGGGCTCACCGTATAATCTGTTGTTGCAGGGGCATATATGTTCAGTGCCTGATTCGATACAACTGGCTCCATTTCTACCTCACTCTTTGAACAAGAGACCACCAATAAAGAGACTAAAGTGATTACAAAAATTGATTTAATTGCAGATACATTAAACAATGAAGGAACTATCATGATTTGTGGGTCTGTTGTTATGATGAAAAGTGTATTGCTAGCAATAGAAAAAATAACCTTGCAAGTATTAAATAGTTCCTTAAACACATTCGAAAAAACAAAACAAATTAAAACAGATTGTTACTAAACTAAAAGTCAATTATGTGCCATAGCATTAAAACACTATCCAAAGTAAAAAATGGAGAACTAACCTACTGTAAAAGTTGTTATGTATCATGTTTCTTTTCATACTATTTACTTCGAATTTAATCGAAAACAATTACTACAATTCAGAAATCATATTGCAGAAATCGACGCAGATATGTGGGAAAAATCGTATTCAACAATTAGAGGTAATAGAAAAATACCTGTGCAAACTTTGCATCAAAGTTTGTATTTAATTTTCAATAAAGAAGAGCTTTATGAGTTAAAAGCACTCCTAGAAATAAAGACGCATTTTAAGCAGAAAATTATTGGTTCTGAAGATATTGATTATCCTTTAATTTCAAACTAGGGATACAATAGCTCAACGGATTCTAATTTAAAACTAACGAATTCTAAAGCACCCCCTATTTAAGGGAACTATCAAACTACATTTGATGTATCATCATCTTAAAACCTGTAATTATGAAAGTTCTCAACATTCTATTCTTCTTGTGCATTAGTGGCGGTATATATGCTCAAAAAGGAGCTAGTCCATACTTAGACGTTTTGACAAAAAACACAAAAATCTCTTTACAAAGCACTCATGTAAAGGTTGACATTGCTGCAAGCATTGCACATGTTGAACTAACACAAACATACAAGAACACAGGAAAGCTTCCCATAGAGGCAACCTATGTATTTCCAATGTCAAGCTTTGCAGCTGTTCACAAAATGCAACTCGCCATCGGTAATCGTATTACAAAAGCAAAGATTTTTGAAAAGAAGAAAGGAGAAGTTGTATACCAAACAGCCATTAGGAATGGACAGAGAGCTGCAAAGTTAGAGCAACACAGACCCAATGTATTTTGCATGAAAGTAGCGAACATTATGCCTAATGAAAGCATGACTATTCGCTTATTTTATACTGAAATGATCACTCCTGTTGATACTGAATATCAATTTGTGTTTCCTGGTGTTGTTGGACCAAGATATACTGGTGAAGCAAGCACGAATGAAAGGATCTATCATCAACCCTATTCAACCAATAAAATTCCAGTAAATAACGCTTACCGCATTGATGTGTCAATCAACGCTGGAATGACAGTACAACATGTCTCTTCCAAAACGCATACAATTAACGTGCATTATCCAGATGCCAATACTGCAGAAATTGAGTTGTCAACAGTAAACAAAAATCCTTCCAATAGCGATTTTATCTTAAATTATTCGTTGCGAAGCAGTAAAATAAATACGGGATTATTGCTGTACGAAGGAGCAAAAGAAAATTACTTTTCTCTCTTAATTGAACCAAAAAAGAGCCCTGTAAAGGAAGATCTATTGAACAGGGAATACTTATTTATTGTTGATGTTTCTGGATCTATGATGGGCTATCCTATGGAGGTAAGTAAATCTCTAATGAGAAGTTTATTGAGTGAATTAGGTGAAAATGATCGTTTTAACATCCTACTTTTTTCAGCTGACAATACCATTTTTAAACCAGCATCAATTCAAGTATCACATGAAAACATATCTGAAGCCTTACAGTTCTTAACAGGTACTTTTTCAAATTACGGAAAAGGAACTCGCTTATTAAATGCCCTAAAATCGGGATACAACCTACCGAGACATCAACCTAATTCAACAAGAAATGTTGTCTTAATTACGGATGGCTATATCAACATTGAAAAAAAAGTATTTGAATTCATTGAACAACGATTAGACCAAGCCAATGTCTTCACTTTTGGAATTGGTAGTGCAATTAACAGGTATTTAATTGACGGTATTTCAAGAGTTAGCAATAGTATGTCTTTCACAGCGTCCACAAAAGATGAGGCATATGACGTCGCAAAAACATTTAAGAAATACATCTCAACCCCACTCTTAACTCAACTCCAAATTAGTACAACTGACTTTGAAATTTACGATCTAGAACCGAAGACCATTCCTGATGTATTTGCCAACAGACCCGTATTGATTTATGGAAAATATAAAGGGCAGCCAAAAGGACATATAACACTATCAGGTATTCAAAATGCCGGAAAATTCAACAAAACCATCCGAGTACATAATGGAAAATTAAGCAAACAACATGAGGCCCTAAAATATCTATGGGCACGAAATAGGATAGCGAAATTGATAGATTATAAAAGAAACTTTGGAACTGATGTCAAAGAAGAAGTCATAAACCTAGGACTCACCTATACGTTGGCAACGGAATTCACATCATTTGTGGCTGTAGATTCTGAAATTGCAAATGCAAAAGGCCAGTTCAAACGCGAACAAAACCCCATCCCTTTGCCCAGACATATGTACACCACTTCTGTTGGGGCTGAAGCTGAAATTAATGGAGCCTCAGTATTCAAAAAACCCTATCGTATTGACATTGAAGCTTCCATATCAACACAGCAAAAGAGAGCAATTAAAATGTGGATAAAAAGCAACTACTCAAAAGCGATTCGCAACTATTTGAAAAAGGGCAACTATCTAAAATTGTATATCGATACTTTCGGAGCGATTGTAAGAATAGAAAAAGATACAGACAGCTCTGCGAGTATTAAAAACCTTATGAAAACCTTATTCAAAAAATTGCCCAAACATCTCAGAAATCAAAAAAAAATAAGCATAACCTTAACACAATAACACCATGAGAAACACACTTAAAACAACAAGAATGGTATTGACATTACTACTCTTAATCGGAACATTAAGCAATTGCCAAAAGACAGCCTCAGAAGCTGTAATTGCAAACAACCAAAGTACAATTGAAACAAATGAAAAAGAAACAATACTTAGAGAACCTATTGTATTTATAACGGGAATAGATGGAGCATCTAACAACTTCTATAGCAGTGCTCGAAACTACTTTATAGAAAAGGAGTTTGAAGTAATTGATGATGCATTTTCTCTAGAAGAGATTATCAATTGGTTAAATGCGAATTATGACGAAAGAATGTATGGTGAAATCCATATTGTAAGTCACAGCAACCCCTGGAAAGGAATGCGTTTAGAAACCATTGTAAAAGGCGAACGTATCACAACAGAAAATTTACAAAAAGAGCTGTTGTCGGGAAATATCCCCACACTAAATAATGTCATCTCTTCCGAAACAAAAATAGTTTTTCACGCATGCGGTCTTGGTGAAAACAACACGCTATTAGAGGAATTTAAAAAGATATTTACAACGAACAATGTTCCTAAGCTTATGGCCTCACCTTTTTACACCGTTTTTGGGAAAGAGTTTTCGAGTCATTATTTAGCAAAACCTTATTATGGATTCTATCCAACAGCGCACTCTCCAGGAAATGTTGACCTATCGAAAGAGTTTTCAAAAAAATATCCTTCAGAAGAGTCTATAGACTGGCTAGAAGCTCTATACAATAAAACGGAGCGCTACATAGGTGAAGCTTACACATTCAAATTTAATATTCCTGTTACCTGGGAAGTAGATTTTAACAACTCCGATGAACAAGCACCAAGGTTCTCATCTCAAGAAGAACTCATGGATTGGATTGCAGAAGATGAAGATATTTCAATAGCGTTTCGCGCTTATAACATCCCTTTAGAAAAATTTAGATGGACATCAATTATCAAAGATGAAAAACTCATCATCAAAGGAAAAACAAGTGTTGTTTGCATTCTAAAACCACTCATTAAGCCTTATGGAGAATTGGAACACATCACACCTGAAATTGATAACAAACGATTGTACAATAGATACTAAAAGAGCTACTAAAAATAGAGGCTGATGTATCCCATCAGCCTTTTCGTTTGTTTTAATCACTATACACAACAAGAGAGTTTTCTTAAAAGTTTGTTTACCAATACAATCCAAAATCAATTTTAAGTAGTATCTTTCTTTTAACTATGAATGTCCTCCTTTTGGCATAATTACTGATTGATGTATTACCATGCAAAACCTCATTAAAAAAATCATCTTCGCGTTCCTTTTGATTGCGCTAAGTAGCATCAATGCACAGCGCTTAGACTTTAAAAAAATCACCGTAAGAGATGGTTTGCCACAATCAGATGTTTTTGACGCGCTGCAAGACAATATTGGGTATATGTGGTTTGCCACACAAGGCGGTGGTATCGCTCGCTATGATGGAAAAGAGTTTAAAGTATATGATGAGAAGAAAGGCTTACTGTCAAATTTCGCAAATGCATTATTTTTAAAAAATGATAGCCTATTGGTTGGAACGAATCATGGGTTATCTATCTACTACAAAGAGAAATTCACAAATTACAATGCTCCAAAAATCAACAAGCTATGTGCTCTTAATGGCACCCTATATTTAGCGACGGAAGAGGGTGTATATGCACTTAAAAAAGGATATATAGTTCCTGTTAGCATCCATGTGCAAATAGATGTATCTGCAATAAAAAATATCGCCTATTTTGATTCCTTTTATTGGATTGAGACGCGAAATAAGGTATGGAAAACGAGAACACTAGCAACGCCAAGATCTATTCGAAAAGCAACGAACAGAGAATATGCTATGTATATTAAAAAACAGCAGGGGCAAAGGATTCAGTACGCCAATCATCCGGCAATGAAAAGATCAACCCTAGTTAAAGTCTATATAGATAAACAGCAAAATACATGGCTACTCACCAAGGGAAACGGGGTCTACCAATCAATTCCAACAAATTTTAAACAGTACACACATTCAAAAACAACACCTATAGGGAACATTTCTGCGTTGCACACGAAAGACAATACTGTTTGGTTCTCTGACAGTGTACAGCTATTTAAAAGTGATAGTACCGGAATTAAGACCATAGATAAGACAGCAAAATTCGAAGTCACTTCTATCACCACAGATTCAGAAAACAATCTCTGGATAAGCTCAAAAAACAAGGGAATTTTTATCTTGAGAAAATCCAAAGATTCGCTGGCTTCCCAACCCTATGAAATTGAACAATTACACACTAAAAATGGGCTGCCAAATGACGAAATACGACGAATACATCTGCATAAAGATACAATTTGGGCTGTAACAAAAGATGCAGGGATTCTAAAACTCACCTATGACTTTAAGCTGGGATTTGTAAAACACATTCGAAGATTTCACAAGAACAATGGTTTACGAGAACACGCCATCACCACAACTGTACTGCAGAACAATGCGCTTTGGTATGGGACAAAGACAGGAAGCTTAGGCTACATTAAAGAGAATAGCGTTACACATTATTCAAAAATACTTGGTCAAAGTACAACAATACAAACCATTGTATTTCAAGATGACCAAGTATATCTTGGAACCTTAGGTGCTGGGATTTGGACAGGTAATACCCGTGAAATTCAAGAATTGAGTCAATTAAAAAACACGAAGCTAACCTCTTTAAATTGCTATCAGTTACTATTTGATAACAGCGGGGATCTATGGCTTGGAACAGAAAAAGGACTAGATAGAATCGCACTAAAAAACAAGAACATTTCTAAAGTCACACATTTCAACCAAAATGATGGATTTATGGGTATTGAGACAAGTCCAAACACCGCTGTTAAAACAACCTCAAACCAATTATGGTTTGGCTCTAAAAATGGAATCTCAACCTATCTTGGCACTCCCAATCATGAACCAGATAGAACACCTATCATATCTTTTGAAAAGATAGCGATAGATTATCAACCAATAGCACTGCTAAACAATTCAAGCACTCCGAATTATTACCCACTCGACTCTGAACAAAATAATATTTCATTTGTCTATAAAACAGTTGACCTACAACAGCCTTACAGGACAGAATATCAATGGTCTTTAAATGGCAGTGACAGTCCATGGACAACAGATAACAGTGTTCATTTCTCCAATCTAAAACCAGGATATTACACCTTTAAAGTAGTCTCTAGAAACGGAAATAAAACGAAAAGTGTATCCAAACAATTCCTTTTCGAAATTGCCCAACCGCTTTACAAAAAAGGATGGTTCATAGGACTTGTAATAGGGGGTGTCATTCTCATAATACTCCTTTTTCTAACTTCATACATCGAACGTTTAAAGGAGAAAAATACTGAAAAGATCATCCAACTTACTCAAAAAAATCGGATGTTAAATTTAGAGCAAAAAGCATTACAATTGCAGATGAATCCTCATTTTATTTTTAACGTACTCAACGGAATTAAAGCGCTTGGAACCAATAATAAAACAACTGAGTTTAACCATACGATACAAGCCTTTTCCAACTTATTGCGAAGTATTTTAAACAATTCCAGAGCTGAAGAAATTAGTCTAGCTGAAGAAATTAGTACGTTAAAAAATTATTTAGAACTCTCAAAAAACATGAGTCCTGTGTCATTTTCTTATCACATTAAAGAAGCCACAGATGGCTTGGACACTGCTGAAATATTAATTCCTCCCATGTTGTTGCAACCCTTTGTAGAAAACTGTATTGAACACGGATTTAAAGGGCTTACTCATGCAGGAAACATAGCTATTGCCTTCCGTGTAAATGGACAAACATTAAGTTGTTCTGTCATCGATAATGGGGTCGGCTTAAAGAAATCAAGTATGATTCATAAGCATCATGATTCGGTAGCACTAGCTGTGACAAAGGAACGTATCAATAGCTTTTCTCAAGAAGCCTTCTTTGTTTGTAAAGAAATCATAGAAGACAACCAAGTAATTGGTACAAAAGTAGCCTTTACAATTCCTTTAAAAACAGACTTTTAGTATGCAACAAACAGCCGTATTAGTAGATGACATGCCACAAGCTCTAGAAATGTTAGCCAACGACATTACTAGGAAACATCCTGAGCTAACTATAATTGGGAAAGCTACAAGCGTGGTCTCAGCTGCCAAATTACTTCGCAAACAGCAACCCGATATTCTATTTCTAGACATCATGCTAGGCGATGGAACGGGATTTGACCTACTTGAAATATTTCCTGAGTTATCAGCAAAAATTATCTTTATCACGGCTAGTGATGCATTTGCTATTAAAGCTTTTAAATTTGCCGCGATTGATTATGTGTTAAAGCCTTATACTGATGACGACTTGAGTCTTGCCATAAAAAGAGCACTTCAGTACGTACAACCTCAAAAAAAACAACTCACTGTTCTGCAAGAGTCTATAGCACGTCCCTCAATGGTTCCTGAAAAGATTTCATTACACACTTTAGACAAAATTGTAGTGGTCTCCTTAGAGGATATCATAAGATGTAAATCCGACAACAACTACACCACATTCTACTTTAAAAACGGAAACAAATTAATGGTTACGAAGACCCTAAAATATTTTGCTGATTTATTAAAAGAAAGTCATTTTTTAAGAGTGCATCAGAGTCATCTATTAAACACAAAGTACATCAAAGAATATATAAAAGCTGATGGTGGATATCTCGTTCTAAAAGATGGAAATACAGTACCTGTATCTGTTCGAAAAAGGACAAAAGTATTGGAAATTTTAAATTCTATTTCTTAGTTTCGCAAACCCAAAAAAAATTGACATGAATAAAAGTAAATTGCTATTGCTATCGGTACTCTTTTCAGTAACGCTATATGCACAACCACACATTAAAGGAAGAATAGAGATTGACAGAGCCTTAGGAATTATAAAATGTACGTTTACACTGTCTAAAATACCTAAAATTGAAAGGTATTCCATACTCTTAAATAAAGGCATGAATATTACATATTTTAAAGATGCTAAAGGACAGCTAATAGATTACAATGGCTATTACGATGGTACCATGGAGGGAGAAGCAATCGCTTATACATTGGGAAGCAGCGCCTCCTCTCCTAAAAAGATTCCATCTACATTTTTTATAGACTATGTCGGAGCTTTCCCAGTCTATAAAAACGAGTACAATTCCTTTGACTTTAAAGGCAATATTGCTATCAACGAGAAAACATTAAGAGCCGCAGAGCAAACAAAATGGTATCCTGTACTTTATGATAAAAAAAATGATAAAGTAATTCATAGTTATACCTACGACCTCCATATCAAAACCAAAGACAGCAATACTGTTTTTATCAATGGAAGTGCTCCTAGGAATGGTACTGAGATGCAATTACGTTCCACAAAAGCACATCCCTTACTTCTATTTATGGGAGACTATAATTATATAAGTTATAAGGGGGATTACATCCTAAACTCGGATATCAGTGAAGAAACGTCAAAGTTTATTTTCAAAAACATCGAGGAAATCAAGAACTACTATGCCACACGTCTAGAAATGGCTTTTACAGATCATATTTACATCCTAAATCATGAAAGTGTTAACAAAAGAAAAAAAGGTTCCAGTTGGGGATTTAACACCTATCCTACATTTGCATTTACAGGACTCAACTTCAAAGACTTAGTTTCAGAAAAAAATCGTTTTTCTGAAGGTACTTTAAAGTTTTTCGGACATGAATTTGGACACAATTACTTCGGAAACAATGTAATGTCGGGTCCCCTTAGTTGGTTCTGGAGCGAGTCATTTGCTGAGTACCTATCTTTTGGAGTTGCCCAAGAATTAGGGAGTGAATCATTTCTTAAAGATGTACTCTTATACCATGCAAACGTAGTAAAAGAGGGAACTTTTATTCCATTAAGTAAAATTAAGATGAAGAATGAAGTAGGAGAAAAGTATCGGTATTCTCTAGGAGCACTGCTACTGCAATGTTTTGAAGATGCCTTTGGGAAAAAGCATATGAATGCCATGATCAAAACATTATTGCAAAATGCAGCATCAGAAACACTTACCTTATATACTTTTAAAAAAGCAGCACTAAAAAGCGGTATTGACACACGTGCCTATGAGCAGTTCCACAATAGGTACATAAACAGCAAAAAGTTTAAAGAACATATCGTTGAAAGAATAGCAAAGAACTATGGCTCTAAATAAACTATAAAAAGCAATAGTCCGCCAATAGATTTAAGAGCATACTACTCTTTAAAAAGACACAATGAATTCAACACATCCTTCGATACGAGGGATGTTTATTTTTGTAAGGTCGTCATGTTGAAATAAACATGCTTTCATCAAAATAGCAGCACAATTGCTAAAACAAAAAAATCCTTCTCAAATGAGAAGGATTTTATTTTGGGTGGAAGACGGG
>OLII01000315.1_pt1 | contig 18905 bp, 14 predicted proteins | sample 1609481 | NCBI WGS metagenome assembly OLII01 (sample SAMN05416859, study PRJEB24817) | seawater metagenome | isolation source: Sea water | place: Canada:Atlantic | collected 2013-11 | reverse complement strand
GATCTAGTACGGTCTCGTGGGCTCGGAGATGTGTATAAGAGACAGGTATTCGGCATCGTAGTTGGCGCTCAGCTCGGTGCTGTCGGTGACGCGGTAGCTGACGCCCACACCGCCACGACCCAGCCACGGGCTAGGGTCCAGGCCCTGGGTACGGAACGACAGGCCTGGCTCGCCAGCGTAGGCACTGGTGAGCGAGGCACGTTCGCCGATGGTGTCATAGCCCACGCCCAGCTTGAGGCTGGTGGACAGCCGCTCGCTGAACAGGTGCACCAGTTCGGCGTCGGCACCCAGTACCAGGCTTTCGCTGTCACGGCGATCGACATCCAGGTTGAGCGCGCCGGCACCGGTTTCGCGGTAGCCCTCGTCCCCGACCCAGGTATAGTCCGCGCGCACGCTCGGCGTCAGCTCGGTGGCTTGGCCCAGGCGTAGCGTGTGGCCCAGGCCCACGCCTGCATGCACGACCTGGCTGTCGTACCTGGACTTGGCCTCGGTGCCCATGAACAGGATCTTGCGCTTGCCCTCGGTGCGGCCCTGGCCATAATCGAGCTGGTAGGTCAGCTGGGTCGCGTCGTCCAGGTCGTAGCTGCCGTAACCGATCAGCTGGTACATATCCATGTCGGCGCTGTTGGGGGCTGCCTTGGAGTCACCGTTGATGTCGCTTTTGGCGTAGGCGAAGGCCAGGCCCACACGGCTCTGAGGGTTGATGGCCGCGTCGGCGCCGAAGACGATGCCCTGGCTGTTGACCTCGAAGCCCGAGACGCCATTGCGCTCGTTCTGATCGCCCCACGAACCGAAGGTCTTGACCCACAGTTCGCGATCGCCCAGCACCTCGTCACCCGAAGACAGGCCGCGGCCCTGGCTGACCCGCGCCTGTACCACATCGTGGATCGCGGTGAGCGAAGCATTGGCGGCCGCTTGCGAACTGCCGACCAGCAGCGGCAGGGTCTGGCTGACCGCGTCGGAGACCTGCTGGTTGGTGCTCAGCTTGCCCAGCGAGGTGATGACCTGCTGCATGCCGGCGTTATCGGTGCCCTGGCCGATGATGGTGTCCAGTACCTGAGCCGCGCCGCGTGCCGGCTTGTTGCCGCTGATGGACGGCTGGTTGTCTTCAGGTGTCGGGGTAGGCTTGGTCGGCGGCTTCGGCTTGGTTCCGCCATCGATGATGTCGACGATGGTCGTGGCCTTTACTACCTGGAAGTCGACGTGGCCGCCAACTCCGTTGGTGGCGACACTCTTGAAGTCGAACAGCGCACTGTTGTCGGTGACTTTCGCGAAGTTGCCGCTCAGCGCTGCGCTGGTGTACACCACGTTGTCCAGGCTCTGGCCGATGGCCAGGCGATTGGCCTGGGCCACGTCCACGGCAGCGTTGCCGGCCAGGATGACGTTGCCCGAGGCGGACAGCCGGCTGTAGCCGCCCTCGCTGTCATTGGACTCGGCGGCAATGCGGTACACGCCATTTCTGCTCTGGCTGAAGCTGCCGTCCACATAGACATAGGGGCGGGGGCTGGCGGCGTGGCCCAGCTGCAGCGTGCCGTCGTTTACCAGTGCGCCATTGATGCGAGTGTTGCCCAGTTGCAATGTGCCGCCCTGCTGCACGTTGACGCTACCCGTCAGGGTGGTGCCGTTCGCGGTGCGCAGGGTGCCCTGCTTGACGTTCCAGCGAGAGAGGGTGGTGCCGGTGCTGTCGCCGCTCAGTGTCCAGGTGCTGGCATCGCGCTTGTCGAACGTGCCGAAACCGATGTACCGGGTGTTCAGCTCGCTTAGGTTGAAGGCGCTGTCTGCCGACCCGCCTAGGGCGAACGTGTCGGCGCTGCCGGCAAAGGTCAAGCCCTGGATGTTGGAGCCGTTTTCCAATACCAGGGTGTTGCTGCCCCCGCTGAGCATGATGGCCGTGCCGGAAATCGAGCTGTTGCTGATGGTGCCGGCGTTGTAGATGGTGGAGCCGCCGCTGCTCTGGATGGCAGGCCCACTGCCCATGAACATGCCACCCGGAGCGCTCGCGCCGCTGCTGATGGTGGCGCCGGTGTTGTTGCGGACCTCGAAGTTGGAGCCCGAGATGCCGCTACCGCCTTGCGAGCCGATCGGCATCATCGGGCTGCTGGTGCCACCGGCACCGCCAAGGACAATGCCGTTGTTGACCACGACAAAGCCATCGCCGCTGACCGCAGTTGCGCCACTGCCACCGATGCCGCCCATGCCTGGCATGGCCCCCATGCCGGCACTACCGCCCGCGCCGCCGACCACACTGCCGTCGTTGATCAGGGTGAAATGGTTGCCCGCCACGGCCTCGCCACCGTTGCCGCCGCTACTGTTCGCGCTGGGGAGCGGATTGATGTTGTCGCCACCTGCCCCGCCGTTGCCGCCAGCGATGGCGCTCTGGTTGCTCAGCCACAGGCCTGATGCAACAACGCCAGTGCCGCCTTTGCCACCGTTGCCTGGAGTGCTGTTCGGCAGAGCGCTGGAATTGCCGCCACGGCCACCGGCGCCGCCGCTGATGCTGGCGTTGTTGATGAAACGGCCGGCACCGCTCAAGCCCGCGCCACCTGCACCACCGGCGCTGCCGATACCTGCTTCGCTGTTGCCGCCCTGGCCGCCACCGCCGCCCACCAGTGTGGCGCTGCTGCTGTAGTCATAGCCGCTGCCTGTGGCGGCGGCAGTGCCGCTGCCGCCCGGGTCGCCGCTGGCGCCTGGTGCCGACATGCCGCTATCGCCCTGGCACACGCCACTGAGGGTGCCGGTGCCGACCAGTGTGCAGCTGCCCGATGCAGCCATTGCCAGCGGGCTGCTCCCCAGCAGTGCCAGCAGTACCGCGTGTGCCAGAGGGCGCAGCCGTGCGCCCGTACCAATCGTGCCACTCCCCTTGCCGGCCGACCGTGCGGTCTCCGGCGCTACCTGAAAAACGCCCAGGTGGCGGTTCAAGATCAGCTTGTAGCTCTTGTTCATGGTGGTGCTTGCTCGATTGTAGTTTTAGGGTGTTGGCAGGGGCCTTTTCGGCCAAAAAGCATGCGATGCTAGCAGAGTGGCATCACGCTTTTAACATCCCCAAACAATTAGTTTTAGCGCTGTAGAATTGGCGTCAAAGCGCCGTCATCAGGACAATTCCGTGCACTATCTGATCATCCAAAACGCGTTGTCGGCGCCCTTGTTCACACAGGTTCGCGCAGCGCTCGGCAAGGGTTCTTTCAGCGATGGCCGGGCCACCGCCAACGGCCTCGCACAGGCGGCCAAGCGCAACCTGCAACTGGCGCCGGAGGGCCATGCTGAGCTGCTCGACTGCATCGCCCAGGCGCTGCTGGAGCAGCCGCTGCTGCAGGCTTTCGCGATGCCCTGGCATGTGGGTCGGCCGATGATCAATCGCTACGCGGTGGGCATGGCCTACGGCATGCATGCCGATGCTGCGCATATCGGCGACTTGCGAACCGATATCTCCTACACCCTGTTTCTGGATGATCCGGCCAGCTACGCGGGTGGTGAACTGGTCATCGACAGCGAGGGGCAGCAGTTCAGCTTCAAGTTGCCGGCCGGCAGCCTGCTGCTGTACCCGAGCGGGGCGCTGCATGAGGTGAGGGAGGTCACGGCAGGGGTGAGGCATGCCGCAGTGGGCTGGATCCAGAGCCGTATCCGCGATGCCGGGCAACGCGAGATCATCGCCAAGCTCAAGGCAGTGCCGCCTGCGCTGGGGCAGGGCGGGCAGCATCAGGCACTGGCCGTGCAGACCAACGAGTGCATCCAGCGGCTGGTTCGCATGTGGTGCGACTGAGCGCCTGGCGGGTCAGGGCAGCCGCCCGCACAGCGCATTGCCTTCATAGCCGTGCATGATCGGCGCCAGGAACATGAACGGGCCGCAGGCATTGAGGTAGGGGTTCTTGTCGACGCTGTGGGTGGTGTACATCAGCACGCGCTCGTCGCCGAACCTGTCGTGGCCGAACGCGGCTTCGGTGTAGGTCGAGCACACCGGCAGCTTCAGCGGCACGGGCAGCACCACCAGCCACAGGCTGATGCCGCACCATTCCCGGGTGGCTTCGGAACGTTCGGTGCGGGTGATGTGCGGGGTGATATCACGGCCGAGCAGCTGGCGGTAGGTGTCGGTCTTTTCGACGCGGGTCTGGGGCGAGGCGGACTTGAAACCGACGCAACCGTTCAGGCACACCAGCGCAAGCGCCGTCATCACAAGCCTTTTCATCCATGAACCCTGGTAGGCGCCGGCCTGGCCGGCGAAGGTGTCGACCTGGCGAGCACCAAATCGCAGGCAATAAAAAGCCCCAAGGAATCACTTCGCTTGGGGCTTTTCGGTATTAGTGGTGCCCAGAGACGGAATCGAACCGCCGACACGGGGATTTTCAATCCCCTGCTCTACCGACTGAGCTATCTGGGCAACGGGGCGCATTAAAAGCGTTTTTCGGATTTGCGTCAACGACTTTTTGAAAATTTATTAAATTAATTCCGTCGCTTACGAATTTCCGGGGTTATTCGGCAGGCGGCACGTAGCCTTCGGCCTTCTCGTATTCTTCGCCGGAGAAGAACTTGTCCATCTCGCCCTGGAGGTACTTGCGGTCCTCGGCGTTCATCATGTTCAGGCGCTTCTCGTTGATCAGCATGGTCTGTTCCTTCTGCCAGTCGGCCCAGGCCTTCTGCGAGATATGCTCGAAAATGTCCTGGCCCTTGGCGCCGGGATACGGCGGGCGCTCCAGGCCAGGCAGCTCTTCTTTGTACTTGCGGCACATTACGGTGCGGGTCATGACGACTCTCCTGCATTCAATACGTGGGCCGCGCGTTTGAGCAGTTTCTTGACCGGGGCAGCAAGGCCCAGGCGCGGCGGGGTGGCGAGGTTATACCAGAGCCAGTCGGCCTCGGCCACGTGGTCACCCTGGGGGGCCACCGGCACCAGCCAGGGTTGGATCGCCAGCTGGAAGTGGCTGAAGGTGTGGGTCAGGCTGTCCAGCGCCACGGGCTCGCCCAGGTTCACCCCGTGCTGCTCGGCCAGGTGTTTCAGGTCGTCGAGGCTGTCCAGCTCCGGCAGGCTCCACAAACCGCCCCACAGGCCGCTGGACGGGCGCCGGTAGAGCAGGATGGCGCCCTCGTTGTTGGCCAGCAGCGGCATCAGTGTGCTGCGCTGGGGCAGGGTCTTGCGCGGCTTGGGGATCGGGTAGCGGATCTCCTGGCCGAGCATGTGCGCCTCGCAGCCGCGCTCCAGCGGGCACAGCAGGCAACTGGGCTTGCTGCGCGTGCACAGGGTGGCGCCCAGGTCCATCATCGCCTGGGTGTAGTGGTTGACTCGGCTGTGGGGGGTAAAGCGCTCGGCGTTGGCCCACAGCGCCTTGGCCACCTTGGGCTCGCCCGGGTAGCCTTCCTGCGCGGTGTAGCGGGCCAGCACGCGCTTGACGTTGCCGTCCAGGATCGGCGCACGCAGGCCCATGCTGATGCTGGCAATTGCCCCGGCAGTGGACAGGCCGATGCCGGGCAGCTCGGTGAGCTTCTCGACATCGCGCGGGAATTGGCCGGCGTACTGCTCCACCACGATCTTCGCGGTCTTCTGCAGGTTGCGCGCGCGGGTGTAGTAGCCCAGCCCGGTCCACAGGTGCAGCACCTCGTCCTCCGGCGCCGCGGCCAGGGCCTCGACGCTGGGCAGGGCTTGCATGAAGCGCCCGAAGTAGTTGAGCACGGTGCTCACCTGGGTCTGTTGCAGCATGATCTCCGACACCCACACCCGGTACGGGGTGATGCCCTGTTGCCAGGGCAGGTCGTGGCGGCCGTTACGGTCGTACCATTCCAGCACGGCGCTGGAAAACTGCTCGGGATTCATCGTTTGAACAGGCCCTTGAGTGCGTCTTTGAGTTCGGGACTGACCTTGTCACCCAGCTTTTCGTTGAGCTTTTCCTGCAGCTTGTTGCCCAGCGCCTTGCCGGCCAGCTTGCCCAGGCCGTCCTTGTCCACGCGGCAGGCCTTGGCGCCCAGCTCCAGCGGACCACGGCAGCGCAGCGGGAATTCCAGCCCCACGTAGCGTTCGTTGACCTGGCAGGCCGGGTCGGGCATGTCGCGCTTGTCGCCCTCGACGATCACGCCCACGCGGTAGTCCATGCCCAGCACGCGCAGGTCGAGGTCGCCGTGGCCGTTGACGGTCAGGCCCGGGATGCGCACCTTCAGGTCCGGGTTGCTGGCCACGCCGTTGCGCAGCACCAGGCTGCCCTTGAGTTCCTGGAACGGGGTGTCCTTGCCGCGTGGTTCGCCGCTCAGGGCCTTGCGGTTGAGGGTGGCGATGCCCTGGCACAGCTGCTGCTCGAGGTTGGCATTGACCAGCACACCGTTGTTGATGACGAAGCTGGCGTTGCCATTGAGGGTGTCGATCAGCGCCTTCTGGCTGTTGCCGCTGCCGGTCAGGTTGCTGCTCAGGGTCAGCAGGCCCTTGACCGGCGGGGTGTCGGTCTGGCTCTTGATGAAGTGCTCCACCGGTACGCGGTTGACCTGGGTACTCAGGCCGATCTGCGGTACCGCAGGGCGCACGTCGAGGGTGCCCTTGGTAGCGAAGTCGCCGTTGTAGAGGCCGCCCTGCAGGGTGTCCAGGGTAATCAGGCCACCCTGGCCACGGGCCTTGAGCACGGCGTTCTGGATAGGCAGCTGTTCAAGGGTGAGCACGCCGAAGCTCAGGTCTGCCTGCAGGTCGAGTACGCGCAGGCGGTCCACCGGCAGCAGCTTGTCGGTGCTCCAGGCGGTCTTGGTGGGTGCGTCCGGCAGCGGTGTGGTGCCGGCTCCGGCCAGCGCGCCGGCTTCGTTCTGCTGCACCTCGGCCTGGCGCGCGGCCTTGGCGCCGGTGGCGGCCTCGCTCTTGGCCGGCAGGTAGCGGTCGGCATTGAACGTGTCGGCTTTTAGCTGCACGCGCAGGGCCTGCTTGGCGAAGTCATCCACCGCCAGGCGGCCGGTGAAGGTGCTGTCGTCGAGCTTCACTGCCAGGTCTTCCAGGGCCAGGCGGGTGGGGCTGCCTTCCAGGCGGCTGACCAGCTCGAACTTGCCCAGGGTGGCGGCATCGGCCATCGGTGGCACTGCCACGCCGACGCTGTCGAGGAACGTGCGCAGGTCGAGCTGGGCGATGGACAGGCCGCCGGTGAGCTTGGGCGTGCTGTTCAGGTCACGCACGTTCAGCTCGCCCAGGGCGCGCAGCTGGTTGGCCGACAGCTTCAGGCCGTTCCATTCGGCAACGTTCGCGGCCATGTCCACCAGCAACTGGCCCTGGGCGGCGAAGGTCATGGTCTTGCCCTGCAGCGGCTCGCCGGAGGCTTCGCCGCTGAGCTTCATGTCTTCGAACTGGTAGCGCTTGAGCGCACGGTCGAAGCGCAGTTCGCCCTTGAGCTCGGTGCGGGCGCGCAGGGCCGGCTGGCCAGCGCTGAAGAAGGCGGTCATGGTCAGCGGAATGTTGACCCCTTCGTGAACCGCGCCGGTGCTCAGCTGGATGCTCTCGGCGCTGAAACTCTGGCCGCTTTGCGCATCGCTGTACTGCACCTTGGCGTTGTTCACGGTGAGGCTGTCGATGTCCAGCTTGACAGGGCGCTCGGCGGCGGCCGGCTTGGCCGGGGCCTCGCCTGGGGCGGGTGTGCCGGCGCTGCCTTCGGCCGGTGCAGCCGGGGTGGCGGCCGGCAGCGGCTTGCCGATGTCTTCCCAGTTGCCGTGGCCGTGCTCGTCGCGGGCCAGGGTCAGGTTAAGGCCCTCGACGCGCACGTCGCTCATCTGCACTTCACGGCGCAGCAGCGGCAGTACGCGCACCGACAGGCCGAGCATCTGCAGGTCGGCGAATGGCACCTTGGGATTGTTGAGCGTGGCGATGCTCGCCTCGTGCAGTTCCAGCCCCAGCCACGGGAACAGGCTCCAGCCGATGTCGCCGTTGAGCGTCAGCTCGACGTGGGCCTTGTCGCGTGCCAGCTGGCGGATCTCGTCTTTGTAGTCGTTGGGATCGAAGAGGTGGGTCAGGGCAAAGCCCAGCGCCACAATGATCAGCAACAACCCGAGTATCACCAGCCCCAGGATTTTGCCGAACGCTTTCATGGGCGAGTCCTTGTAGTCCGATTGTAAAATTCAGCCGCAGAGTATAGCCCCGTGCAGGGCGCGCGGGCGCGGCGCGACCCGGGTTTGGACAGCAACCGGCGGGGCAGTTCCTGACACGGGGGTATCAGTTTTCGCAAAAACCACAGTATCAGCCTAATTTCAGCGAGTGCGGCGAATGGTACTCTCTCGCGCCTCCACGGTCCCGTTGCGGCCGATTGTCGCGTCAAAGGGCCGGTTGCCAGATAAACGACGTGCTGCCCCTGGCAGCCAAAGTCGCAGGCAGCAGGCCTGGTCGGTGGAGCATCCATATCACGAGGGGAACAACAATGAGCAGCACTACGGTGGGCGGCATCGCCAGTACGCCCGGCTTCCTGTCCAAGGAACGCATTGTCGCCAGGGCCGGTTTCAACCGCTGGCTGGTGCCACCGGCGGCCCTGGCCATTCACCTGTGCATCGGCATGGCCTATGGCTTTTCGGTGTTCTGGCTGCCGCTGTCGCAGGCCATCGGTATCAGTGCGCCGGTGGCGTGTGCGCCGGAAATGAGCTTCGTGGCGCGCCTGTTCACCGCCGAGTGCGACTGGCCAATCTCGATGCTGAGCTGGATCTACACGCTGTTCTTCGTGTTCCTCGGCTGTTCGGCGGCCATCTGGGGCGGCTGGCTGGAGCATGCCGGGCCGCGCAAGGCCGGGGTGGTCTCGACCCTGTGCTGGTGCGGTGGCCTGCTGATGTCGGCGCTGGGGGTGTACACCCACCAGCTGTGGCTGATGTGGCTGGGCAGTGGCGTGATCGGCGGTATCGGCCTGGGGCTGGGCTACATTTCGCCGGTATCGACGCTGATCAAGTGGTTCCCGGACAAGCGCGGCATGGCCACCGGCATGGCGATCATGGGCTTTGGCGGCGGCGCCATGGTCGGTGCGCCATTGGCGGCGGCGCTGATGAGCCACTTCGCCGGCCCTGACGGGGTGGGCGTGTGGCAGAGCTTCGTGGTGATGGCGCTGATCTACTTCGTGTTCATGCTCGGCGGCGCCCTGGCCTACCGCGTGCCGCCCACCGGCTGGAAGCCCGAAGGCTGGAGCGCGCCGCAGAAAAAGGCCGGCAACGCGATGATCACGCACCGGCACGTGCACGTCAGCGTGGCGTGGAAGACGCCGCAGTTCGCGCTGATCTGGCTGGTGCTGTGCCTTAACGTGTCGGCCGGCATCGGCATTCTGGGCATGGCCTCGCCGCTGCTGCAGGAAGTGTTCGCCGGCAAGCTACTGGGCAACGACCTGAGCTTCAGCCAGCTGGATGCCACGCAACTGGCGCAGATTGCCGCCATTGCCGCCGGCTTCACCGGGTTGCTGAGCCTGTTCAACATCGGCGGGCGTTTCTTCTGGGCCTCGTTCTCCGACTACATCGGGCGCAAGAACACCTATTTCGCCTTCTTCGCCCTGGGCGTGGCGCTGTATGCGCTGATCCCGAACATGGGCCACCTGGGCAACATCGCGCTGTTCGTGGCGGCGTTCTGCATCATCCTGTCGATGTACGGTGGCGGCTTCGCCACGGTGCCGGCGTACCTGGCCGACCTGTTCGGCACGCAGATGGTGGGCGCCATTCACGGTCGCCTGCTGACCGCCTGGGCGGCAGCCGGGGTGCTGGGCCCGGTGCTGATCACCTACCTGCGCGAGTATCAGCTGGAGATGGGCGTGGAGCGGGCGGCGGCGTATGACATGACCCTGTACATCCTGGCCGGGCTGCTGGCGCTGGGCTTTTTGTGCAACGCGCTGGTGCGGCCGGTGGCCGACAAGTACTTCATGACCGATGCGCAACTGGCGGCCGAACAGGCGCTGGGGCACGACAAGGGCGCCAATGGCAGCACCGTGCTGGAGTGGAAGGCCGCGCCGGGCAGCCGGCCGCTGGTGATTGCCGCGTGGCTGGTGGTGGGCGTTCCGCTGGCGTGGGGGGTGTGGGTGACCCTGCAGAAGACTGCGGTGCTGTTCCATTAAAGGCATCGCGGGTCAAGCCCGCTCCTACAAGGATCTCTGCTGACCGTGTGGGAGCGGGCTTGACCCGCGATGAGGCCGGTACTGCTGACGCAAATTCCCCGCCAACTGTCTTCTTCGTTCCAAGCCACGCGTATCTAGGCCTATAATGGACACCTTTTTCGCCCAATGATTTTGCGGAGCTGGTGATGGTCGAACGTACGGCTAGCGTCGAGCGCAATACTCTGGAAACCCAGATCAAGGCCTCGATTAACCTGGATGGCAGCGGCAAGGCCCGATTCGATATCGGTGTGCCTTTCCTCGAACACATGCTCGACCAGATCGCCCGACATGGGCTGATCGATCTGGACATCGAGTGCAAGGGCGACCTGCACATCGACGATCACCATACCGTCGAAGACGTCGGTATCACCCTGGGCCAGGCATTCAACCAGGCCATCGGCGACAAGAAGGGCATCCGTCGCTACGGCCATGCCTACGTGCCGCTGGACGAGGCGCTGTCGCGCGTGGTCATCGACTTCTCCGGCCGCCCGGGCCTGGAGATGCACGTGCCCTTCACCCGCGCCACCGTGGGCGGTTTCGACGTCGACCTGTTCCAGGAATTCTTCCAGGGCTTCGTCAACCACGCCAACGTCTCTCTGCACATCGACAACCTGCGCGGGCACAACACCCACCACCAGATCGAGACCGTGTTCAAGGCCTTCGGCCGCGCACTGCGCATGGCCATCGAGCTGGACGAACGCATGGCCGGCCAGATGCCGTCGACCAAGGGCTGCCTGTAATGCAGACGGTAGCCGTTATCGACTACGGCATGGGCAACCTGCACTCGGTGGCCAAGGCCCTGGAGCATGTGGGCGCCGGCAAGGTGCTGATCACCAGCGATGCTGCGGTGATCCGCGAGGCTGACCGCGTGGTGTTCCCGGGTGTGGGCGCGATCCGCGACTGCATGGCCGAGATTCGCCGCCTGGGCTTCGACAGCCTGGTGCGTGAAGTCAGCCAGGACCGCCCCTTCCTCGGCATCTGCGTGGGCATGCAGGCCCTGCTCGACCACAGCGAAGAGAACGACGGCGTCGATTGCATCGGCCTGTTCCCGGGCAATGTGCGCTTCTTCGGCAAGGGCCTGCACGAGGACGGCGAGCACCTTAAGGTGCCGCACATGGGCTGGAACGAAGTATCCCAGGCCATCGATCACCCGCTGTGGCACGACATCCCCGACCGTGCGCGCTTCTACTTCGTGCACAGCTACTACATCACCGCCGCCAACGCGGCGCAGGTGGCGGGCAGTGGTCACTATGGCGTCGACTTTGCCGCCGCGCTGGCCGACGGCTCGCGCTTTGCCGTGCAGTTCCACCCGGAGAAGAGCCATACCCATGGCCTGCAGCTGCTGCAGAACTTCGCCGGCTGGGATGGTCGCCGGTAATGGGCAAGTCCCGCGCCAAGCGGCCGATCCTCACCCTCGCGCCTGAAGAAGAGCGCGAGGCGCTGGCCAAGCTCAAGCGTTTTCTCGAAGACCGCTTCGAGCTTGAGCTGGGTTCGTTCGAGGTGGCTGAAGTGCTGGAGCTGTTCAGCCAGGAGATTGCACCGCATTACTACAACAGGGCGATTTTCGATGTGCAGGCGCACCTCAAAGAGAGGTTCGAAAGCATTGAAAGCGACTTGTGGTCGCTCGAGAAGAACTGACTTCCCGAGCTCACTGTTTACCGAATAGACAGGTTCCCCAGATGCTGATTATTCCCGCTATCGATCTCAAGGACGGTGCTTGCGTACGTTTGCGCCAAGGCCGCATGGAAGATTCCACGGTATTTTCCGATGACCCGGTGAGCATGGCCGCCAAATGGGTCGACGGTGGCTGCCGCCGCCTGCACCTGGTCGACCTGAACGGTGCCTTCGAAGGCCAGCCGGTCAACGGCGAGGTGGTGACTGCCATTGCCAAGCGCTACCCGAACCTGCCGATCCAGATCGGCGGCGGCATCCGCTCGCTGGAAACCATCGAGCACTACGTCAAGGCCGGCGTCAGCTACGTGATCATCGGCACCAAGGCGGTCAAGCAACCCGAGTTCGTGGCCGAAGCCTGCCGTGCGTTCCCCGGCAAGGTGATCGTGGGCCTGGACGCCAAGGACGGCTTCGTGGCCACCGACGGCTGGGCCGAGGTCAGCTCGGTGCAGGTCATCGACCTGGCCAAGCGTTTCGAGGCCGATGGCGTCTCGGCGATCGTCTACACCGACATCGCCAAGGACGGCATGATGCAAGGCTGCAACGTGCCGTTCACCGCCGCCCTGGCTGCCGCCACCAAGATCCCGGTGATCGCCTCCGGTGGCATCCACAACCTGGGTGACATCAAGGCCCTGCTCGACGCCAGGGCACCGGGGATCATCGGCGCCATCACCGGCCGTGCGATCTACGAAGGCACGCTGGATGTGGCCGAGGCGCAAGCCTTCTGCGACAGCTACAAAGGCTGAGGAGAACGGCATGGCGCTGGCCAAACGCATCATCCCTTGCCTGGACGTCGACAACGGTCGAGTGGTCAAGGGCGTCAAGTTCGAGAACATCCGTGATGCCGGCGACCCGGTGGAAATCGCCCGTCGCTACGATGAGCAGGGTGCCGACGAGATCACCTTCCTCGACATCACTGCCAGCGTCGATGGCCGCGACACCACGTTGCATACCGTCGAGCGCATGGCCAGCCAGGTGTTCATTCCGCTGACCGTGGGCGGCGGCGTGCGCACTGTGCAGGATATCCGCAACCTGCTCAACGCCGGTGCCGACAAGGTCTCGATCAACACCGCAGCGGTGTTCAACCCCGAGTTCGTGGGCGAGGCCGCGCAGCATTTCGGCTCGCAGTGCATCGTGGTTGCCATCGATGCCAAGAAGGTCTCCGGCCCGGGCGAAACCCCGCGCTGGGAGATCTTCACCCACGGCGGGCGCAAGCCTACCGGGCTGGATGCGGTGGAGTGGGCGAAGAAGATGGAAGGCCTGGGCGCGGGCGAGATCCTGCTCACCAGCATGGACCAGGACGGCATGAAGAGCGGCTTCGACCTGGGCGTGACCCGCGCCATCAGCGACGCGCTGGGCATTCCGGTGATCGCCTCCGGTGGTGTGGGCAACCTGCAGCACCTGGCCGACGGCATCCTGGAAGGGCATGCCAGCGCAGTGCTGGCGGCCAGCATCTTCCACTTCGGCGAGTACACGGTGCCTGAAGCCAAGGCCTACATGGCGCAGCGCGGCATCTGCGTGCGCTGAGCGGCCGCATTCGCCGGCAAGGCCGGCTCCTACACTGCAGCGAACCTGTAGGAGCCGGCCTTGCCGGCGAAGCATTTGCTGTTAAGGTAATGCAGGCACATCGCCAGGGAATCGGGTCCATCCTATGTTCACACGCTTGCTCGTCGTGCTCGTCAGCCTCTTCTCCCTCGCTGCCACCGTCCGCGCCGCGGACCCGATGGTGCTGCTCACCGAAAACTTCCCGCCCTACAACATGGCCAGCGACGGCAAGAACTTCGCCCGCGAAGACAAGATCCAGGGCATCGCCGCCGACCTGGTTCGCGAGATGTTCAAGCGCGCCGCCATCCCCTACAGCATGACCCTGCGCTTCCCGTGGGAACGCGTGTACCAGCAGGCCCTGAACAGCCCCAATCACGGTGTGTTCGTGATGGCCCGCCAACCCGACCGCGAAAAGCTCTTCAAGTGGGTCGGGCCGCTGGGCCCCGACGACTGGATTCTGCTGGCCCGCCCCGACAGCCCCATCACCCTCGAACACCTCGGCGACGCGCGCGGCTACCGGATCGGTGCCTATAAAGGCGATGCCATCGCCCAGCACCTGAGCAGCAAGGGGCTCAAGCCGATCACCGTGCTGCGCGACCAGGACAACGCGCGCAAGCTGCTCGAAGGCCAGATCGACCTGTGGGCCACCGGTGACCCCGCCGGGCGCTACCTGGCCCGCCAGATCGGCATCACCCAGCTCAAGACCGTGCTGCGCTTCAACGGCGCCCAGCTGTACCTGGCACTCAACCGCCAGGTACCCGATGCGGTGGTGGAAAAGCTCCAGCGCAGCCTGGACCAGTTGCGCGACGAAGGCTTCGTCGACGCCACCTTCGCCCGCTACCTGTAAGCGCCTAACTATGTAGTGCCGCGGCCATGCACCGGGCTGCTGTGATGGATCGTCGCTGTGAATTGCACAGCCCGATCACTCATGGAAGGTGTTAGATGCCACTGCATATCCTGCAAGACCTGCCCACGCCCGAACCCGACAATGCCCTCGCCGCCATGGTGGCCGAGCAGTTCGCCAGCCGCCCGACCCTGCGCAGCACCAGCGCCACGCTGCTGGAGCGCTTGCTGCGCGAGTACTTCCCCGGGCTGTCCGCCGATGTGGAGGCGCTGCGTTTGTACGTGCCCGACAGCAGCGCGCAGTTCTATCAGGTACGCCCGCTGGTGGACGCTGCACTGGACAACCTGTGCACCTGGGAACCGTTGCAGATGCATGCGGGGGGCTTGTCCGGTTTTCTGGGCCAGGCCGACGCGGTGAAACTCAAGCTGCAGGGCCATGCACTTGATGCGGACACCCTGCGCGAAATGATCAAGGTGTTTGCCGACGGCATCGTGGCCGAGTTCCAGCGGGCCCTGATGAACTACTGGCAGGCCAGGGGCAGTGAAGGCGTTCCGCGCCTGAGCTGGCTGGCCAGAACCCTGGCCCAGGCCCTGGTGCCACACGCCGGCGGCAAACAGGCCTGGGCCGGGATGCTGGGCCAGGTGCTGCAATGGCCACGCTGGTCGCTGCGTCAGGCCCAGGGCGAGCAGGCCGTGCGGGTGTACCTGGTGCAACTGCAGCTCGACGCCAGCCTGACCAGCACGCAGATGCTGCTCAGCGATCTGGTGTTTGTCCGCGGCGAGCAGGTGCTGCGCTGTACGCCCGCAGGTCAGGTCAGCGCCCACGCCTCGCTGAAGGCGTTCGGCGAGGCGTTGACCGACGAACTCGAAGGCGCCTATCGGCTGGTCGGGCTGCAGTGGCAGTTGCTGGAGGTCGAAGGCAATCCGTTCAGGGTCCAGGCCGAGGCGTTGCTCGATCAGCAACTGCGCGACGTGCAGGCGCTGCGCCTGGGCGGGCAGTCGGTGACTGAGCTCGAGGGGTTGTTTGCCACGGTGTCCGATGTGGCTGCGCGCCTGGCCGGCAACCGGGCATTCGTGCCGACGCCTGCCGACACCCAGGTGCTTGGCCAACTGCCGGCATGGCTCAAGCAGGCTTCGGGGGCCGATTACCTGGACTACCGCATGCAATGGCTGAGCATGGCGCTGGCGCACCAGCACAATGCCGGCAAGGCCTATGACCACGGTATCCCGACCCTGCGCGACTATGCCGCCAAGGCGCTGGGCGAGCGCATGGCGGCAGATCAACCGGGCGGGCCGACCTACGACCCCTACAAGCTGGTGCTGACCTTCCAGGTGCCCTATGGCCAGGGTGGCTTCGGCTTCGTCGAGACGGTCAGGCTGCTGCTGGTGGATGCCGCGCTGGAAAACCTGTCCGGCCTGCCCAAGGGCCCGATGAGCATTGCCCATGCCGATGGCGACGAGATCGCCGCATGGCTGAGCGCCGAGTATGTGATGACACTCATCACCGCCGTGGATGTCGGGGCCAACTACCTGGCAGTAATCGAACAGGCCATGCGCACCGATGCACGCCAGGCCGACGAGCGTCGGCAGCTGTTCGCCGACACGCTGCGCGCACAACTGCCATTGCTGGCGCTGGAATACCGGATCAGGGGCGAGCAGGGCTTCACCCGCCAGGGCCTGCGCTGCGTGGACTACGCCATGAGCACCGACCAGACCGACCGGGTCGAGGTGCGCCCGCTGACCTTCCTCAGTGGCGAAGGGGCCAGCCCTGACGAGGTTGACAACATGTTCGTGTTCGCCCTGCCCGGCAGGCCCGAGCGGGTGCTGTACCGACCGCTGTTCGAGCCCCTGCTGCGCGAATTTGCCAGCGAGGCTGCATTGTTCAAGGCCCTCGAGGAGCCCGAGCTGCAAGCCAGCGTGCTGAGCTGGATGGGACGGGACGCCCGGCGCATCTATGCCAATGGCGGCTTTGCCAACCCTCACCTGGGTATCACGGTGGATGAACCGGTGGCTGTGCCGGGGGCGAACGTGCCGCGTCTTGGCGGCGCTGCGCTGACCGGTGACCTGCTGGCGCATTTCTACACCAGTACGGTGGATGCGCTGATCACCCTGGGTGACCGGCAATCGGTATCCAACGCCGAAGATCGCTGGCTGCGCTTCAAGGAGGCGGGCTGGCTGCTGTTCAATATCGCGCTGCCCTACCTGCGTGGGCCGACAGCTGTCGCCGGATGGCTGGTGCAACTGGTCAGCAGCCTGGACAGCGACTTCAAGGCGCTGCGCGAGGGGGATGACACCACGCGCGCCCAGGCCGTGGTCGACCTGCTGTTCAACCTGAGCACGGTGTTCATGCACGGGGCCGGGGAGGTCGGCATCGCGCGCGCGACGCCGATCAAGGTGCAACCCTCGATGCTGCAGCAAACGTTGCCGGTGCGCGGCGAGCTGCCAGTGACCGGCGTGCTGGTACCGGTGCAGCAACCCCTGGGCCCGCAACTGCGCAGTGCCGGTGCGTTGCCGACGGCCATGGACTTCTCCTGGAGCGGCATGCGCAACGAAGCGGCGCCCGAGCTGCGTGCGTTCCTGCGCCCGATGCAGGTCATGCCCGGCCAGGAGCCGACGGGCCTGATCGAGACGGGGGAGCGCCGCGGCCTGGCGCTGATCGACGGGCACGCGCATGTAAAACTCGATGACCGCTGGTACCGCGTGCTGGAGGTGGAGGGGCGCTTCTGCATCGTCGACCCCCTCGACAGCAGCCGCCGTGGCCCGTGGCTGCGGCGCAGCAGCGAAGGCAGCTGGCAACTGGACCTGCGCCTGGGGCTGCGCGGGGGCGGGCCGAAAAAGCGCATGAGCCTGCAGGAGAAGAAGGCGCAGAACAGGCTGCAGCTTCAGCAGCTCAACGCCACGCTGGAGTCGGCGCAGCAGGATTGCCTCAGGCGCATTGTGGCCATGACCCCCAAGGTCAACGAGCTCAACGCCTTGCTCGACCCGATGTTCAAGGCCCAGCGCGAGTACCAGCTCGATCGCACGGCGACCCGGCTGGTAGCGATGAAGCAGGCACGCACGCGTGCGCAAGTGGCCGAGCAGGCACTCAAGGTCGAGCAGGACGCCTTCATCGAGGTGGCCAAGGACCTGCTGCGCACCACCCTCGAAGCCCGCGAAACCCTGAAACTGGCGGATTTCTACGGCCATATCACTGCGGTCGACTACAGCAAGGCGCTGAACCTGAACTTCAGGATGAACTTCCAGGCGCGCCTGCAGTTGCAGGCCCAGTACCACAGCAAGCAGTTCAAGATCTCGTTGCACGATGCCTGGATCGAGAATGCGTTCCAGGTCACCCTGGGTGATACCGCACAGCCGTTTTCCGCGTTGCTGGAGGCCAACACGCAGAACGAGACGTTCCACCTGCTGGCCCTGGAGCAGGCCGAGGCCTGCAGCGCCCTGGTCGAGGAGGTTCGCCGCGAGCCGGCGGTCAAGGCCACGGCCGACGAGATCATCCGCTATGGCGAGGCCAAGCGTGAAGAGCTCAAGGTGTTCAGCGCCCAGCGCATCCGCACGGCCTACCTGGAAATCCTCGGCTACATGAGCCTGGACACGCGTATCGCGGACGCCACCCAGCGCCCGTTCTACAAGGACTTGCTGCTGGACCCGGACATCGTCGCCGGGGTGCTTTCGCATGAGCAGCTGGGCATCGATGCCCAGGAGTTCACGCCCCAGGAGCGCATCCAGGTGCTGCGCGAGGCCTCGCACTGCTACTCGCGGGCCAAGGCGGTTGCCCAGTATGTGGGCGACCTGTTCGCGCCGGTGCCCGGCAAGGACTATCTGGCGGCGTTCGTGCAGACCCTCGACGAGCTCGATGCCAGCGCCAGGGCAGAACTGGACAGCCTGGTCACGGTGCCGGCCACCAGCACGGCGCCCCGGCCGACGCGCAAGCGCAAGGTGATCGTCACGCGTACCCGCCGGGTGGTGGTGGGGCGGGTACGGGCGCCATCGCCCGGCGAGCCGGTGCCGATCGTGGATATCGAGGATGCCAACCACCGCATCGTGGCGTCCTACCGCGAGCACGGCGGCGATGACTGGAACCCGATCAAGACCGTACTGCCCGCCACGCCGGTCGGCCTCAAGCCGCGCAAGGCCCTGCGCAGCGAGGCGCGCCAGGTGCTCGATCAGGTCGCCCCGCTCAAGGCCAAGCAGCAGGGGTTGTCCGGCAGCGGGCATCAACCGGGGGATATCGTGTTCCCGCTGACCATCCTGGCCGATCGGCTGATCCGCGTGGCGGATGACTTCGAGCGCCACAGCGGCCTGCCCGATACCGAGCAGGCCACCGTTACCCAGCTGCGCCAGGAGGCCCAGGGGCTCAGGGACGCAGCCGATGCCCTGCGCCTGAGCATGTGCAAGGCGCAGAAGCCCACCGCGCGCAACCTGCTGTATCTGTGGGAGCGCAAGCAACTGCACATCGAATTCAAGGCGCCGCGCAAGGCCCTGGCGGCCGGCGACTTCATCGACGAGTACGAAGTGCGTGTGGCGGGCGGCGACAAATGGTACGTGCACCTGCACTATCCTGCCCTGGACACGCCCACGGCAGCGTTCAGCAAGGGCCACATCAAACTGGAGGCGCAACGCACCAAAGGCTATGCCGACCTGCTCGAAGAGGCGAAAACCACCGGCAAGATGGGCGTGATCTGGCGCGCCGACCTCACCCCGGCCTTCATCAAGGGCTGGTTTCCGCTACGCCCCCTGGCGTAGGCGCCTCACTGGCCGCCGGCGCTGGCGCGATAGCGCCTGTCTCTTATA
>OLII01000314.1_pt1 | contig 18905 bp, 13 predicted proteins | sample 1609481 | NCBI WGS metagenome assembly OLII01 (sample SAMN05416859, study PRJEB24817) | seawater metagenome | isolation source: Sea water | place: Canada:Atlantic | collected 2013-11 | reverse complement strand
GAGTAGATCGTCGGCAGCGTCAGATGTGTATAAGAGACAGGGATTAGCATATGTCGGCTATGTAAAAGGGTATCTAAAGTGGTTATTCTATTTTCAAGATCGGTCGATACTGACAAATCTTCTAAAAAAGGATTCATTTTTGCACTTTCTTGCACCAATATTGTGGTGTGGGCTTGCCAAGTTCTTGGAACAATGAAGCAAGTGATAACGGCGATAATCGGTAAGCCGATAGTAGGGAAGGCAATTAAATATCTATGGCGCCAGATTGCCGAAAGAATAAGGTGAATATTAATGATAACTGAAGTGTTCATGTTAGGCTCCAGTGCTCACATTGATGGTATCTCGGGTTAGCTTAGGCGCAAAATTAATGGTAACCTTCTGGTAAAAATGACTCAGATAAACACGTAGTATTTTAGCCCGCTCCATAGATAAAGCCACTTGGTGAATTTTAGTTTCTGCTTTGGCTGGAGCTATGTTAACGGTGATAGCATTTCCTTGTTTAATTAGGTGATGCGATAATTGAATTTTATCGTCGAAGTGCAGCTCTTTATTGTGCGCCTGATAAGTAAAGGTATATTCTTGCTCAATAACTTTATGGGATAAGCGTAAAGCTTGAATACTGCTTAATACATCTTGGTTCACTGAGCGGTTACTTTCGAGTTCAATCTCTGCTATTGAGTCTTTTATTGATGTTGAAACACAGGCGGTGTTAGTTAAAATTAGCAGAGTTAACATGCTTATTAATGAAGTTTTGTTCATGGTACGCCACCTTAGTTACTGCATTCTTTGTTGTCCTTTCTCTTAGTATTTCAAATAACGTGCCAGATAATTTGTCTTTAAAATTCAGCCTCTTAGGTTTTGGTGGTACTGGTTTTATGATGTTCGCATTTTGTTTTTGCGTAATGCATTCTAAAATGCGAAATGTTGAGGGGGATTAATGCGTGATCAGTCAATGCTTACAATGTGATATCCCAGTTATTTGCTAATGCGATATTTTCAAAATAACGAGTAATCGGTTTTGCTCCGCTCTCAATAGGCCAAATTTGAGCAACGAGATGCAATTCACTACTACTTAATGTCAAATGATACTGTTGCGGTAAACTGGTTAATGAGGCTCTAAGCTTACAACTTTCATACTGAATGCTTACCGCTCCATCCTTGTTCGAATATGCGCTACAAATATTGATAAAATACCTGAGCGATGTTGAGGGGGCTGCGGGTACATTGACCACCAGCTCAATACTGGACGATAGATCAAACTCTGTACTTGTGATGAGCTCACTAGTTTTCACTGTGACTGGGTCTGTTTGTGTAGTCGTTGAACTTGAAGAGGTACTGTCGGTATTGGTGCTATTATCAATAATTACCGGTGAGGACACTTCCTCCTCTTGATTGCCACAACCGACAATTGTCAACGTTAGCACAATGATTGTTATAGGGTGTAAATGCATGGTATTTCTCCCTTGTTCATATTTACTGTTGATAAAGTTTAGAATTAACTGCATTAGCTTGAGAGAACCAAGTGGTTTCTTTATTACCGTTTGTTTCAACAAATTCTTGAAACTTGGGGTAAGCATGTAAAATATCTATCATTTCACGAGGGTGTTTCCACGCTTCACTAGAGCCTGGGTTGATGGCTAAAGCCCATGGCAAACCAGTTGTGGTTTGGTAGGTGAGTTGTGATGATATTTGACTACTATCTTGTGCTAAACCAAACATGGTCAAGTCTGCTTTGGAGGTTGGCAGTTTATTCTTAAGGTGTATCTCTAATGGCCTGCCAGGGTGGTAAAATAACTCGCCATGGTAGCTAGCATCACGAGCAAAAATAAAGGGATTATAGGGGGCTTGGGGAAAGTTATCTAATGCTATTGGTGTAATAAACGGCACAGTGACATTAAAAGTCAATTGTGAAGCGTTACTGCAGTTTTCTTCGGTTTTATAATAGCTACAGTTTTCAGTGATCTGAATATGACTTTTTAAATCGTCAGTGATTTGTATCACCAAGAATTGCGTATCAGCTTCAATAGGACTAGTTTGTTGTAATACGCCATTAATTTCAAAGCGTACTAGGTTAGCATCGACGTTACTGGGCGATATGTTATCAAGCTGAATAGCAAAACCATTGCGATATGATGCTCCGAGTGCTTTGAGCTCCCCTTGAAATTCTATTTGTTTAACCTGATAAGTCTCTGTTAATAATAGTGAAGAGTTTTGCAAAATAACGACATCATTCATATCGTAATCGCCTTGCTCAGGCCAACTATCTTCAAAAGCAAGGTAGTAGGGAGTATCTTGAATTTGGCTGTTACCTGTATTACTCACCAGTACCCGGTAGTCTTCTACTTCTCCGTCAGCAACACCACCACTGGCCACAATACCTTGTATTGAAGTAAATCTTGCTCTTACCCAAGTAAAGCCATTTAATGCTGCTATGGGAGTATTGACTAAAAAGGTATCATTGACGTTATCTAGGTACTGATCCGAGATTAACTTTTCATCACTAGAAAATTGCCCGTCACGGTTCCAATCTCCCCAGATATTGAGATAACCTGCACCAGTTGTGTGTACTTGAATTAGGCTGTCGCTGCCTGAAAGTAGGGGGGTTAAAAAAATAATACCATCATCTTCATCGGTTTTGGGGTACACATTGGCATTATGCTCAGTGGTGATGCTGCTTCCTAAAAAGTTATTACTAATGCCATGTCTAGCCCCGTTGCTAAATAACGTTGTTCCATAGCTATCTGGTGCATCACCGTAGTCAGTTGTTGGATCAATAGACTCATCAATAACAGGGGCGATGGCGCAGCGAGCACCATCATTTTGTGATGCACTTGGCCCATAAGCGAAGAATTCAGCTTGCGGACTAGGGTCATCAACATCAATAATAAAAACATGACCGTCACTGTTTCGACTGATATAAAACTTACCTTCAACATCAAAATAAACGGCACCAAAAGTACCTATTTCACCGACATTACCTAAATTGCTAGCAGAGCCAGAGTTGACATCAATTTGATAAAGTATGCCATTACTATCAACGGAGTAGAGAAAACTGTTATCTGGGTGAAAGGCAAAATCATAAATATTGAGTGACAATGCTTGACCATTAATAACTTTTATACTTTTGAGGTAATCAGCGGATTGTTCATCAAGCGATACTTTGTAAAGCCCGTAATTTACGCCTTTTCTATAAAAGTAATAACTATTTTCGTTAAGCGCAATATCACCCACATAAAAATTAACACCTGGATTGTCAATAAGAGTGAGAGGGTTTGCTTGATAATCACCGCCAATACGCACTAGGGTTCCCCATTCATAGCCCCAACCATAAATATAATTGTCATGGAAATTGAATCCGACAGCATTAATTTTATTTGTGGTACCTAAGTCACTGGCGATTAAAGAGTAATCGCCAGTAACGAGATTAACGCCATAAAGCTGAGCAATGCTTTGCTGCATTAAAAATGCTTTTGAAGGACAGCTTTCAAAGGGACTTGCATTTATATGACTAGAGAAAAGTATTACAAAAGCAAAAAGTGAAGTAAGAGCAACTTTTAAAGGCAACATAAACAAACTCCAAGCGAGGTCCCATTAACTGATTACTTAGTAATAGCAAAGACAGTACCAGTTTTTTAACTGTTAATTATCAAAGCATTAAGGTTTTGCTGTTGCTAGTTTTTTGCAAAATGAAAAGCAATATTCATATCTGGAATTAAATAAACAAGGAATAATTAAGTTTTATCTATAAAATAGCAGTAGGAGTAATGGCGGAAAATTATTGTTACGGGTCATTTACATGCTATTTAGCAAGCTAAAACTGTTAGCTTGCTAAATAGCGATGACAACATTATTTACCAACTGAGCTTTTTCCGGTAAATGGTAGATGGACTAACTTCTAGTAGCGCGGCAGCTTTAGGGATATTCCCCTGACAATGTGAAATAGCTGACTCAATAGCATCTTTTTCAACCCGCCACAGCGGCTTTATTACCATGGTGTTATCAGCCTCATCTAAATGAGGGCTATCATAAACAGGGGGAGTGGAGGGCGTCGTTATAGTTGCTGCAGTGTGAATGGCTGGAGGTGGTTGAATAGCAGTATAATTTTTTACTGTCGTTGATAATGACTTAATGATCATTTCAGACGTAATCTGTTCACCAATATTTAAAATCACCATGCCATGAATAACATTCTCAAGTTGACGAATATTACCAGGCCAGTCGTAAGCACAGATGATTTGAATAGCATTACGAGAGAACTTCTTAAAGTGTTTATTTTCAACTTTATTGTATTTTTTCAAAAAGAAGCTCGCAATGTGAACTAAATCTCCTCCTCGTTCACGCAATGGCGGCAAAGCCATGGTAATGACGTTCAGTCGGTAATATAGGTCTTCTCGAAATTCACCTTCCATTACCGCATTACCAATAGAGTTAGAGGAAGCTGAAATAATTTGCGCATGGAATTTGACCAGTTTGTTGGTGCCTAACGGAGTGAACTCCCTTTCTTGAACTACTCTGAGCAATTTAGCTTGTAACGTTTTTGACAGAGTGGTTATTTCGTCTAAAAATAACGTGCCTTGTTTAGCTGCGGAAAATAGCCCTTCTTGATTAGCAACCGCTCCGGTAAACGCTCCCTTGGTATGACCAAATAACTGCGACTCCATTAAACTCTCACTAAAATTCGCGCAGTTTACGGCGATAAAGGGTTGGTCTTTGTGATAGCTTTCAAAGTGACAAGCCTTAGCAACTAGCTCTTTACCTGTGCCCGTTTCACCAGTAATAAATATTGGCGCGTTAGTGCTTGATGCATGCCTAATACTATTAAATAATTCATGCATCGCTTCATCTTCGGCGACAATACCATGAAAGTTGATTAATCCTGATAAAGGGACTCTGTCACTCTCATCTGTGGTAGATACATTTCCATCAGTCTCTTTGTGTAACGCCTTATCTACGACAAAGTTTAATTCTTTATTTACCCAAGGCTTACAAATGAACTTTTCGACAACACCAGAGCTAAAGGCTGCAGAGACTAGATCGAAATCTTGATAAGCGGATAAAATGATGCGCTGTGAATTGGGCCAATGTTTTTTAATTTGTTCTAGTAACTCACAACCAGTCATTTCAGGCATATGTTGGTCTGAAATAACCACATCAGGCTGATTAAATTTACAATACTCCAAGGCTTCTATTGGCGATTGGAAGTCAACTATGTTGGCATTTACTCCATGTAAGGCCCTTTTAAGTGCCTGTAAGATATTGCAATCATCATCTACCAGTAATAAAGTTGCCATTCTTGACGTGCTATTATTTATGTCCATATTAGAGGTCTTTTAAAAGGGTTATACTTTAAGCATAGAATATATTTGCAAAGTCATAAGCGTTATTTGCACTTTGCGTCTTTTTATACAAATAATTGGCTATAATTAAAGATATCAAAGTGTTGTACAAATGATATTACGATCTGTTTTTAATTACCGTTAACAAGGAAAACCACATGGATAAGCCTGCGTTACTCATTTTGGATGATGAAAAAGAAGTACTTAATGCGCTAAACCGTGTACTGCGTAAGCATTTTCAATTGTTTTTATTTTCTGATGCCAATGAAGCGATTAGCTTTTATCAAGACAATCCCCATATTCCCTTGATCCTTACTGACATGAGAATGCCTGTGATGGATGGCGCGACCTTTTTGGGTAAAATAATCGAGATCAATCCTCACTGTAAACGTTTTTTATTAACGGGTCATGCAGATATCAATTTAACGGTTACCGCTGTTAATGACGGTAAAATAAGCCACTATTTTTCTAAACCTTGGGACAATGATGAATTAATTTCTGAGTTAAATAGTGCCTATGAGCTTCTTATTCATGAACGAAAAACTAAGCAGCTACTAAAAGTCAATTTAGCTAAAAATGCCGAGCTGTCATTAATTAATAGTTCGCTTGAGCTCGAAACCAGTAAAACGCAACAGAAGTTACAGCTGCTTTCAACGAGAGAGTCCAACAGCTTTGTTCGACTAAAAAAGACTTTCTCAACCTTTATTGATATTTACGCAGAAACGATCTGTTTGCATAACCAAGATGATACTCGTCATAACTTTCGTGTTGCCGCGCACTCAAGACTTATTGCTGAGCAATTAGACTGTGATAAGTTGACCATGTTTCAAATATACATTGCCGGTTTGTTATATGAGGCGGGTAAGTTGTCACTTGAACAAAGCTTACTTAACCAGCCTATAGATAGCCTTTCAGCACATGATAAGTCTCTATATAGTGAATTTTACCTCAAAAGTTATCAACTCATTAAAAAAGTAGATGAACTTAAGTTTGTCGCTGAAATCATTAAGCATATTCCCGAAAACTATAATGGTTCTACTCCGCCCGAACATCTCGCGGGTGAGGACATCCCGTTAGGCTCAAGGATTATCGCTATTGTTTCATTTTACGATAATCTAATTACTGGTCGCCAACTACCCGTAAGGGCTCCAACCGTTGAAGCGAAATTTCGTATTAAAGAGTTAGCAAAAGCAATGTTTGATCCGACACTCGTTGGTCAATACCTTGCAATTTTAGCGCAGCGCCCTAGTTCGAAGGAAGGTGAAGTTGATTACTTGTTAAACAGTGGTGATTTACAGCCCAAATTGCTACTAACGCGAGATATTCTTAACGCTGAAAACAAGCCTATGCTCACTAAGGGCACTGAGCTTGAGCAACATCATATCGATAAGCTTGTTGACATTGAAAAAGAACAGGGAGAATCCTTCCTTATTTATGCAAGGTAGTAGGAAAACTAAGCCAATATACTGCTATCAAACGCTATTCTCCCTGCTAAACACTTGCTATAATGCCGCGTATCTTTGTGCGTAAATCGCACTTTATAGCAAACAGATAGCAATTTTGGTTATTTTCAGAGGTTTATTTTCATGTCGGATGTACAAGACCGCCCAACAAACTTTATTCGCAATATTATTGATGGCGATTTAGCCAGTGGCAAGCACACGAGTGTACAAACTCGTTTTCCACCAGAGCCTAATGGCTTTTTACATATTGGTCATGCCAAGTCTATTTGTTTAAATTTTGGTATTGCTCAAGATTATAACGGTTTATGTAATTTACGTTTTGATGATACTAACCCTGAAAAAGAAGACATTGACTACGTTCATGCAATTCAAAAAGATGTGAAGTGGCTTGGTTTTGAGTGGGCGGGTGATATTCATTACTCATCTAACTATTTTGACCAATTACACGGTTTTGCCGTTGAATTAATTGAAAAAGGTCTAGCTTACGTTTGTTTTTTAAATGCAGAAGAAACACGTGAGTATCGTGGCACACTGAATAAGCCAGGTAAAAATAGCCCTTATCGCGACACTTCAGTTGAAGAAAACTTAGCATTATTTGAAAAAATGAAAAATGGTGAGTTTGAAGAAGGTGTTTGTGCGCTGCGCGCCAAAATAGACATGAGTTCAAGCTTCATGTGTATGCGTGATCCGATTATTTACCGTGTCCGTTTTGCTCACCATCATCAAACGGGTGATAAGTGGTGCATTTACCCTATGTATGACTTTACCCATTGTTTATCAGATGCGCTTGAAGGCATTACCCATTCTATTTGTACCTTAGAGTTTCAAGATAACCGTCGTTTATATGATTGGGTTATTGAAAATGTATCGGTACCGGCGACACCACACCAATATGAATTTTCACGTTTAAATCTTGAATATACTTTAATGAGCAAACGTCAGTTGAACTCATTAGTGACAGAGAACCTAGTTGATGGTTGGGACGACCCGCGTATGCCAACTATTGCAGGTTTCCGTCGTCGTGGTTATACACCAGCATCAATTCGCGAGTTTGCTAAGCGCATCGGTGTCACCAAAATGGAAAACACCATCGAGATGGGCGTTTTAGAAGCGTGTATTCGTGAAGATTTAAATGATAATGCGCCGCGTGCTATGGCCGTATTAGACCCGATTAAATTAGTTATTGAAAACTACCCAGCAGATAAAACTGAAGATCTCGTTGTGAAAAATCACCCAAGTGATGAAGCACAAGGAACACGTATTGTGCCGTTTTCTAAAGAGCTTTATATTGAAGCGGAAGATTTTAGAGAAGAAGCCAATAAGAAATACAAACGTCTAGTGCTTGATAAAGCCGTGCGTTTACGTGGCGCTTATGTAGTGACCGCAACACGTTGTGATAAAGACGAACAAGGCAATGTGACCACGGTTTATTGTAATTACAATGAAGATACTTTAGGTAAGAATCCAACTGACGGTACTAAGCCTAAAGGTGTTATTCATTGGGTTGATGCCAATAAGTCACTTGATGCGACAGTGCGTTTATATGACAGGTTATTTACGGTTGCTAATCCAGCCGCGGAAGAAGACTTTCATACTGCCATTAACCCAGAATCGCTGGTTGTCATAAACACGGCAAAAGTTGAACCTGCGTTAGCCGATGCTAAACCAGAGTTAGCTTACCAGTTTGAGCGTCAAGGGTATTTTTGTTTAGACAATGCCATTGAAGAAGAAGGTAAGTTAGTCTTTAACCGTACTGTTGGTTTACGTGATACTTGGGCTAAAATTAGCAAGTAGCGCTTAAAACCGATAGAAATGAAACCAGTGATAACTTTATCACTGGTTTTTTTTTGCCTAATGCTGTTATGCTTAATTAATTAGACTTTACCACGATTATTTTACCTCTCCTTCAATGTATAAACTATTAATGAAACAAACTCTGCTATTGTTAATCGCTTTTTCATTGCACTTTAATGTTGAGGCACAAGAAACTGAGCCTGTGCACTTTGCTTATGCAAACTATTTAGGTAGCGGTATTTATCGAACAACAGGGCAAAATGCTAGCTTGATCAGCATGCCATTTTCTTATGATTTAGGTAAGCAAGGCGAGACAAGTTATGGACTTCGCTTACCTGTATCCGTTGGTTTTTTTGATTTTGAATTAGCAGATCTTCCTAATTTGGAACTACCAGATGAAGTTGGGACTATTACCTTTACTCCGGGCATTGAATTTAAACATTACTACACTAAGCAATGGCTTATCGAAAGCTATATCGATCTGGGTTATGGCAGAAATTTAACGACCAATAAAGGGGTTACTATCCATTCGGCAGGAGTGTCCGCGCTATATCACTTTGACATTAATAAGCTTGATGCCATTTGGGCGAATCGAATTTATTATGCGAATTATGATGGCAATGGCTATCAGGCTCAAGACTCTTATGCTGCCATGCAACTTGGCGTAGATACGGGCTTCCCTGTTCGTTATCAGGTTTTTGGCTATCAATATCAACCCAGACTGTTCGCTACTGCGTTTTGGTACTTTAGCGAAGTTGATTTTTTCATGCCGAGAATTAAAAGCTTTGATGAAGAAAAAAATATTACATTAACCAACAGTTTAGAATTTGGCTTTACCATGAAGTTTGAACAAACCATTGGTTATTCTTGGGCGGGTATTGAAACACTTGGCTTGAGTTATCGCTTTAGTAAAAATTTCAGCGCTTTTCGTCTACTCTTTAGCTTCCCTATTTAGTCTTATTACTTCATTTCTAGGTTAATTTACTCTACTAAACAGAGTCGATCTTTCTATACGCACCCTTAAACAAACCACTTATCTTCAGGCTAGGTAAGAGTATGTTATTTATCTCATGTCACTAGAGTGAAGCGAATTTACATGAACAATGCCAATAAATGGTCCAATTTTCCCAAGTTTTGCTTTAATAGTTAGGGGCTGTTGATCTTTCAGGGTTAAAATTTATTCAATTTAAAACGGATTTAATCGCGGCGCGAGCTTTGTATCATAGTCATTCTATTAAAAAAGCGAATAACAATGAGTAAATTTGTTTTAAATGAACCCTAAGGGCAGCAATTGTTTGAAATGTAGACTGCGTTATCGAATGTTCGAGTAGCCAGCTACACATCACATGCTCTGCCTTGTCTAAATACCAAACAAGTTGCTGTAAAAGTAATCTCGAAAGATCAACAGCCCCTAGTAAATTACCTATCAGTTAACTATTTCTGTATAACTTTTCAACACATTAGTGAGCTACACAATTAAAAGCATAAGAGCGAAGCTCTTATGCTTTTTTGTTTTTACCTTAAAGTGATTCGGTCTTAGGAAAGTAAAACGGTGGTTATCATTGATAAAACTATCGTGTATATTGTATGCAAGATTTGCGGGTAATTATAATAATAAGGAATAGCTAGGTGAATCAACAAAATACATACGCCGAAAACAACTTAAGTGATGTTAAACAAATGGGGCTCTGGGCATCAATTTATAGCCTAGGTTATATTTTTTGGTTAGTTGGAGGCATGGAAATCGTTGAGCGAATTGCTTATTACGGTGTTAAAGCCAGTGCCAGCCTTTATGCAACCGATGCGGTATCTAAAGGCGGACTAGGTTTAACCATGAGTGATTATGGTTCAATCATGTTTATTTTCGCTTTAACACAAACTTTTGTGCCAATTTTGCTCGGCGGTACTGCCGATCGTTTAGGTTATAAAGAAACGATAGCAGCTTCTACGGTAATAAAGATCTGCGCCTACCTAACCATGGCAAGTTTTCCCTCTTTCCTAGGTTTTACTATGGGCGCAATGATGCTGGCTTTTGGTACTGGTATTTTTAAACCGGGTATACAGGGCACTATGGTGAAGTCGGTTAAGCGTGAGAATAGTACCATGGCGTGGGGGGTTTTTTATCAACTGGTCAATATTGGTGGTTGGTTAGGGCCATTAATTGCGGTGCAATTACGCCAGTTAAGTTGGAATTATTTATTTTACACCTGTGCAGTGATTATCTCGTTAAACTTTATCTTATTGCTGATGTATAAAGAGCCGGGCAGAGATGAGCGCTTAGCGAAAAAAGCCAAAGTAAAGTCAGGAGAAATCAAACAAACTTCACTATGGAAAGAATCTTTTCGAGAAGCGACTAAACCTTTGGTTTTAGGCTATATGTTTGCCTTTTCAGGTTTTTGGTTTATGTTCAATGCGATGTTTGATGTATTGCCAAAGCATATTGAAGACTGGGTGAATACCAGTACTATTGTCACAGACTTATTTGGTTCAGGTGGTACCCAAAATCCGATATGGATAGGTTTACTAGGGTTAGATCATGCGGGCACCAAAATAATGCCCGAATACTTGATGAGTGTTAATTTTTTAATGATTGCAACCACGTGTTTTATTGTCGCGGGTCTAACAGCAAAGTTTAGAATATTAAGTAGTATGTTAGTGGGTTGTATCCTGTGTTGTCTTGCGATGACATTGGCTGGATTTACGCCTATGGCTTGGGCCATGTTAGTGGCTATCGCAGTCTTTAGTTTAGGAGAGATGTTATTAAGCCCGAAAAAAGGTGAGTTTATGGGCAATATTGCCCCAGCAGATAAAAAGGCGATGTATTTAGGTTTTGTTATGCTGCCACAAGGCATAGGTTGGACGTTAGAAGGGAAGTTAGGTCCATGGTTATATGATATTTATGCCTCAAAAGATCGTCTTTCTAGAGAGTATCTAGAGCAACTTGGTATGGCTAGCGATAAAGTAGCGGCGATTAAAAATGGTGAAGCATTCGACACCTTAGTAAGCTTTACCGATAAGCCTGCTCAAGTGATGACAGATACACTATATCAGGCGAATAATATCGGTATGGCTTGGTACATCATCGCCACTGTTGGCACTGTCTCAGGCGTTGGTATTTACTTGTATGCTAAATGGGTATATCGCTTACAAAAGCAAATTAGCCAAGCAGAGTCGACAACAGCAACCGCAACCAGTCAGAGCTAGTTGTACATATTAATCAGGCCTGAGTTATCTCGGGCCTTTCTTCTTTATTATTTCTTTAGTGAAGCAATTCAATTCACTTTCAATTTTACCGGATATGCATTTTATGAAGCAATTTGATCTTACCCGTGATTATCACTCTTACGCCAATAGCCACGAAGTGAAGGTCACGCACTTTGACTTGGCACTGGCCATTAGTTTTGAACGAAAAAATTTATCAGGTTATGTAAACCTTACCATTGAGCATCAAGAGGCAAGGTTAGCTAAACAACTCATCCTCGATACGAGAGATTTAACCATTGAGCGTATTGAAAATAGCGAAGGACAAGCCCTGAGCTATCAGTTAGCACAAGCGGATGAAATTTTAGGAAGCCGTTTAACTATTGATTTAATTGCTGATGATGCAGCCGTTAAAATTTATTATCAAACTAGCCCCGAAGCTGAAGGTTTACAGTGGTTAACACCCGCACAAACATCAGGTAAAAAATTACCTTACTTGTTTAGCCAATCTCAACCAATAAATGCCCGCAGTTGGATCCCGCTGCAAGATAGCCCTAAAGCACGCGTAACCTTTAATGCCAATATCACAGCGCCAACAGGGCTACGAGTGGTAATGAGTGCAGAAAATAATGCTGATGTTGAATTAAATGGCGCGTTTACTTTTCGCATGACTGAAGCTATTCCTACCCACCTATTGGCGATTGCCTGTGGTGATTTAGCCTTTCAAGCAATTGGTTCACGAAGTGGCGTATATACTGAGCCGAGCATGCTAACTGCCTGTGCAAAAGAGTTTGAAGATACCGAGCAAATGATTGAAATTGCAGAAAGTTTGCTTGGACCATACCGTTGGGGTCGTTACGATATGATTGTTTTGCCGCCAAGCTTTCCTTTTGGTGGCATGGAAAACCCACGATTAGCTTTTATGACTCCCACGTTAATTGCTGGTGACAAAAGCCTTGTTTCAACTGTTGCCCATGAATTAGCACATTCTTGGACCGGAAACCTAGTGAGTAACGCAACTTGGCGTGATCTGTGGCTAAATGAAGGTTTCACCACTTACTTTACTAATCGCATAGTAGAGGCTGTTTATGGTAAAGAGATGGCAGAGCTCGAAGTGGTATTAGAATACGGTCGATTGTTAGAAGAGTTTAAAACCATGCCGGTTGAGAAACAGACAGTCACGGCCAATGTACAAGAAGAAGATCCAAACAATGCTTTTGATCGCTTTACCTATGACAAAGCGTCCATGTTTGTTCATGATTTAGAGCGAAGGTTAGGGCGTAGTGATTTTGATCAGTTCTTAGTCACTTATGTGCAGCATTTCTCCTTTAAAGCCATTACTACCGAAGACTTTATTGCTTATGCTAAACAAACCTTATTAGTTGATCATAAAGATAAAATTAGCGAAGCTGAACTGCTAGAGTGGATCCATGGTGTGGGTATGCCAAATTGGTTTGTAGCGCCAACATCAAGCAGTTTAGATAAAGTTGTCACAAGCCAGCAGCAGTGGTTAGCAGAGGGTAGTGCAGATAATTTTCAAGCATCTAACTGGTCAGTTCATCATTGGCAGTATTTTTTAACCACGTTACCTGAATCATTAACCCAGCAACAATTACAAGACTTAGACAACCACTTTAATTTAACCCAGTCAAAAAATGCTGAAATTGCGTTTGCTTGGTTTACTGTCGCCATCAGAAATAATTATCAGAAAGTGCTTCCTGCCGTTGCTAGTTATCTTCAATCCATTGGTCGCGGTAAATTTGTCCGTCCATTGTATAAAAGCCTTAATGATGCAGGCTTGACTGAGCTTGCTAAAGAGATATATCAAGTTGCACGTTCAGGTTATCACCCGTCTATTGTTGGTATGCTTGATAAGATTGTTAAGCTTTAATTAATATATTTACAGTGTGATTCAATAACTAAAAAGAGGCACTAAGCCTCTTTTTTAGTTTACTCAAAAATTAACAATAACTATTTTTCAGTTACAGACGCAACGCTTTATCACCACGAGCCATACCAACACAACCTGAGCGCGCAGATTCAATGATTTCAGTCTCGTTTTGCAGAGCATCGATAAAAGCATTAAGTTTGTCGGCATTACCGGTTAATTGCACGGTATAAACTTGCTTGCCAATATCAATGATATTGCCACGAAAAATGTCTGTGATACGTTTGACCTCTGTGCGAGATTTATCGTTCATTGCAGAGACTTTTACCAGTAATAACTCACGCTCAATGTGTTTTCTGTCAGTGATATCAGTAATTTTAATCACATCGATAAGTTTATTAACTTGCTTAACTATCTGTTCTAAAACCTTGTCATCGCCTTTTGTTGCGATAGTCATACGCGATAAACTGGTATCGTCTGTCGGGGCAACGGTTAAACTTTCAATGTTATAGGCGCGTTGAGAAAATAGCCCAACGATGCGTGATAGTGATCCCGGTTCATTTTCCATCAAAATGGCTAATATTCTGCGCATTATGCTTTAACTCCTTTCTTTAACCACATTTCATCTACTGCACCTGTGCGAATTTGCATCGGGTAAACATGCTCTTTTTCATCAACCATCACATCAACAAATACTAAGCGGTCTTTAATATTAAATGCTTGTGTTAATTTTTCATCAAGCTCATCGAGGGTGTCAATTTGAATACCAACATGGCCATAAGCTTCAGCAATTTTTATAAAATCAGGTAGTGACTCCATATAAGATGACGAATGTCGTCCGCCATACACCATATCTTGCCATTGTCTTACCATACCCAACGAGCGATTGTTCAAGGTAACAATAACTACAGGTAAACTGTACTGCGAACACGTTGAAAGTTCTTGGATGTTCATTTGAATTGAGCCATCACCTGTAATACAAATTACGTGCTTATCAGGGAAGGCAAGTTTAACGCCCATTGCTGCAGGTAAGCCAAAGCCCATGGTGCCTAAACCACCTGAGTTAATCCATTGGCGCGGTTTGGCGAACGGGTAGTGCTGGGCAGCAAACATTTGATGTTGACCTACATCTGAGCAAACATAAGCTTCGCCATTGGTGATTTTATACATGGCTTCAACTACGCGTTGAGGTTTGATTTTGCCATTTTCTTCTTGTTGGTAACTAAAACTTTTAACATTGCGCCATAAGTTAATTTGTTGCCACCATTGCGATAACGCTTGCTCATCGGGTGTATATTCTATTTGCTTTAACTCATCAAGCAGTTGCTGAATTACAACATCCACTAGACCAACAACAGGCACATGGGCGTTAATGGTCTTTGAAATAGAAGTCGGATCAATGTCTACATGAATAATTGTGGCGTTAGGACAGAATTTTTCAACATTGTTAGTAACCCTATCATCAAAGCGAGCACCCAAGGCTAAAATAACATCGGCATTGGCCATGGTTTTATTAGCCTCTAAACTACCATGCATGCCAAGCATACCGATAAACTGTTTATGCGTACCAGAAATGCCGCCAAGCCCCATTAAGGTGTTGGTTATCGGAGCTTGCAATGTTTCAACTAACTCGGTGAGCAATTCAGAGGCATCAGACAGTACAATGCCACCGCCAGAATAAACCACTAACTTTTTAGCGTCGGCAATGGTTTGCGCTGCTTTTCTAATTTGTTTTGGATGCCCCTTAATATTCGGATTATAAGAGCGCATTTTTATTTCGGTATCTATGGTAAAGGGCTCTTTATTATCCGGTAATAAGATATCTTTAGGTAATTCGATAACAACAGGGCCTGGTCTGCCGGTGTTTGCTAAATAAAATGCCTTGGCAATAGCATCTGGGATATCGGCTAATGTGCGACAGTTAAAACTATGTTTGATGATAGGGCGAGTACAACCAACAATATCGGTTTCTTGAAAGGCATCATTACCAATAAGGGTGCTGGCTACTTGTCCTGCAAGTACCACCATAGGAATCGAGTCATAGTAGGCAGTGGCAATACCCGTTACACAGTTGGTTGCACCAGGGCCAGACGTTGCTAGTACAACACCTACTTCGCCTGTTGCTCTCGTATAACCATCAGCCATATGCGTTGCTGCTTGCTCATGACGAACTAAAATATGCTCAATTTCATCTTGTTGAAAAATTGCGTCATATATATCTAGAACGGAGCCGCCAGGATAGCCAAAAATATATTTAACTTTGAGCGCAGATAGCGATTTAACTACCATCTCTGCACCAGTAAAAAGCTCTGTTGTCATACCTTCACCTTGATTGAGTTGTTCATTTTGTTGAAAAATTAATTGTTTGTTATAAGTTCATTAATAAAATAGGCAATAAAAAACCCTCGGCCTGTTAAGAGCGAGGGTTTCTTGTTATTTAGCCTAAAATTTTGTTAAGCACAAGGTATCCCCGCTAGTGATGTGAGCACCACTACGACAAAGAGGACGACATTAAAGACTGTTAAACTATTAGTCATGGCTTTAGGCAAAATTTGAATATTTAATAGCCCTATTTTTAAAGGCTTTAGTGACTGCTGTCAATGAATAAATACAAATTAGACAAAAAACCGAACAATTTTATTTCCATTGAATGGTTGACGAAGTAAATTGCTTGAAATCGCCTCTATTAATAACGTTTTTGTTTTAATTAGATACAATTTAAATCACTGTTTTATCTGTATTACTCATTAAATATGATTTATATTGGTTTTAACTTCTCATTTTAGACCCATTGACAGATAAACAGGTCTAAATACAAATATGGAACAAATATGAGCCCATTAAAAATACTAATCATTTCTGCCTTGGTGGCATTAACTGCTGGTTGTGCGACTTATTCAGCAAAAGTCGATTTTGATAAAAACACCAAAATTGAAACCATTAATTATAAAACCTTTGCTTGGTTAACCAAGGGGAAAATAATGGCGCCACCACTAGATATTAACCCTGTCATGAAAGAAAGAGTTGATGATTACATTGAACAAGCTTTTACTTCAAAGGGTTACCAATTAATTGAAGATGCCGAACAAGCAGACTTTACTATTTCTTATACCGTAGGTAGTCGAGAAAAAATCAAAGTAAATAGCTATCCGGCAACTTATAACACTGGTTTTGGTTGGGGACGCGGTTATTATGGCGGTCGTGGTTACTACGGCAGTATGTCTATGGGCACTGAAACAAGTGTTAAACAATACACTGAAGGTAAACTTGCCATAGACATTTATGATGTTAAAACTCACCAACCAGTATGGCATGGTTGGGCAACAAAGCGCATTACCTCTGATGATAAAGAAGCGCCTGATGCAATGTTAAATGACATCGTGGTGAAAATCGTAAATCAGTTTAACTAGTCATTGTTAATTATGATAAATAAAAAGCGGCTTAGCCGCTTTTTTTATGCCTAAAATCGCCGGTAAATATGTGATTTATATTGAAGTATTTTCGTTGGCTCCTAGTAATTTAGCCAAGGTGAATTACACTGATATTACGGCTTGCTAAACAGTAAAATAATTAATGGATGACTTTATATTTCAAGACGAAGCGGACGATGAAATTGAATGTGACAATGAAACAACACATTCAGACAAAGTGTGGCGTATTTTAGTTATCGATGATGATGAATCAGTTCATCAAGTTACCAAGTTAGTACTTGCTGATGCTGAAATTGAAAATAGACGGTTAGATATTGTCTCTGCCTTTTCAAGTGTGCAAGCAAAAGAAATTTTGTCAAAAGACGATTCTTTTTGTATGGCTTTTGTTGATGTGGTAATGGAAACAGATCATGCAGGGCTAGAATTAGTTGAATGGATAAGAAAAGAGCATAAAAACCAAGTGATTCGTTTGGTTCTTAGAACTGGGCAGGCAGGAACGGCACCTGAAGCCAAAGTCATTAAAGATTTTGATATAAACGATTACAAAGAAAAAACCGACTTTACCGCCAATAAAATGATCACTACGGTTTATGCCAGTATTCGTGCTTATCGAGACATCATGACCATTCAGCGAAGCCTTGATGCCTTTAAAAAACTTATTGAAGCCACCCATGATTTGTTAAAAATTAGTCAACTTAAAGCGTTTGGCTCTGCTGCATTAAACCATCTTTTAGCATTAATGAATGTTGAAAGCTCCGCACTTTATATTGCGAGAACTCAAATTGATTTTGCACAGAACGCAACGAGTTCAATTATCGCCTGTACCGGAAAATATGTTTGTGAAAGTGACTCGCTTGAAGGCTCAAGTATTGATAGCCAAGTGAAAACGCGAATAGTGAACGCATTTGATAATAAAAGTCATTACAGTGATCAAAGCTGTTTTGTCGGTTACTACCGAACCTCTGATCATGCCGCATCGGTTTTGTACATTGACTTTGAAGGTGACGGTGAACATTTTAAGACGAATTTAGCTGAGCTATTTGCTACCAATGTCGCACTTATCTTAGAAAGCTTAACAAAACAACAAGAAATAGAAAGAACACAAAAAGAGTTACTTTTTATTGTTGGTGAAGCGGTAGAGGCTCGCAGTAAAGAAACCGGTGCGCATGTTCGTCGTGTGGCAATATTTTGTGAAATGCTGGCTAGAAAACTAGGTCTAGAAGAGAGTTTTGTTGAAGCAATTCGATTGGCTGCGCCGTTACACGACTTAGGTAAGATTGCCATACCAGAGAAAATCTTACATAGCCCTAATAAACTGGCAGGCGCGGATTGGGAAATTATGAAATCCCATGCTCAGATAGGCGGAGACATATTGGAAAAGTCATCAGTGAGTGTTTCAAAACTTGCCGCTCGTCTCGCGCGTTACCATCATGAAAACTGGGATGGTACTGGTTATCCTGAAGGATTAAAGGGGCGAGAGATCCCCATTGAAGCGCGCATTATGGCATTAGCCGACGTTTTTGATGCACTCGGTTCAAAGCGCTCTTATAAAGAGCCTTGGCCGGCAGATAAAATAAAGAAATTTTTGATATCAGAAAAAGATAAAAAATTCGATAGTGAGCTGGTCGATATTTTTATTGGTAATTATGATGAATTTTTACAAGTGAGAGTTAAATACCCTGATAATGACTAGATATAAACTACAGGCTAATTTAACACTAATTTTGAGATAGCTTATCTACTGTTGCTAAACAGGCTGGCATAAATGTTTCTATAAAATACCTGTCTCTTA
>OLII01000313.1_pt1 | contig 18935 bp, 9 predicted proteins | sample 1609481 | NCBI WGS metagenome assembly OLII01 (sample SAMN05416859, study PRJEB24817) | seawater metagenome | isolation source: Sea water | place: Canada:Atlantic | collected 2013-11 | reverse complement strand
ACGAGATCTAGTACGGTCTCGTGGGCTCGGAGATGTGTATAAGAGACAGGACTACTGGCGCGCACAGCTGGGCGATGAACACCCGGTGCTGGAATTGCCCGCCGATCGTCCGCGCCCGGCGGTGCAGAGCCACCGCGGCGAGCTGTACCGCTTCGACCTGAGCGATGAGCTGGCCGCCAGGGTGCGCGCCTTCAATGCCGAGCATGGCCTGACCCTGTTCATGACCATGACCGCCACCCTGGCGCTGCTGCTGTACCGCTACAGCGGGCAGACCGACCTGCGCATCGGCGCACCGGTGGCCAACCGCATCCGCCCGGAAAGCGAGGGGCTGATCGGCGCCTTCCTCAACACCCAGGTGCTGCGTTGCCAGCTGGACGGGCAGATGCGCGTGGCCGACCTGATCGAGCAGGTGCGCCAGACCGTGATCGACGGCCAGTCGCACCAGGACCTGCCGTTCGACCACCTGGTCGAAGCCTTGCAGCCACCGCGCAGCGCCGCCTACAACCCGCTGTTCCAGGTGATGTGCAACGTGCAGCGCTGGGAATTCCAGCAGAGCCGCCAACTGGCCGGCATGCAGGTGGAGTACCTGGTCAACGACGCCCGGGCGACCAAGTTCGACCTCAACCTGGAAGTCACCGACCTCGACCGTCGCCTGGGCTGCTGCCTGACCTACAGTTGCGACCTGTTCGACGCGCCGCGCATCGCGCGCATGGCGGCGCACTGGCAGCGATTGCTCGACGCCTTGCTGCTCGACCCGCAGCAACGCCTGTGCGAACTGCCGCTGCTGGGCGAGGGCGAGCGCCAGGCCCTGTTCGACAACCTGGCCGGCGACCCCGCAGCGCCGGGCCTGAACCGCACCGTGCATGACCTGTTCAGTGCACAGGCCCAGCGCACCCCGGATGCACTGGCACTGACCTTTGCCGGCGAACACCTGAGCTACGCCCAGCTCGATGCCCGGGCCAACCGCCTGGCGCGGGTGCTGCGCGAACGTGGCGTGGGCCCGCAGGTGCGGGTGGGCCTGGCGCTGGAGCGTTCGGCGCAGCTGGTGATCGGTCTGCTGGCGATCCTCAAGGCCGGCGGCGCCTACGTGCCGCTGGACCCGGAATACCCCCTCGAACGCCTGCAGTACATGATCCAGGACAGCGGCATCGGCCTGCTGCTGGGCCAGCGCGCGCTGTTCGACAGGCTGGGCGAGCTGCCGCCCGGCGTGGCCCGCTGGTGCCTGGACGACGACGCGGCGGCGCTGCACGGCTACAGCGCCGAGGCCTTGCCGTCACTCAGCCTGCCGGGCCATCAGGCCTACCTGATCTACACCTCCGGCTCCACCGGCAAGCCCAAGGGCGTGGTGGTCAGCCATGGCGAGATCGCCATGCACTGCCTGGCAGTGATCGAGGCGTTCGGCATGCGCAGCGACGACTGCGAGCTGCACTTCTATTCGATCAACTTCGACGCGGCCACCGAGCGCCTGCTGGTGCCATTGCTCAGCGGCGCACGGGTGGTGCTGCGCGCCCAGGGGCAGTGGGGCGCCGAGGAAATCTGCACGCTGATCCGCCAGCAGCAGGTCAGCGTGCTGGGCTTCACGCCGAGCTACGGCAGCCAGCTGGCGCAATGGCTGGCCAGCCGCGACGAACAGCTGCCGGTGCGCCTGTGCATCACCGGCGGCGAAGCCCTGACCGGCGAGCACCTGCAACGCATTCGCGAGGCGTTCAAGCCGGCGCAGTTCTTCAATGCCTACGGCCCCACCGAAACCGTGGTGATGCCGCTGGCCTGCCTGGCACCACCGGCCCTTGAAGCGGGCGTCGGCAGCGTGCCGATCGGCCGGGTGATCGGCGCCCGCGTGGCGTACATCCTCGATGCCGACCTGGCGCTGCTGCCGCAGGGCGCCATTGGCGAGCTGTACATCGGTGGCGCAGGCCTGGCCCAGGGCTACCATGATCGACCTGGGCTGAGCGCCGAACGCTTCGTCGCCGACCCGTTCAGCCAGCGGGGCGGGCGCCTGTACCGCACCGGCGACCTGGTGCGCCAGCGCGCCGACGGGCTGGTGGAGTACATGGGGCGTATCGACCATCAGGTGAAGATCCGCGGCTTCCGTATCGAACTGGGTGAAATCGAAAGCCGCCTGCTGGAACATGCCGACGTGCGCGAGGCCGTGGTGCTGGCGCTGGACATGCCCGGCGGCAAGCAACTGGCTGCCTACCTGGTGTGCGAGCAGGCACAGGCCGGCGCCGAACAGCAGGCGGCGCTGCGCGACAGCCTCAAGGCACAACTGCGGGTGAACCTGCCCGACTACATGGTGCCCGCCCACCTGGTGCTGCTGGATCAGATGCCGCTGACCGGCAACGGCAAGCTCGACCGCCACGCACTGCCGCTGCCGGACAGGGAGCAGGGCCGCGAGCACTACGAGGCGCCACGCAGCGAGGTGGAGCAGCAACTGGCCGCGATCTGGCGCGATGTGCTCAACGTCGAGCGCGTGGGCCTGCAGGACAACTTCTTCGAACTGGGCGGCGACTCGATCCTGTCGATCCAGGTGGTCAGCCGCGCCCGCCAGCTGGGCCTGCACTTCAGCGCCCGCGACCTGTTCCAGCAGCAGACCGTGCAGACCCTGGCCACGGTGGTCAGCCGCAGCCAGGCCACGTTGATCGAACAGGGCCCACTCAGCGGCGCCGCAGCGCTCACGCCGATCCAGCACTGGTTCTTCGACAGCGACGTGGTGCAACCGCAGCACTGGAACCAGGCCGTGCTGCTGGCGCCTGCCGAACGCCTGGCCAGCGACGCGCTGGAACAGGCTCTGCAGGCGCTGGTGGCGCATCACGATGCACTGCGCCTGCGCTTTTGCGAGGGCCGCGCCAGCTACGCCCCGGCCGATACGCGCGCACTGCTGTGGCAGGCTTCGGTGGCCGATCTGCAGGATTGCCAGGCCCTGTACAGCGATGTGCAGCGCAGCCTCGACCTCGCCGACGGCCCGCTGCTGCGTGCGCTGCTGGTGGAGGACGGGCAGGGCGCCCAGCGCCTGCTGCTGGCGATCCATCACCTGGTGGTGGATGGCGTGTCGTGGCGCGTGCTGCTCGAAGACCTGCAGGCGCTGTACCGTGGCCAGCCGCTGGCAGCCAAGACCAGCGCGATGAGCCACTGGGCCGCACGCCTGGCCACCTATGCCGGCAGCGACTCGCTGCGTGACGAGCAGCACTGGTGGCAGGCGCAGCTCAGTGCCGCCACCCGCGAGCTGCCGTGCGACCACCCCCAGGGTGCCAATCTGCACCGCCAGGCGCACACCGTCAGCGTGCAACTGAGCCAGGGGCAGACGCGCCAGTTGCTGCAGCAGGCCCCCGCGGCCTACCGCACCCAGGTCAACGACCTGTTGCTGACCGCGCTGGCCCGGGTGCTGTGCCGCTGGAGCGGCGATACCTCGGTGCTGGTGCAGCTCGAAGGGCATGGCCGCGAGACCCTGTTCGACGAGATCGACCTGAGCCGCAGCGTCGGCTGGTTCACCAGCGCCTACCCGCTGCGCCTGAGCCCGCTGAACATCGAGGAGGCCGCCGGGCAGGCGGCCTCGATCAAGGCGATCAAGGAGCAACTGCGCAGCGTGCCGCACAAGGGCCTGGGGTATGGGATACTGCGCTACCTGGCCGATGACGCCACCCGCGAAGCCATGGCCGCGCTGCCCCAGGCGCGCATCACCTTCAACTACCTGGGCCAGTTCGACCAGCAGTTCGGCAGTGCGGCGCTGTATCAGCCGGTGGACGAACCCGCGGGCCTGGCCCACGACCTCGACGCACCGCTGCCCAACTGGCTGAGCGTCGACGGCCAGGTGTACGGCGGCCAGTTGCAGCTGCGCTGGAGCTTCAGCCGCGAGCGCTTCGACACCCAGACCATCGAAGAGCTGGCCCGCGCCTACCTCGGCGAGCTGGCGAGCCTGATCGTCCATTGCCTGGATGACGCCAACGGCAGCTTCACGCCGTCGGACTTCCCGCTGGCGCGCCTGACCCAGGCACAGATCGACAGCCTGCCGGTGCCCGCCGCGCAGATCGAGGACGTGTACCCGCTGACCCCGATGCAGGAGGGCATGCTGCTGCACACCCTGCTCGAACCGGGCACCGGCATCTACTACATGCAGGACCGCTACCGCATCAACAGCGAGATCGACCCGCAGCGCTTCGCCCAGGCCTGGCAGGCGGTGGTGGCGCGGCACGAAGCCCTGCGCGCCTCGTTCTGCTGGAATGCCGGCGAAGGCATGCTGCAGATCATCCACAAGCCCGGCACCACGCCCATCGACTATCAGGACTGGAGCGCCGACCCGCAGGCCGATCACGAAGCACGCCTGCAGGCCCTGCACAAGCAGGAGCGCGAGGCCGGTTTCGAGCTGTTGCAGCAGGCGCCGTTCCACCTGCGCCTGATCCGCGTGGGCCAGGCGCAGTACTGGTTCATGATGAGCAACCACCACATCCTCATCGATGCCTGGTGCCGCTCGCTGCTGATGAACGACTTCTTCGAGCTCTACCTGGCCCTGGGCGAGGGCCGTGAGGCGCAGCTGGCGACGCCGCCGCGCTACCGCGACTACATCGGCTGGCTGCAGCACCAGAGCCTGGACGAGGCGCGCCAGTGGTGGCGGCAGAACCTGCAGGGCTTCGAGCGCACCACCTACCTTCCAAGCGACCGCCCGCTGCTGCGCGAGCACGCGGGCGATCACGGCGGCATGCAGGTGGGCGACTGCTACACGCGCCTGGCGGTGGAGGACGGGGTACGCCTGCGCGAGCTGGCCCAGGCCCATCAGCTGACCGTCAACACCTTCGCCCAGGCGGCCTGGGCGCTGGTGCTCAGCCGCTTCAGCGGCGAGCGTGACGTGGTGTTCGGCGTGACCGTGGCCGGGCGCCCGGTCAGCCTGCCGCAGATGCAGCACACCGTGGGCCTGTTCATCAACAGCATCGCACTGCGTGTCACCCTGCCGGCCCCCGGCGAGCGGTGTTCGGTGCGCCAGTGGCTGCAGGGCCTGCTGGAACGCAACATGGAGGTGCGCGAGTACGAGTACCTGCCGTTGGTCAACATCCAGGAATGCAGCGAACTGCCCAAGGGCCAGCCGCTGTTCGACAGCCTGTTCGTGTTCGAGAACGCCCCGGTCGAAGTGGCGGTGCTGGACCGCGCCCAGAGCCTGAATGCAACCTCCGACTCGGGCCGCACCCACACCAACTTCCCCCTCACAGCGGTGTGCTACCCCGGCGACGATCTGGGCCTGCACCTGTCGTTCGACCAGCGCTACTTCGACCGCGCCACCGTCGAACGCCTGCTGGGCGAATTCAAGCGCCTGCTGCTGGCGCTGATGGAGGGCTTGCACGGCGATGTGGCGCAGCTGGCACTGCTGGGCGAGCAGGAACAGCGCTTCCTGCTGCAGGACTGCAACCGCAGCGAGCATGCCTATCCGCTGCAGCAGAGCTACGCGGCGTTGTTCGAGGCGAGGGTGGCGGCGCATCCCGATCGGGTGGTCGCACGCTGCCTCGAACAGCAGTGCAGCTACGCCGAGCTGAACTGCCAGGCCAACCGCCTCGGGCATGCCCTGGTGGCGGCCGGGGTGCAGGTCGACCAGCCGGTGGCACTGCTGGCCGAGCGCGGGCTGGCGCTGCTGGGCATGATCGTCGGCAGCTTCAAGGCCGGCGCCGGCTACCTGCCGCTGGACCCGGGCCTGCCCGGCGCGCGTCTGCAACGCATCGTCGAGCTCAGTTGCACCCCGGTGATCGTCTGCACCCGGGCCTGCCTGGCCCAGGCACAGGCCCTGCTCGACGAACTGGGGTGTGCCGGGCGGCCGCGCCTGCTGGTGTGGGAGGACATTCAGGCCGGCGACGGCAGCGAAGCCAACCCGGGCATCTACAGCGCGCCGGACAACCTCGCCTACGTGATCTACACCTCCGGCTCCACCGGCCTGCCCAAGGGCGTGATGGTCGAGCAGCGCGGCATGCTCAACAACCAGCTGAGCAAGGTGCCGTACCTGCAACTGGGCGAGGCGGACGTGATCGCGCAGACCGCCTCGCAGAGCTTCGATATCTCGGTGTGGCAGTTCCTTGCCGCGCCGCTGTTCGGCGCGCAGGTGGCGATCGTGCCCAATGCCATCGCGCACGATCCGCAAGGGCTGCTGGAGCATGTGCAGGCCGCCGGCATCACGGTGCTCGAAAGCGTGCCGTCGCTGATCCAGGGCATGCTGGCCAACGAGCGCCAGCACCTGAGCGGCCTGCGCTGGATGCTGCCCACCGGCGAGGCGATGCCGCCGGAGCTGGCCTGGCAGTGGCTGGAGCGCTACCCGCAGGTCGGCCTGGTGAATGCCTACGGCCCGGCCGAGTGCTCCGATGACGTGGCGTTCTTTCGCGTCGATGCGGCCTCCACCCAGGGCAGCTACCTGCCGATCGGCACGCCGACCGACAACAACCGCCTGTACCTGTTCGGTGAAGATCACGAGCTGGTGCCGCTGGGCGCGATGGGCGAGCTGTGCGTGGCCGGCACCGGGGTAGGGCGCGGCTACGTGGGCGACCCGCTGCGCACGGCCCAGGCGTTCATCCCGCACCCGTTCGGCGCCCCGGGCGAGCGTCTGTACCGCACCGGCGACCTGGCACGCCGGCGTGCCGACGGGGTGCTGGAGTACGTGGGGCGCATCGATCACCAGGTGAAGATTCGCGGCTACCGCATCGAACTGGGCGAAATCGAGGCACGCCTGCATGAACAGGTCCAGGTGCGTGACGCGGCGGTGGGCGTGCAGGAGGGTGCCAACGGCAAGCACCTGGTCGGCTACCTGGTGGCGGCCGACAGCCGTGCCGACACGGCGCCATTGCTGGAACAGGTTCGCCAGCGCCTGCGCGCCGAACTGCCGGAGTACATGGTGCCGCTGCACTGGGCGTGGCTGGCCGAGTTGCCGCGCAACGCCAATGGCAAGCTCGACCGCAAGGCGCTGCCGGCCATCGAGTTCGGCCAGCAGCACAGCCAGGCCTACCTGGCGCCGCGCAGCGAACTGGAGCAGCAGCTGGCTGACATCTGGGCCGATGTGCTCAAGGTCGAGCGGGTGGGGGTGCGCGACAACTTCTTCGAGTTGGGCGGGCATTCGCTGCTGGCCACCCAGATTGCTTCGCGGGTGCAGAAGGTGCTGCAGCTGAACGTGCCGCTGCGGGCCATGTTCGAATGCAGCAGCGTGGAGGAACTGGCGATCTATGTGGAGGGCCTCGAGGCCACGGTGCTGAGCGACGACAAGGTCGACCGGCTGAGTGACCTGATGGCTTCGCTGGAGGCGTTGTAGGCAGCCGAGCGGGGCATTTTGGTTTAGCATCCATGCTTCGCTCATGCGCGCCAGCCTTCGGGCTGGCGCGCTGCTGTTCATCTGCACACGGTCGGTATCGATGCGCCTTTTCCCTGCTTTGTTTCGTGGTTGTTCCTGTCTGTCGCTGCTGGCGGCCCTCTTGTTGCTGTGCCTGCCGGGCATCGCCAGCGCCGCCGAGGTCGATGGCGCGCGCATGGGCCTGCTGTGGGGCGTGCCGTTTGCCGGCATCCTGCTGAGCATCGCCTTGCTGCCCATCGTGGCCGCACCGCTGTGGCATCACCATTTCGGCAAGATCACCCTGGGCTGGACGCTGCTGTTCGCGCTGCCGTTCTGCTTTGCCTTCGGCTGGCACGCCAGCCTGGGGCTGGGCGTGCACGTACTGCTGGCCGAGTACCTGCCGTTCATCATCCTGCTGTTTGCGCTGTTCACCATTTCGGGCGGGATCGTGGTGGAGGGCAACCTGCATGGCTCGCCGTGGCTCAACACGCGGTTGCTGGCGCTGGGGGCGGTGCTGGCCTCGGTGATGGGCACCACGGGGGCGGCGATGCTGCTGATCCGCCCGCTGCTGCGTGCCAACGACAACCGCAAGCACACCGCGCACGTGGTGGTGTTCTTCATCTTTCTGGTGGCCAACGTCGGCGGCGGCCTGACCCCGTTGGGCGACCCGCCGTTGTTCCTGGGTTTTCTCAAGGGTGTGAGCTTTGCCTGGACCCTGCAGCACATGGCCTTGCCGGTGGTGCTGCTGGCGGTGCCGTTGCTGGGCGTGTTCTACCTGATCGACCGCTACTACTATCGCCGCGAAAACGAGATGCTGGCCGAAGACCCGACGCCGGATGCGCCGTTGCGCCTGCTGGGCAAGCGCAACTTCCTGCTGTTGGCGGGCGTGGTGCTGGCGGTATTGATGTCGGGCCTCTGGAAACCGGGGATTGGCGTCGAGCTGATGGGCACTCGGGTCGAGATGCAGAACCTGTTGCGTGACGGCCTGCTGGTGGTACTGGCCTTGCTGTCGTTGTGGTTCACCCCGCGCGGCCTGCGGGTTGCCAACGAGTTCGACTGGGGGCCGATCGTCGAGGTGGCCAAGTTGTTCGCGGGCATCTTTCTCACCATTGCCCCGGTGATTGCGATATTGCGGGCCGGCAGTGACGGTCAGTTGGCGTGGTTGGTGGCGAGCGTGAGTGGTGCGCAGGGCGAGCCGATCGACAGCATGTACTTCTGGTTGAGCGGGACCTTGTCGAGCTTCCTGGACAATGCGCCGACCTATTTGTTGTTCTTCAACATGGCGGCTGGGGATGCGCAGGTGTTGATGGAGCGCATGCCGCAGACCTTGCTGGCGATCTCCATGGGTTCGGTGTTCATGGGGGCGATGACCTACATTGGCAACGCGCCGAACTTCATGGTCAAGGCGATAGCCGAGCAGCGCGGGGTGAAGATGCCGAGCTTCTTCGGGTACATGGCGTGGTCGTGTGCGGTGCTGTTGCCGTTGCTGGTGGTGTTGACGCTGGTGATGCTGTAGCGCCACCCCAACCCCCAAAGGCCATGATGGCCCTACTGCGATCTTCGGCCGAACAAACAAGGCTGACAACACCGATCCTGCAGGCCATGGCCTGTGGGATTTGCATCGCCAGCCCTGGTGCCCGGCTTCAGATATCTGTTGGCGTGGTGAGTCTCAGCGCTTGCCCAGTATCTTCCCCAACATCTCTGGCCGCGGCGCACCCTGCTGGGTCTGCAACTGCCCCTTGTCATCCAGGTAGAAGATCGCCGGCGTAGCCGACAATCCCAGCTCTTCCATCAGCGCCAGGTTCGCATCCAGCTTGGCCTGCACCTGCGCCGGAATCTTCGCCAGCGGCTTGAGGGTGCTGGCCTTGCCCGCGCTTTCATGGGCCTGCAAGGCCTTCTGCGGGTCGGCGCTGGCCAGCAACGCGGCCGACTTGGCCGGGCTGTCGGCGCGGATGATGCCGACCATGATGTGGCGCAATTGCACCTTGCCCGAGTCCACCCACGGCCGTGCCTGCTGCCAGAACATGTTGCAGTACGGGCAGTTGGGGTCGCTGAACAGGTACACCACCCGCGGTGCATCGGCCTTGCCATCGGCAATCCACGCGGTCTTGTCGAGCTTGGCCCACACCTGCTTGGCCATGGGCGCATACACCAGCTTCTCCAGCGGCGCCTCGCTCAGGTCCTGGCCCTGTTCGTCGAACAGGCTGCCAACCAGCACGTGCTTGCCGTCCGGGGTCAGGTACAGGGCCACGCCACGGTTCTGGAACTGCGCGGCATAACCTTTCAGGCCATTGGGCGCATCGAAGCTGCCGGTGACCTTGGCGCCCTTGGCCTCGATCTGCTGCACGGCCTTGGGCAATTCTTCGGCGACGGCCAGTTGGGTGGCGAACATGCCCAGGGCGAGGGTAATGGCGGAAACTTTCATGGTGTCGTCCTTGCTGGAACGGTGGGAGCGAGCGCGGTATCGCGGTCGAAGGATTCGAGGGCATGGCGCAGGCTGGCACGGGACAGCTCCCCCAGGTGGCTGCCCACCAGGCGCCCCTCGGCGTCGTAGAACAGGGTGGTGGGCAGCGCCATGGAGCCGACCTGCTGGGCCAGCTGGCCACCGGTATCGAACAGTACATGGGACAGGTTCAGGCCGGTGGTGGCCAGGAAGTTGGTGACGATCTGCGGGGTTTCGCCCTGGTTGACGAACAGGAAGGTCACGTCCGGATAATCATGCTGGGCCTGTTGCAGCACCGGCATCTCGCGCCGGCACGGCGGGCACCAGGTGGCCCACAGGTTGATCACCAACGGCCGGCCGCGGTGGCTGTGCAGCGCCACCGAATGGCCCTGGGCATCGCGCAGGGCCAGGTCCGGCAGTTGCGTGCCCTGCTCGTAGAGGTGGCTGGCCCAGCTGGCCAGCAACCAGAACAGCGCGCCGCTGAACAGGCCCCAGCCCAGTGGCCGGCGCAGGCTCGCCTGGCGCCAGGCGTACCAGGCCGCCCCCAGCAGCACCGCCACCAGGCCGGCCCAGGGCAAAAAGCCGCCATCGCGGATGTCGATGATCTGCACCGGGTCTTCGGCATACATCGACCAGTAGCGCGCCACGAACCCCAGCCGGGCGCACAGCAGGCCGAGCAGGAACAGGCGAAACAGTGCGGCCTCGGGGTTGTCGCCGCCGCGCCTGGCCACCCGCCAGCCCACCAGCGTGGCCAGGCCCAGGGCGCAGAGCAGCAGCAGGTGGTCGAGGGCGATGGTCAGGGGGCCCAGGTTAACGGTCAGCATCAGCCTTGGCTCCGGGTGGCGGTCCAGTGTTGCAGGAAGGTGGCGGCGTTGACTTCACCGGTGATGCGCCTGGCCCGGCGCTCGTCACCCTCGGGGCCGATCCACAGCATGCTCGGCGGGCCGGGCACCTGGTAGCGCTGCAGCAGCTGCTGGCTGGCCGGGGCATCGGCGGTCACGTCCAGGCGTACCAGGCGCACGCCTTCCAGCGCGGCGAGCACGTCGGGGCGGGCGAACACCTGTTTTTCCATGACCTTGCACGACACGCACCAGTCGGCGTAGTAATCCAGGAACACCCACTGCCCCTGGGCCTTGGCGGCGTCCAGCTGCGCCTGCAGCTCGGCCGGGGTGCGCACCGTGGTGAAGGCGTCGGCGTGGGGCGCAGCCACGGCATTGCCGGTGCCACCGGCATAGGGTTGCAGGGGCTGCAGCAGGTTGCTCGCGCCACCGGCCGCGCCCACCACCAGCAAGGCGCCCCACAGGCCCGCCAGCAGCACGGCCGGTTGCAGGGCGCGCAGGGTGTGGACCGCGGGCCAGGCGCCCCAGGCCAGCGCGATCAGCCAGGCCCCGCACAGGCCCAGCCACAGCGCAGGGTCGAGCACCGCGCGCAGGGTGTACAGCGCCATGCCCAGGAACACGAAGCCGAACACCGCCTTGACCCGGTTCATCCAGGCCCCCGGACGTGGCAGGTAGCGGTTGCCCACGGTCACCAGCAGCAACAGCGGCAGGCCCATGCCCAGCCCCAGGCTGAACAGCACCAGCGCCCCATGCACGGCATTGCCGCTCTGCGCGATGTACAGCAGCGCGCCGGCCAGCGGGGCGGTCATGCACGGCCCCATCAGCAGGCCCGACAAGGCCCCCAGCAGTACCGCGCCATACAGATTGCCGCCACGGGTGTTGCGGCCTGCGCGCTCCAGGCGGTCGCGCACGAAGGTGGGCAGCTGCAGCTCGAAGGCGCCGAACATCGGCAGGGCCAGCAGCACGAACAGCGCGGCCAGGCTGCCCAGCAGCCAAGGCTGCTGCAGCCATGCCTGCAGGCTGGCGCCAAGCAGTGCGGCGACCACGCCCAGGGCGGCATACACCAGCGCCATGCTCAGCACGTAGGCGCCTGCCAGCACCAGCCCGCGGCGGGTGCTGGCGCCGTTGCCCATCACCAGCCCGGCCAGGATCGGCAGCATCGGCAACGAACAGGGGGTAAAGGCCAGCAGCAGTCCCAGGCCGAAGAAGGCCAGCAGGCTCCAGGCCAGCGGGTGTTCGCCGAGGCTGCCGGCCAGGGCCTGGTCGCTGGCCTGCTCGGCGCCAGCGGCCTGCCCGCCCAGGTCGACCGGGCTGGTTTGGGGCGGGTAGCACAGCCCCGCGTCGGCACAGCCCTGCCAGCCCATGCGCAACTGGCCGGTGGCGTTGGCCGGTATCAGCAGCTCGAGTTCGCCGCGGTACACCTGGGTTTCGCCGAAGTACTCGTCGCTGTGGGGCAGGGCCGGCGGCAATGGTGGTACCGCCTCGGGGGCCAGGCCGTCGAACTTCAGACGCTTCTGGTACAGGTAGTAGCCGTCGCTGATCTGCCAGTGCAGGCGCATCTGCCCCGAGGGCAGGCGCTCGCTGCTGAACACGAAGGCCTTTTCCACGGGCAGGAATTCGCTCTGGGCAAAAGGGTTGTTGAAGGGCTGGGCCTGGCTCAGCGAACTGAACAGCCACAGCAGGGCTAGCAGAAATACGCGCATGTCGACGCCTTGGCAGTGCGATAAGCCCGCAAGACTGACCGGCATGGATTAACCCAGGGTTAACCGATGGGCAGCCGTCGCCTCGCAGGCGACGTGTGCGCCTGGGCGCGGCATAATCCCCGGTTAATCCGCCTGTGGCCCACTGGGCCTTTCTGCCAACGACCGAGCCCGCCCCATGCACGTACTGCTCTGTGAAGACGATGACCTGATCGCCAGCGGCATCATTGCCGGCCTGAGTGCCCAGGGCCTGACCGTCGACCGCGTGGCCAGCGCCAGTGCGGCGCGGGCGATGCTGCAGGCCGCGCATTTCGACGTGATGGTGCTGGACCTGGGGCTGCCCGACGAAGACGGCCTCAAGCTGCTGCAACGCCTGCGCCAGCAGGGCCACAGCCTGCCGGTGCTGATCCTGACCGCGCGCGATGCGGTCACCGACCGGGTCGACGGGCTGCAGGCCGGCGCCGACGACTACCTGCTCAAACCCTTCGATCTGCGCGAGCTGGCCGCGCGCCTGCACACCCTGCTGCGCCGCGTGGCCGGGCGCTGTGTCAACGTCATCGAACACGGCCCGCTGAGCTTCGACCCCTCCAGCTGCGAAGCGCACCTGGCCGGTCAGCCGGTGGACCTGTCGCGCCGCGAACAGGCGCTGCTCCAGGCCCTGCTGCAGAACCGCGGCCGGGTGCTGTCCAGCGAGCAGCTCAAGGACAGCGTCTACGGCTTTGGCGACGAGGTCGAAAGCAATGCCCTGAACGTGCACATCCATCACCTGCGCCGCAAGCTGGGCAACGGCATCGTCGAGACCGTGCGCGGCCTGGGTTATCGCCTGGGGCCGGCCCAGGTGCCGCAGGCGTTGCAACGATGAGCCTGCGCCTGCGCCTGAGCCTGATTCTGGGCACTGCCTTCATCCTGATCTGGGCCCTGGCCGCGACGTGGATGCTGTGCGACCTGCGTCAGCAGATGATGTTCTCCCTCGACCAGCGCCTGGTGGCGTCGGCGCGCATGGTCGCCGGGCTGATCGACCAGTTGCCGCAGCCGCTGACCAGCAAGGGCGAGGGCACGCGCCTGAGCACCGACCAGTTCAGCATCCCCGACGGCATGGCCTGCCAGGTCAGCTCGCTGCGCGGCGAGATCCTGGCGCGCAGCCACAACCATGCCGACCAGACCCTCGACGATCAGCGCAGCGGCTTTCACGACCAGATGATCGATGGCGCACTGTGGCGCAGCTTCACCTATGCACGCGGTGATGTGCGCATCACCACTGCCGACCGGCACCTGGAGCGCGAGGCGCTGAACCGCTCGATCCTGCTGGCGGCCTCGGCACCCGTGCTGGTGGCGTTGCTGGGTAGCCTCGGGCTGCTGTGGCTGGGGGTGGGCAAGGGCCTGGCGCCGCTCAACCGCATGCGCGACGCACTGCGCAGGCGCAGCCCCGATTCGCTGGAGCCGTTGCAGGTGCGTGCCCTGCCCAGCGAATTGCAGCCGTTGCTCGAAACCCAGAACCAGCTGTTCCAGCGCATCGGCCAGACCATCGAGCGCGAACGGCGCCTGACCGGCGATGCCGCGCATGAGCTGCGCAGCCCGCTGACGGCGATCAAGACCCACCTGCAAGTGGCCCGCATGACCGATGGCAAGGTGCGCGAGCAGGCCCTGGAGCATGCCGAGCAGGGCGCCGATCGCCTGCACCGTACCCTGGAGCAGCTGCTGTTGCTGGCGCGGGTGGAGGGCAGCCTGTCGTTCGATGATGGCGTGCAGTACAGCGCCGAGCAGATCGCCCGCCAGGCCATCCAGGATGCGGGCCTGGGCGACAACCGGCGCATCGTGCTGCAGGCTGCGGCGCCGGCGGGCCAGGTGTTTCCCGACATGCCCGCGGCGCTGGCGGTGGCGGCCTTGCGCAACCTGCTGGACAACGCCCTGCGCCACAGCGCCGCCGATGCGCCGGTGGAGCTGCATGTTCAGGTCGAGGCGAACACCGTGGGCTTTCTGGTGCGCGACCATGGGCCGGGCATCGATGCACAGAACCTGCAGCATGTGACCCAGCGTTTCTGGCGCAATGGCCATAGCGAAGGCTGTGGCCTGGGCCTGGCGATCGTGCAGGCGATCGTGCAGCGCTGCGCCTGCTCGCTGACGTTCGACAGCCACGCCGACGGCTTGCGCGTGTTGCTGCAGATGCCGTTGCGTGCACATCAAATGTAACCCCGCCGGCCTCGTCAGGCGCCGGTCGCCCCCGTAAGGTGTGGACCGCACAGCACCAGGGAGCACTCATGGACGAACGGATTCGCATTGCCAGGGCCCGGCCGGCCGAGGCCGCCCTGATCGAGCGGCTGATGCAGCAGAGCATCGCCACCGCAGCCGACCAGGACCATCACGGCGACCTGCAGGTGATCGACGCCTGGTCGCGCAGCAAGCAGCGTGCGCAGATCACCGACTGGCTGGGCGACCCGGCCCTGTACCTGAACCTGGGGCGCTGGCAGGGTCGCCCGGTGGCTACCGCGCTGGCCTTGCGCAGCGGCGAGATCTGCCAGTGCTTCGTGCAGCGCGGCTACACCGGGCATGGCATCGGTCGGGCACTGGTGCTGGACCTGGAACACGCCTTGCGCCGCTGGGGCTGTACCCATGCATCGCTGTACAGCACCGCCTCGGCCCAGGATTTTTTCGCACGCCTGGGTTATTCGCCCAGCGGTGAGGCGCTGGGATTTCATGGCCTGCACCTGCAACTGATGCACAAAACCTTCTAGAAGACCGCCCCGCGCGCTAAATCCGCAGGGCGTTGGTGCGTCTTTCAAGCGAGTACACATCCCGACACAACGCAGGCCATCGGCGCGTGGCGGGACCATCCGCTTGCTTGCGAGGGTTACTTCCGATGTCAGTCGCTACCTGCCTTGCCCAGGCACAGCCGGCTTCTTCAGCCGACGAGCCTGGCGAAACGCTTTATCACTTCGAAGATTCGCCGCTGCTGACGCGACAGAAGCAGCAGGAGTCCAATGCACGCAGTTACCCGCGGCGCATTCCGCTGGCGCTCAAGCGTGCCCAGGGGCTTTACGTCGAAGACGTCGAGGGCCGCCAGTTCATCGACTGCCTGGCCGGCGCCGGCACCCTGGCCCTGGGCCACAACCACCCGGTGGTGATCGAGGCGATCCAGCAGGTGCTGGCCGACGGCCTGCCGCTGCATACCCTGGACCTGACCACGCCGGTCAAGGACCAGTTCGTGCAGGACCTGTTCGGCCTGCTGCCACCGGCCTTCAGCGCCCAGGCCCGGATCCAGTTCTGCGGGCCGACCGGCACCGATGCGGTGGAGGCCGCGCTCAAGCTGGTACGCACTGCCACCGGGCGCAGCACGGTGCTGTCGTTCCAGGGCGGCTACCACGGCATGAGCCTGGGCGCGCTGAGCCTGATGGGCAGCCTGGGGCCTAAGAAACCGATGGGCGCACTGCTGGGCAACGGCGTTCAGTTCCTGCCATACCCCTACGACTACCGCTGCCCGTTCGGACTGGGCGGCGAGCAGGGCGTGCAGGTCAACCTGCGCTACCTGGAAAACCTGCTGAGCGACCCCGAAGGCGGCGTGCAGTTGCCGGCGGCGGTGATCGTCGAGGTGGTGCAGGGCGAGGGCGGCATGATCCCGGCCGACCTCGACTGGCTGCGCGGCGTGCGGCGCATCACCGAGCAGGCGGGCGTGGCGCTGATCGTCGACGAGATCCAGAGCGGCTTTGCCCGTACCGGCAGGATGTTCGCCTTCGAGCACGCCGGCATCGTGCCGGACGTGGTGGTGCTGTCCAAGGCCATCGGCGGCAGCCTGCCGCTGGCAGTGGTGGTGTACCGCGACTGGCTCGACACCTGGCTGCCGGGTGCCCACGCCGGCACCTTCCGTGGCAACCAGATGGCCATGGCTGCAGGCTCGGCGGTGATGCGTTATCTCAAGGAACACGACGTGGCCGCCCACGCCGAGGCCATGGGCGCACGGCTGTGCGAGCACCTGGCGGTGCTGCAGCGCGACTTCCCGCACCTGGGCGACATTCGCGGTCGAGGGCTGATGCTCGGCGTCGAGGTGGTGGACCCGCAAGGGGCCGCCGATGCGCTGGGGCATGCGCCGGGGTTCGGCAAGCTGGCCTCGCTGATCCAGAACGAATGCCTCAAGCGCGGGCTGATCATCGAACTGGGTGGGCGCAACGGTTGCGTGGTGCGCTTTCTGCCGCCGCTGATCATTACCGCCGCGCAGGTGGACGACGTGGCCGAGCGCTTCGCCCGCGCCGTGCCGGCGGCCCTGCAGCGTCTGTAAGGCGCGCGGGTGCGATCAGCCCTGGCCGGTGCGCAGGGCCTCGATGTAGCGCATCACCGCGGGCGCCTTCTCGAAACGCCGATGCAGCACGGTGAGGCACGAGGTGGGTTGGCTGTCGGCGATGCGCCGGTAGCTGACCTGCGGCAGGGTGATGTGTTGCAGCACCGACTCGGGCACCAGCGCCACGCCCTGGCCCAGCGAAACCAGGGTGATGACCGCCACCAGGCTACCCGGCTGCGGCCCCAGGCGCGGCACGAAGCCACCCTGGGCGGCGACGGCCAGGGTGCCGGAGATCTGCTCGGGCAAGATGAAGGTTTCGGTGGCCAGGCGTGCGGCCATGATCTGCGGCAGCTCGTTCAACCGCGAGCTGGCCGGCAGGGCCAGGACAAAGCCTTCTTCGTGCAGGTCCATCGCGACCAGTTCGTCGGGCAGGTCCATCGGCGTGCGCACGTAGGCGATATCCAGCACACCGTCACGCACCAGCGCGGGGGACTCGGCCATGGGTTGCTCGCGGATGTTCAGCACCACCCCCGGGTGCGACTGGCTGAAGCGCATCACCTGCTGCTGGAGCAGCCCCGAAAAGGCCGCCGAGGCCACATACCCCAACTCGATACGCCCCACGTCACCGCGCCCGGCCCGTTGTGCGCCCAGCTGCGCGGCATCGAACTGGCGCACCGCCTGTTCGGCCTCGGGCAGCAGCGCCTCGCCGGCGGCGGTCAGGCACACCTCGCGCTGGCTGCGCTCGAACAGGCGCACACCCAGCTGCCTTTCCATGTCCTGGATCTGCCGGCTCAGGGTCGGCGGGGCGATGCCAAGTTGCTCGGCGGCGCGGGTGAAGTGGCCGAGGCGGGCGACGCTGAGAAAATAGCGGAAATGGCGGATTTCCATGGGGTCTCGTTAGCTGCAGGCTAATGACGCAGGCGATCCTGGCTAACAAGGCCAGGCCGTTGCGGCGGTAATGTGTAGTAACACTACAAGATGCGTGACGTGGCGGCAAAGCCGCTGCGCCTATGAGCATCCGGTGGCTACACCGGCCCTGTCGCGGCAGCCTGCTCGGACACCGCGACACTGGCCCCAGATCGCCTTGCACGGGAGCCTTGCAATGTCCTCCGCCCGTTTCACCCTGTTCACGGCTTCGGCCGTGTGCGCCCTGATCATTCTCGACACCAATATCGTCGCCGTCAGCCTGCCGAGCATCGCCCGCGACCTGTCCGGCTCGTTCGCCGACATCGAATGGGTGGTCAGCGCCTACCTGCTGGCCTTCGCCGCACTGCTGCTGCCCGCCGGCAGCCTGGCCGACCGCTTCGGGCGCCGGCGCATGCTGCAACTGGGCCTGGGCCTGTTCGGCCTCGCCTCGCTGGCCTGCGGCGCGGCGCCCACCCTGGTGTTCCTCGACATCGCACGGGCCGCCAAGGGCGTGGGCGCGGCGTTGCTGCTGACCTCGGCACTGGCTGCCATCGGCCACCGCTTCCACGAGCCCGAGGCGCGCATGCGGGCCTGGGCGTTCTGGGGCGCGTGCATGGGCGCGACCATCACCTTCGCGCCGCTGCTGGGCGGGCTGATCGCCAGCACCCTGGGCTGGCGCTGGATCTTCTACATCAACCTGCCGCTGGTGGCGGTGCTGGCGGTGATGGTGCGGCGCAGTGTCGAGGAGTCCCGCGACAGCGCCGCCGCCCGCCTGGACCCGTTTGGCAGCCTGACCTTCGCCGGCAGCCTGGGCTACCTGATCTGGGCGCTGATCGATGCCAACCAGGTCGGCTGGGGCAGTGCCCAGACCCTGGGGCGCCTGGTGATCGCAGCGTTCCTGTTCGGCCTGTTCATTCTGGTGGAGCGCAACCAGGCGCGGCCGATGATCGACCTGCAACTGATGCGCAGCGCACGCTTCATCGGTGCATTGCTGGGCATGTTCGCCTACGCCGCCTGCGCCCAGGTGATGATGACCCTGCTGCCGCTGTACCTGCAGAACGGCCTGCAACTGTCGGCCTTGGCCGCCGGCGCGGGCATGCTGCCGTTTGCCCTGGCGATGCTGCTGACCCCGCGCCTGGGCATGCGCCTGTCGGCGCGGCTGAGCAGCGCCCAGGTGTTCGCCCTGGGCCTGCTGCTGGTGGGCGCGGGCAACCTGCTGTGCGGCGCGGCGGCCAGCTATGGCGGCTACCTGAGCTTCGCTCTGGCCAGCATCGTGCTGGGCGCCGGGGCCGGGCTGCTCAACGGCGACACGCAGAAGAACATCATGGCCTGCGTGCCGCGCGAGCGCACCGGCATGGCCTCGGGCCTGAGCACTACCACGCGCTTTGGTGCCATCGTGCTGGCCATCGGCATTCTGGGCGGTATCCTGGCGGCGCGCAGCGGGCAGTTGCTGCGCGAGGCGGTGGCAGGGGTGGCGCCTGGGCAACTG
>OLII01000312.1_pt1 | contig 18942 bp, 21 predicted proteins | sample 1609481 | NCBI WGS metagenome assembly OLII01 (sample SAMN05416859, study PRJEB24817) | seawater metagenome | isolation source: Sea water | place: Canada:Atlantic | collected 2013-11 | reverse complement strand
AGATCTAGTACGGTCTCGTGGGCTCGGAGATGTGTATAAGAGACAGTCCTTGCGCTGGCCCTTGCTCCAGTCGACGGCGCCCTCATAGACCTCGCCCAGCAACTGCCCGACGCTACTGAGCAGCATGATCTGGCCAACCCCGGGGACGAACGAGGCCGCTATGCCGAGCAGGGTTTCACCTGCGGCCAGGTAGGCCTCGCGACGTGCTTCGGCCAGCGCATCGTCGACCCTGGCCGTAGGCACGGCAAGCACCGCAGCGTCGGCCTTGAGCCGGGCGATACGCCATTGCGCAAGGCTGGCGAACAACTCTCCGGCCAGCGGGTAATCGAGCAGCTCCAGGTCCGGGCGCGCCGCGTCTCGCTGCGCCTGCCACGCCGCGCCGAAAGCTGCACGCTCCTGCAGGCTGATCAGGCCCTGGAAATAGCTCAGGTAATCAGCCGATTTCAAGGCCAGGCCCAGATCGGTTGCACAGGCATACCAGGTCGGATACTGACGCAGCGGGCGCTGCGGATCGCCAGGCAGAAACACCACCACCTGGCGCACCAGGCCGGCCTCGGTCCAGCGTATCGCCCCCTCCAGGGGTTCGCCACGGGCCAGAAAGGCGACCGCGCCCTGTACCTGCTGCCCCAGCACCTCGATGCTGCGCACCCTTACCGGGTGCTCGGCGTAGGTCACCTGGCTCGCCCCGTCGACCACCTGGCGCAGCATGCGGTAGGCCACCTCGTCGATGTCCTTTTTCAGGTAGCCGACCTGGGCGGCCACATCCAGCTGATCGCGCTGTTCGCGGGCCAGCAGCGCATGGCGCTGGCGCTTGAGTGCGTCATCCGGCGGGTCGAGCACACTGTCCAGATGAGCCTGATACTTCTGGCCCAGGTCCAGCGTGCGGCACAGGCCGGCAAACCGCTCGGGCGCGACGCCCAGTGCCTGACCCGCAGACACGATCGCCGTGCCGCGAAAGAATCCCCAGTAGCCGCCGGCAGTCTCGCTGAAGTTCTGCAGGGCACGCTGCAACAGCGGGCTCTGGATCTCGATCGCCTCCAGATAAGGCATGGGCGTGACCGAAAGCCCCGGGCGGTACTGACGCAGGCGCACTTCCTTCCAGTGCGCCGCACGCGTGTCCAGTTGCAGCCCCAGGGTGTCGCGCAAGGCCTTGTCCAGCAGGGGCGCAGCGAACACGTCGGGCGACTGCAGGAGCTGGAACAACTCGGTCAACGCTTCAAGCGACGCCTGATGCCGGATCAATGCAGCGCTCACTGCGCGCGCCTGGTCCCTGGATGCCGTGCGCAGCCAACCCGGCAGGCGTTCGGCGATGAATTGATCGAGAATGGTGGGATCGTCTGTGGTGCCGGTGGTTTTGCGGGTGCTCGAGGTCGGGCTCATGGCGCCTGCTCCATCAAGGGGTGGGCACCCAGACTAGGAACAGCCCCGCCGGCAAGGGAGCGGGAAGGCTTGCCTCGCGGCCTCAGCCCGAACCCAGCACGAGGCTGCGGTAATGCCCGGGGTTGCACCCCGACCACTTGCGAAAGGCCTTGTAGAACGAACTGGTGTCGGCAAACCCCAGGCGTTCGGCGATCTCCACGTAGCTGACCTGCGCATCGGCCAGCCAGCCGATGGCCAGCTCGCGGCGCACGCTGTCCTTGAGGGCCTGGTAGGTCTGGCCCTGTTCGGCCAGGCGTCGACGCAGGGTGGAGGCCGACAGGCACAGCTGCTGGGCCAGTGCCTCGGCATCCGGCCACTGGCTGGCGGGCAACTGGCGCAGGTCGTCGCGGATACGCCGCGCCAGGCTGGTGGGGTCGCGGTACTTCACCAGAATGTTGGCCGGCGCCTCGGCCAGAAAACGCTGCAGCTCTTCGGGTGTGCGCCTGAGCGGCAGGTCCAGGCAATCGGCAGCGAAAATCAGCCGCGTGCGTGGGCGCTCGAACTGCAGGTTCTGTGAAAACATCACGCGGTAGTCATCGCAGTAGTCCGGCTCGGCGCAGCGCAATTCGATGGCCAGAATCGGAATGCGCCGACCCGCCAGCCAGCAGGCCACACCATGCACGATCATCCAGAAGGTGAAATAGGTGAAGGGTCGGCGCGGCGCCTCGGCGGGTTCGCCGATCACGATTTCAGCCAGGCTTTGCTGGCGCACCAGCACCGGGTGCAGGTGCTCGAGCATCAGCGACAGAAACCCCAGCGCGCACTCCAGGCCCGCGCCCAGGGTCGGCTGGGCCATGGACGAGCGGCAGATGAACGCCAGGCTGCCGCTGCGCAGCCCGCGCGGGTCCATGCAGAAGAACTCGTCGTTGCAGCGACGCGCCAGCAGCCGCCACAGCCGGGCATAGGCACTGGCCGGCACGCGGGCCTGGGGCTGCTCCAGTTGCTGCGGGTCGATCCCCACCCGCTGCAGCAACGCCGCAGCCGCCGCGCCGGGTGCGCTGCTTTGCAACAGGGCCTCGCGCACCAGTTGCATGGAGATGGTGTCTTTCTCCTTCATCGACCCTCACTCGTGTTGCAGGTGGTGTGTGCCGGCCATCTTAGGGGGCCGACGGCAAAACGCCAACGCCGTGTCATGCCGATGACGCCAGCCCGAGAAAGGCCTGGATCAGGCGCAGCTCGCGGCGCCGCTCCAGGCAACCGAGCATGTGCTGGTTGACCAGCCCTGGCCCCTCTATGGGCCGGGCCACCACCCGCGGATCGTGGCTGGTCTCCATCGACGAGACGATACCCAGCCCCAGCTGCGCGGCCACCGCCTCGGTCACCGCTTCGCGGCTGTCGAGCTCCAGCAGCACCCGTGGCTGCACCCCGGCCCGGGCACAGGCCTGGTCGAAGGTGCGCCGGGTGATCGAGCCGGGTTCGCGCAGCACCATGATCTGCTGGTCCAGTTCGGCAAGGGGCAACTCGGGGCGGCTGGCCCAGCGATGGCCGGCCGGCAGCAAGGCACAGATACGCGACGGGCCCAGGGCCTGCAGATGCAGGCCCTTGCGCGGTTCGACCTCGGTCAGCACGGCCACGTCGGCATGCTCGGACAGCAGCGCCGCAAGGGTTTCCTGGGCATTGCCCAGACGCAGGTTGACCGTGATGCCGGGGTAGCGCACGCGCAGCTGGGCCAGCATCGGCATGACCTGGTGTGGCCCGTCGGCGGCAACTTCCAGGCGCCCGGTAAGCAACTGGCGGTTGGCTTCGAGCATTACCTGCGCCTCCTCGGCCAGGCCGAACATCGCGCGGGTGATGGCGGCCAGGCGGGTGCCCTCCTCGGTCAGCTCCACACGCCGCGCAGTGCGCCGCAGCAGGGTGATCTGGTAATGCTCCTCGAGTGCCTTGATGTGCCCGGTGACCGCTGGCTGGCTGATGAACAGGCGCGCGGCAGCGCGAGTAAAGCTGCCCTCGCGGGCCACCGCATCGAAAGCGCGAAGCTGGAACAGGTTCATATCTATCGGCCTGACTTATGGTTGGCATAACGACAAACAATTTGATTGATGAAGCGCGCAATTGCAACGTAGGCACCGTAGTTTCAGCCCACCGCTTGCGAGGAGCATCGCCATGACCCACACCCCCGTCCTGCTGACGCCGGGCCCCCTGACCACCTCGGCACGCACGCGGCAGGCGATGATGCTCGACTGGGGCTCATGGGACCGCGAATTCAACACCTTGACCGCCAACCTGTGCCAGCAGTTGCTGAGCATCGTCAATGGCCACGCCAGCCACCACTGCGTGCCCCTGCAAGGCAGCGGCACCTTCGCCGTGGAGGCGGCCATCGGCACGCTGGTGCCCCGTGACGGCAAGGTGCTGGTACTGGTCAACGGCGCCTATGGCCAGCGCCTGGCCAGGATCTGCCAGGTGCTGGGCCGCGCATTCACCACCTTCAAGACCGCCGAAGACCAGCCCACTACTGCCGCCGATGTCCAACGCCTGATCCGCGCCGATGCCAGCATTACCCACGTGGCGCTGATTCACTGCGAAACCAGTACCGGCATCCTCAACCCGCTGGCGCAGATCGCCCAGGTCGTCGCCGATCACGGCAAGCGCCTGATCATCGACGCCATGAGCTCGTTCGGCGCCCTGCCGATCGACGCGGCCCAGGTGCCTTTCGACGCCCTGATCGCGGCGTCCGGCAAGTGCCTCGAAGGCGTACCAGGCATGGGCTTCGTGTTCACCGACAAGGCCGCACTGGCTGGCGCCGAGGGCAACTCGCCGTCGCTGGCCTTGGACCTGCATGACCAGCATGCCTACATGGCCCGCACCGGCCAGTGGCGCTTCACCCCGCCCACCCACGTGGTGGCGGCGCTGCACGAGGCGCTGCTGCAGTACCACGAGCAAGGCGGCCTGGCGGCGCGCCACCAGCGCTATGCAAGCAACTGCAAGACCCTGCTCGACGGCATGGCGGCCATCGGCTTGCGCAGCTTTCTGCCCGCCACCATCCAGGCCCCGATCATCGTCACCTTCCACGCCCCGCGTGACCCGCGCTACCAGTTCGCGGACTTCTACGAACGGGTCAAGGCCAAGGGGTTCATCCTCTACCCCGGCAAGCTGACCCAGGTCGAGACATTCCGCGTGGGCTGCATCGGCTGCGTCGGCCCCCACGAGATGCGCGCCGCGGTCCAGGCCGTGGCCGATGCGCTGCGGGAAATGGAAGTGCTGCACATCTGATTCCGTTTTATCCCCCTTTTCTGCGGTAGACCGAACAAGGAACGCAATGATGAACTACAGCAACCCCACACAGCTGCAAGCGGCCATTCTCGACTGGGCCGGAACCGTGGTCGACTTCGGCTCGTTCGCCCCCACGCAGATCTTCGTCGAGGCCTTTGCCGAATTCGATGTGCAGGTGTCCATCGAGGAGGCCCGCGGCCCCATGGGCATGGGCAAGTGGGACCATATCCGCACGCTGTGCGACCAGCCGCAGATTGCCGAGCGCTATCGCGCGGTGTTCGGCCGCGTGCCGAGCGATGATGACGTGACGGCGCTCTACAACCGCTTCATGCCGCTGCAGATCAAAAAGATCGCCACCCATTCGGCGCTGATCCCCGGCGCACTGCAGACCATCAGCGCCCTGCGCCGGCAGGGCCTGAAGATCGGTTCGTGCTCCGGCTATCCGAAGGTGGTGATGGACAAGGTAGTGGAACTGGCTGGGCACAATGGCTATGTGGCCGACCATGTGGTGGCCACAGACCAGACCCCCAACGGTCGCCCGTGGCCGGCCCAGGCGCTGGCCAACGTGATTGCGCTGGGTATCGACGATGTGGCGGCGTGCGTGAAGGTGGACGACACCGTACCGGGCATTCTGGAAGGGCGTCGTGCCGGCATGTGGACCGTGGCGCTGGTGTGCTCGGGCAACGCGCTGGGGCTGACCCATGAAGGTTACCTGGCACTGGATGCCGAGCAACTGGCCAGCGAGCGTGCGCGCATTCATGCGCTGTTCGAAGGGTCACGCCCACACTACCTGATCGACACCATCAATGACCTGCCGCAGGTGGTGGAGGATATCAATCGGCGTTTGGCGCAGGGTGAGATGCCGCAGGGGGTATAGACCGCGTTGGGCTTTCGCCGGCAAGGCCGGCTCCTGCAATCGGCAAGGCGGCTTCTGCAGGCCAGGAGCCGCCCTCGCCAGCCAAGGGCGCGCCTGGGCCCTATGCCAGGTGCCGCGCCACCCACGCCGCATAACTGTCGATGAAGCTCTGCAGAAACGGCCGGGTCTTCTCCGAAAGCTTGCCATGTTCGTCGAACAGCGTCGCCGCCCCACCCACATAGGCCTCTGGCTGCTGCATGCAGGGCACATCGAGAAACACCAGGGACTGGCGCAGGTGGTGGTTGGCACCAAAGCCCCCCACCGCCCCCGGCGACACACTGATCACCGCCCCCGGCTTCTTGCTGAACACACTCTGCCCATACGGGCGCGAGCCGACGTCGATGGCGTTCTTGAGCACCCCGGGCACCGAGCGGTTGTACTCGGGGGTCACGAACAGCACCGCGTCGCTGGCACGCACCTTGTCGCGAAAGGCCTTGTAGGCTGCCGGTGGGTCGGTGTCGATATCCTCGTTGTACAACGCCAGCTCGCCAATTTCGACGATACCCAGCTTGAGGCTGGCCGGTGCCAGCTCTGCAAGCGCCCTGGCGACCTTGCGGTTGATCGACTCCTTGCGCAAGCTGCCTACCAACACCGCAACCGAATAGACCTGGCTCATGACCACGCTCCAACCTGATCGACATAGAGAAGTGGTAGTTATAGACGCTACGGCGCGGCCCACAGGTTTTTTTCCAGGGGGACTAAACTTCCCAGGCAAAACAGTGGTCTATGGCCCATAGAGAACATTTCAGAGGGCACACGCCAAATGACAGCAGTACTGGTCGGACAATTTCATGCTCGGGATGCTGAAGGACGCATCTACCCCGTTCATGAATTTCAGGAAGCCACCCTGCAGGCCGATGGAAGTGCCGACTCCTTGCCGATCACCAGCTATCGCCTGGCCATCGGCGATCGGGTCAACCACCTGGGCGAGGATCGCTTCGAGCTGGTACAGAGCGGCGTGGAGATCACCCGTATCCCCTGACGCACCGCGCGGCCCGAGCAATCCGGCCGCGCCCTTTGCTTCAGGCAAACAAAAAGGGCGACCCTTGCGGGTCGCCCTTTTTGTGTTACCGCCAGCAGGGGCGGTGATGTTTGGTAGGCACAATTGGATTCGAACCAACGACCCCCACCATGTCAAGGTGGTGCTCTAACCAACTGAGCTATGTGCCTGCTGTGAGGCGGCATTCTACGCAATCGACGCAGCGTGTCAATACTTTTTTTCACGCTAAGCCACTGAATACTAATATTTTTTACCCCAGCCCGGGTTTGCGCGATTTTTACCGTCTGGCTGGCGGGTGTTTATTATTGTTGATACGATCTGCACAATCGTAAAAAATATAGAACATACAACTACAAACCCTGAGGTGCCCGCACATGGCCAACACCCCCTACCCCCAGTCGTATTACGCCGCATCGGCCAACCCCGTCCCGCAGCGCCCGAGCCTGCAGGAAGAAGTACAGACCGACGTCTGCGTGATCGGTGCGGGTTACACCGGCCTGTCCAGTGCCCTGTTCCTGCTCGAGAACGGTTTCAGCGTCACCGTGCTTGAAGCCGCCAAGGTCGGCTTCGGTGCCTCTGGCCGCAACGGCGGTCAGATCGTCAACAGCTACAGCCGCGACATCGACGTGATCGAACGTACCGTCGGCCCCAAACAGGCACAGCTGCTCGGCCAGATGGCCTTCGAGGGCGGGCGCATCATCCGCGAGCGCGTGGCCAAGTACAACATCCAGTGCGACCTGAAGGACGGTGGCGTGTTCGCCGCCCTGACCAAAAAGCAGATGGGCCACCTGGAATCCCAGCAACGCCTGTGGGAACGCTACGGCCACACCCAGCTGGAACTGATGGACCAGCGCCGCATCCGTGAAGTGGTCGCCTGCGACAGCTACATCGGCGGCATGCTGGACATGAGCGGCGGCCATATCCACCCGCTCAACCTGGCCCTGGGCGAAGCCGCCGCAGTGGAATCGCTGGGTGGCAAGATTTACGAACAGTCCCCGGCCATCCGCATCGAGCGCGGTGCCAACCCGGTCGTGCATACCCCGCAGGGCAAGGTGCGCGCCAAGTTCATCATCGTGGCGGGCAACGCCTACCTGGGCAACCTGGTACCGGAGCTGGCCGCCAAGTCGATGCCATGCGGTACTCAGGTGATCACCACCGAGCCGCTGAGCGAAGAGCTGGCACGTACCCTGCTGCCGCAGGACTACTGCGTGGAAGACTGCAACTACCTGCTCGACTACTACCGCCTGACCGGCGACAACCGCCTGATCTTCGGCGGTGGCGTGGTATACGGCGCGCGTGACCCGGCCAACATCGAGGCGATCATCCGCCCGAAAATGCTCAAGGCCTTCCCGCAGCTCAAGGACGTGAAGATCGACTACGCCTGGACCGGCAACTTCCTGCTGACCCTGTCGCGCCTGCCGCAGGTAGGTCGTCTGGGCGACAACATCTACTACTCCCAGGGCTGCAGCGGCCACGGCGTCACCTACACCCACCTGGCCGGCAAGGTGCTGGCCGAGGCCCTGCGCGGCCAGGCCGAGCGTTTCGACGCCTTCGCCGAACTGCCGCACTACCCGTTCCCGGGTGGCCAGATGCTGCGCGTACCGTTCAGTGCCCTGGGCGCGTGGTACTACAGCCTGCGCGACCGCCTGGGCGTGTAAGCCGGCAACCCCGGGCCGTCACTGCCCCACGGCATTGACGGCCTGGCGGGCCGCCTGCTCCTGGCCTGCCTGGGCCAGTTCATTGGCGGCCTTGAGCCAGCGCTGGCGGTCCACCTGGGCCGGCAGTTGGCCGGGCGGCTGCACCAGCACCGCCCAGCTCCCCTCCTTCTTCCAGGCTGCGGCGAAATCGTCGAAGTCCATCAGCAAGCGCCGATTGTTGCCCGCACGCAGCAGCACCCGCGACTTGTAGCGGTCATAACCCACCAGCAGGGCATAGCGCGGCTCGCTCCAGAACGCCGAACCTTCCTGATAGCGCAACAGCACCGGATTGCCCGCGGCCACCTGGGTCAGCAACGCCGGCAGGGTGCCGTCGAGCGGGTACACCACCATGCCGTACTGGCGTGCCACAGTCGCTACCGAGGCCTGCAGCCTGTCGACACCTTGTGGCAGTTGCAAGGGCCCTTCGAGCAGGCCGGGGGTGATGCGCACCCCCTGCTGCGAGAGGATCGCGGCCAGCGCCATCGGCGCGCTCTGGTTGGCGTTACCACGGTAGAACGGCACCGCGCCCAGTTCCACGCGCTGGGGCAGGCTGTTGAGCTGGGATGAAGGCTGGCTGGCGCAACCGGCCAGGCTGGCGGCCAGCAGGCAAGCCAGCAGCAGACGATGGGACACGCGACGTTTGGGGGCGGTGGGCAACATGGACACTCGCTTGTGCTGATGCCGGGCAGACGACGCCCGGCCCTGGCTTGCGATCATAGGCTGGCGCAGGCCTGCGGTATAGCCCGCGGCACGCTTAGAGCGAACTGAACCAAGGCGCTGGACCACTGGTCAACCGTCTGTCACAGACGATGGGCTAGACTGAGCTTGTGTCCGAATGGCGAGTGCAGCTTGCCCAGTCGAAGGAGGCACGCAATGAGTCTGACGATGGGAATCTTTATGTTGATAGGCACATGGCTGGTGGTAGCCGCAGCCATGCTCTGGGGGGTGTTGCGCATCGCGCGCCGCCACCATCTGCACCATCCGCAGCCGACCAGGGCTGCATCCGAGGCACAGCGGCACGCTCGCCGCCACGCCAACGCGCACTGACGCGACACTGCATAACAACCTTCGCCGACAACGCCGGCGTCTGCAGGTGCGTCCTGCAGAGCCGACGTCGCTGGCGAAGCGGTCAGTCAGGTTTCGCTTGCAGCGCCTCGCGCCGCTCGCGAGCCCGGCGCGACATGATGTTGAGCACCTCGATCGCGGTGGAAAACGCCATCGCCGCATACACATAACCCTTGGGCACATGGGCACCGAAGCCTTCGGCGATCAGGGTCATGCCGATCATGATCAGGAAGCCCAGGGCCAGCATCACCACGGTAGGGTTGTCGTTGATGAACCGGGCCAGCGGGTCGGCGGCCACCAGCATCACGATCACCGCACTGATCACCGCGATGATCATGATCGGCAAGTGCTCGGTCATGCCCACGGCCGTGATGATGCTGTCGATCGAGAACACGATGTCCAGTACCAGGATCTGCCCGATCGCCGCGGCAAAGCCCAGGGTCACGGTAGACGACGCCTTGGTCTCTTCCTTGGCACGCGGGTCGACGCTGTGGTGAATCTCGGACGTCGCCTTCCACAGCAGGAACAGGCCACCGGCGATCAGGATCATGTCCTTCCACGAGAAGGCATGGCCGAACACGTCCACCACCGGCTCGGTAAGCTGCACGATCCACGCCACGGTGCTGAGCAGGCCCAGGCGCATCACCAGCGCCATGCTGATACCGATGCGCCGTGCCTTGGAGCGGAACTGCTCAGGCAGCTTGTTGGTGAGAATCGAGATGAAGATCAGGTTGTCGATGCCCAGCACGATCTCCATGGCCACCAGGGTAGCCAGGGCCACCCAGGCGGTCGGGCTTGCAGCAAGTTCCAACAGGTATTCCATGAATCAATCCTGAATCAGTGTGGGTAAAAAATCAGATTTCCCGGGCGCTGTCGTCGCGCTCGGGTTTGTCCTGGGACTCATCGGGCTTTTTCGCCAGGGGCGAACCGGTCGCGTCGCTGAGCGCCTGCTGGGCGGCATCGTTGGTCTTGTCGATCGCTTCCTTGGCCGACTGGGCAGCCTGGTTGAGCATCTGCTGGGCAGATTTTTCCGCCTGCTCGCAACCGCTCATGGCCAGCAGCGCCAGCGCCATCACCAGGGGTGTGCCAATCGATTTGAAATACAGCATGGGTTCCTCTCTGAAGGTCTTGCCTTGATAGCGACGCATTCTAAAGAGACTGAAACATCCGGAAAATTCGTATTTTCAGCAGTTATACTTCGGTTTTTACGAATCGGAGATGCACATGCTCAACTACCGACAACTGCATTACTTCTGGGTCGTGGCCAAGACCGGCAGCATCGTGCGTGCCGGCGAGCAGCTCAATCTCACCCCGCAGACCATCAGCGGGCAGATCAGCCTGCTTGAGCATAGCTACGGTATCGAATTGTTTCGCCGTGTGGGACGCCAGCTCGAACTGACCGAGACCGGGCGCCAGGCCCTGTCCTACGCCGAGCAGATGTTCCAGATTGGCGGCGAACTGGAAGCAGTGCTGCGCGCCCAGCCCGATGAGCAGCAGATTCTGTTTCGCGTGGGGGTGGCCGACGTGGTGCCCAAGTCGATCGTGTACCGGCTGCTGGCGCCGACCATGGAGCTGCCCGACCCGCTGCGCCTGACCTGCCGCGAGGACAAGCTCGAACGCCTGCTGGCAGATTTGGCAGTACAGCGCCTGGACATGGTGATCTCCGACAGCCCGATGCCCAGCCATCTGGACATCAAGGGCTACAGCCAGAAGCTCGGGGAGTGCGGCATCAGTTTCTTCGCCACCCCGGCACTGGCTGCCCTGCATCCGGCGCCCTTTCCTGTCGGCCTGCAGCATGCACCGATGCTCATTCCCGGCCAGGAGACGGTGGTGCGCAGCCGGCTGCTGCGCTGGTTCGCCGAGCAACAGTTGCAGCCGCGCATCGTCGGCGAGTTCGATGACAGTGCGCTGATGCAGGCATTCGGGCAGTCGGGCAGCGGCATCTTCATCGCCCCCAGCGTGATCGCCGACGAGGTCTGCCGCCAGTACGGGGTGGAGTTGATCGGCCAGACCGATGCCGTCACCGAGTCGTTCTATGCCATTTCGGTAGAGCGCAAGGTCAAGCACCCGGGCATCGTCGCGATCACCGAAGGTGCCCGCCGCGAGCTGTTCAACTGGCCTGCGCCCTGAGAGACACACGGCACCGACATCACATCCCGGGCCTAAACATTCCACGGCTCGAACCGTCGATAGAAGGACGCGCCGACGCATCGCGACAACACGCCCCACCTACCGCCAGGCAGTGTGCTGCGGTCAGGGCCCGCGTGCTGTGCTAAAGTCCCGCCCCTTTCGCCGCAGGGCTTGCCCGCGGCATGCCTTTGCTACGCTATCCGGGCCTCCCGGACCTTGCACAAGAACGAGAAACACCTGTCATGACCCCACTTCTGAACCTGTTGAACCGTACCAGTCTGGTACTGCAGATCGTGATCGGCCTGGTGGCCGGCATTGCCGTGGCGCTGCTCTGGCCAGCCGCCGCGCTGAACCTGGCATTTATCGGCAAGGTATTTGTCAGTGCACTCAAGGCGGTGGCACCCATTCTGGTGTTCATCCTTGTGATGGCTTCCATCGCCAACCACAGGCACGGCCAGGAAACCCATATCCGCCCTATTCTGGTGCTCTATCTTTTCGGCACCTTTTCCGCAGCGGTAGTGGCGGTGGTCGCCAGCATGCTGTTCCCCTCCCAGCTGGTGCTGGCCACTCATGATGTGGCGATGAGCCCGCCTGGTGGCATCAGCGAAGTGCTGCAAGGCCTGCTGCTGAGCGTGGTGGCCAACCCGGTGACCGCGCTGATGGAGGCCAACTTCATCGGCATCCTGGCCTGGGCGATCGCCCTGGGCGTGGCTATCCGACATGCCGGTGAAACCACCCGCACCGTGGTCGACGACCTGTCCAAGGGCGTAACGCTGATCGTGCGCATGGTCATCCGTTTCGCGCCTCTGGGGATCTTCGGCCTGGTGGCGGCGACCCTGGCCGAATCCGGCCTGGGGGCCCTGCTGGGCTACCTGCACCTGCTGGCGGTGCTGATCGGCTGCATGCTGTTCGTGGCGCTGGTGATGAACCCGCTGATCGTGTACTGGAAAATCCGTCGCAACCCATTCCCGCTGACGCTGCTGTGCCTGCGCGAAAGCGGCATCACCGCGTTCTTCACCCGCAGCTCGGCCGCCAACATTCCGGTCAACCTGGCCCTGAGCGAAAAGCTCGGGCTGCATGAAGACACCTACTCGGTGTCGATCCCGCTGGGTGCGACCATCAACATGGCCGGCGCGGCCATCACCATCACCGTGCTGACCCTGGCGGCGGTGCATACCCTGGGCATCAGCGTCGACCTGCCCACGGCCATCCTGCTCAGCGTGGTCGCCGCCGTGTGCGCATGCGGCGCCTCGGGGGTGGCGGGCGGCTCGCTGCTGCTGATTCCGCTGGCGTGCGGCCTGTTCGGCATTCCCAGCGAGGTGGCCATGCAGGTGGTGGCGGTAGGCTTCATCATCGGCATCCTGCAGGACTCGGCCGAAACGGCGCTCAATTCGTCCACCGACGTGCTGTTCACGGCCGCCGCGTGCGAGGCCGAGGAACGCCAGGCGAGCTGATCCTGGCAGGCATGAAAAAGCCCGGCAAGGCGTTGACCTTGCCGGGCTTTTTTCATGCCTGGGTAATCAGAACGCGCCCATGTAGTCGCGCTTGCCGATTTCCACGCCATTGTGGCGCAGGATGGCGTAGGCCGTGGTCACGTGGAAGAAGAACTGCGGCAGGCCGTAGGTCAGCAGGTAGCTCTGGCCGGTAAAGCGTTTTTCTTTCGGCGTACCCGGACGGGTGATGATCTCGATGCCTTCCTTGCCGTCGATCTGCTTCGCCTCGATCTGCTCGACGAAGGCCAACACCTTGGCGATCAGCGCCTGCAGCTCGGCAAAGGTGGTTTCAGTGTCGTCGTATTTGGGCAGTTCGACCTCGGCCAGGCGGGCCGAAACCCCCTTGGCGAAGTCCACCGCAATCTGCACCTGGCGAACCAGCGGGAACATGTCGGGGTACAGGCGCGCCTGCAGGAAGACATTGGCGTCGATATTCTTCGCCTCGGCGTGCGCCTGGGCCTTGCCCAGCACATCGCTCAGGGCATTGAGCATCTGCTTGAAAACGGGAACAGAGGCGGCGTACAGGGAAATGGTCATGACAGTCTCGCTGGGTGATGGATTGAGCGTGGCCGATTATAGACACGCTTGGCGGCGCCCGGCGGCTTGTCTTTTATTCTGCAAGGATTAGGCTAGTTGCCTTCCACAGCATAGGGAACGCGCGATGAGCACTGAGTTGGACACCCCCGTTGACGAGCAGCGCCTCGACAGCACGCAAATCCGTATCCTCGGCGCCTTGATCGAAAAGCAGGCCACCAGCCCCGAAACCTACCCCCTCACCCTCAACGCCGTGGTGCTGGCCTGCAACCAGAAGACCAGCCGCGAGCCGGTAATGAACCTGACCCAGGGCCAGGTCGGCCAGAGCCTGCGTGCCCTCGAAAGCCAGGGCCTGGCGCGCCTGCAGATGGGCAGCCGGGCCGACCGCTGGGAGCACCGCGTCGACAAGGCGCTGGAGCTGGTACCGGCGCAACAGGTGCTGCTGGGGCTGATGTTCCTGCGCGGGCCGCAGACGGTCAGCGAGCTGCTGACGCGCAGCAACCGCATGCATGAATTCGAGGATGCCGAACAGGTGCTGCATCAGCTGGAGCGCCTGGTAGCCCGGGGCTTTGCCCTGCACCTGCCGCGCCAGCCCGGCCAGCGCGAAGACCGCTACACCCATGCCTTCGGCGACCCGGCCGACATCGAAGCGATTCTGGCGGCACGCCAGCAAGGCGCGGAACGCCCTGTCGGCGGCGTGTCGGCCGAGCGCATCGAGGCACTGGAGGCGCGTATCGCGGCGCTGGAAGAACGCCTGGCGCAGCTGGAGTAGCCAGCTCGGCACAGGGTCGAGCAATGCTTTGCGGGAGCACGTTCAGCCGCTCCCGCTCACTGCCTGGCGCGAACCTGCCTGCAGGGCTCAATCGCCCCGCGCAAACGCCACCGCTTCGGTGATCTGTCGTGAATCGGGGCGCACCCCGGTATACAGCACGAACTGCTCCAGCGCCTGCAGCGCAATCACCTCCAGCCCGGTAACCACTGGTTTGCCAGCAGCCTGGGCGGCCACGATCAAGGGCGTCTGCGCCGGCATCGCCACCACGTCGAACACCGCCTGCGCCGCCTCGATCTGCTCGTGCTCGAAGGCCAGTTGCTGCGCCTCGGCCCCGCCCGCCATGCCGATCGGCGTCACGTTCACCAGCAACCGGGCCCGCACACCGTGTGGCTCGGCCTGCCAGCGATAGCCACAGGTGCGGGCCAGCCGCTCGCCAGCCTCGCGATTGCGCGCAACGATCGTGCCGTCGCTGAAACCAGCATCGCGCAGCGCGCACGCCACCGCCTTGGCCATGCCGCCGCTGCCGCGCAGCGCCACGCTCCATGCAGGGTCCAGGCGATGCTGGTGGATCAGTTGACGCACCGCCAGGTAGTCTGTGTTGAAGCCCTTGAGATGCCCCTGGGTGTTGACCAGCGTGTTCACCGAATCGATGGCCGCCGCCGACGGGTCCAGCTCATCGAGCAACGCAATGCAGGCCTCCTTGAACGGCATCGACACACCGCACCCACGCACACCCAGCGCGCGAATGCCGGCCACGGCGGCCGGCAGGTCGGTGGTGGTCATGGCCTTGTAGTAGTAATCCAGCCCCAGCTGCTGGTACAGATGGTTATGAAAGCGCACGCCGAAGGTACCGGGGCGCCCGGCCAGGGACATGCACAAAACGGTGTCTTTGCTGGGGGTCATCGATTGGCTCCTGAAAACGGCAGGGGCACCAGTATGCACTCACTGCCCACCGAACCGTTGATCGGGGCTTACACAACCTTTACTCAACGCCCGTGCCATTTTTCCGGGGGCTGCGGTCTTATGGGTATCCCCGCGCCACGTCTTGGGTGTCTCGACAGCACCAGCGCCGGGGCTGCAAACCGAGGAGTCTTCATGAACCGTCACATCCCGAGAATCGCCCTGCTGGTTGGCGCCCTGGCCGTCTGCGGGCAAGCGGCCGCCCACGGTGGTGGCGGCGGCTGGCACGGCGGTGCCGGCCCGGTGCTTGGCGCGGCCGTCGTCGGTGCCGTGGTGGGTGCGGTGGTGTCCGGCAACCACGACCGTACCGTCTACGTCGAGCGCCAGCCGGCCTACTACGGTCCCCCGCCGGTGTATGTCCAGGCCCCGCCGCCGCCGGTGTACTACCAGCCGTACCCGCCGTATCCGGTTGTGGAGCGCTACGTACCGGTGCCGCCGCCGTATTACCGCGAGCGCTACTACGGCCCGCCACCGGTGTACTACGGACCGCCCCGCTGGTAGCACCGGCCCTGCGCCCTGCCTGCGGGCAGGGCGCAGGCTGTCGGGGAAACCGCCCGCATTGGCTTGATCGCCGTTCAGGCCTAGGCTGGCAAACCCTCACAGCCTGAACCCAGGAGTTCGCATGACCGCTGAAAAAGGATTTCCAGCCCCGCTCGACCCAGCCCAACACCCCCTTGCCGCCGCGCAGCAGATGACCCTGGCGATCATCCTCAGCGGCCAGTACAAGCTGCCACAGACGCCCGCCAAGGCGGCCGAGGCAGGCCACGAGCTGCTCAAGGCCGTCACCGCCGGCTACCTCAAGTCACGCTAAGGTCCCGCTCGGCTGGTTCGGCACGCCGATCCAGCCGCTGCAAACGAAGCCCAGGGTTAAATAAATTTCATAGTTCGCCCAATGTTTACGGGGCAATCGACACAGACTCGACCATACTCCTAGAATGTAACGGCTTGTAATAAAAAACCCGTGCACAGCCAACGACATACCTACATTTAGTGAGCACCAACGTGAAAACCTCCCTGTCTATTCTCAGCCTGCTGCTGATGCTCACTGGCACTGCCAGCGTCACGTCGAACGCTGTTGCCCAACCGGCCCCCCAGGTCCAGCGCGACCCTGCCAAGCTGCACCTGGCCTCGGGCAGTGCACTGCTGATCGACCTGCAGACCAACAAGGTGCTCTATGCGAGCAACCCGGACCGTGTGGTGCCGATCGCCTCGGTCACCAAACTGATGACCGCGATGGTGGTGCTCGATGCCAAGCAGGCCATGGACGAACCCCTGACCATCACCATCGCCCAGACCAAGGAAATGAAGGGCGTGTACTCGCGGGTTCGCCTGGGTAGCGAGCTGAACCGTCGCGACACCCTGCTGATTACCCTGATGTCCTCGGAAAACCGGGCCGCCGCGACCCTTGCGCACCACTACCCCGGTGGCTACGCCGCCTTCATCAAGGCCATGAACGCCAAGGCCAAGGCCCTGGGCATGAGCCATACCCGCTATGTGGAACCCACCGGCCTGTCGACCAGCAACGTGTCCACCGCCCGCGACCTGAGCAAGCTGCTGCTGGCCGCGCGCAGCTACCCGCTGCTGAGCGAGCTGAGCACCACCCGCGAAAAGACCGTGGCCTTCAAGAAACCCAACTACACCCTGGGCTTTCGCAACACCGACCACCTGGTCAACAAGAGCAACTGGGACATCAAGCTGACCAAGACCGGCTTTACCAACGAGGCCGGTCATTGCCTGGTGCTGCTGACGCGGATGGACAATCGCCCGGTGGCCATGGTGATACTCGATGCCTTCGGCAAGTACACCCATTTCGCCGATGCCAGCCGCATGCGCCAATGGCTGGAAACCGGCGACGCCAAACCCGCCCCGGCCGTCGCGATCCGCTACAAGGCCGAACGCAGCCAGAACCGCCCTGCGGTCGACTGATCGCACACACTGCCGTGCCTCGCGCACGGCAGACACCTCACTCGCCAAGGTCGTGAAGCCACAACTCCGAGCGCGCGCCGGAGGTTGTAAATTTAGCCCTCCATCAATCGTCCTTCCCCTGACACCCGACCTTCGCCTGACACAGCCAGGCCGTCGGACCGATCAGTACTGCGACCGAGATGGCAATGACCAGAAACCGTTCCCGAAAAGCCCTGTACATCGGCCTGCCGCTTGCCCTGGCAGCAGTCGTGGGCGCAGCCGCCGCTGGCTACCTGTACTGGAAGCAAGGGCCTGCCTACCCCCGCGAGATCGTCGAGCAGGCCAATGCCCTGCACGAGCACATGCTGTCCTTCGATAGCCACGTCACCGTACCGCTGGACATGGGCACCGCTGGCCACGAGGTGGACAAGAACAGCGGCGGCCAGCTCGATCTGGTCAAGGCCGGCCAGGGGCGACTATCCGGCGCGGCGCTGACGATCTTCGGCTGGCCCGAACTGTGGAACGGCCCGAATGCGCCCCACCGCCCCACTCCGGGATTTGTCGACGAGGCCCGCCACCAACAGGAGGTGCGCTACAAGATCATCAGCGCCATGGTGCGCGACTTCCCCAACCAGATCGGCATCGCCTACACCCCCGACGACATGCGCCGCCTGCATGGCGAGGGCAAGTTCGCCATCTTCATCAGCATGCTCAACGCCTACCCACTGGGAAACGACCTGTCCCAGCTCGACCTGTGGGCGGCCCGTGGCATGCGCATGTTCGGCTTCAGCTACACCGGCAACAATGACTGGGCGGACTCCTCGCGGCCGCTGCCGTTCTTCAACGACACCGCTGACGCCCTGGGCGGGCTGTCGCCAATCGGCAAGCAGGCGGTCAAGCGCCTGAACGATCTGGGGGTGATCATCGATGTCTCGCAGATGTCGACCCTGGCCCTGGAGGACGTGGCTCGCCTGAGCCGCACCCCGATCGTGGCCTCGCACTCGGCGCCACGGGCGTTGGTAGATATCCCGCGTAACCTCAGCGACAAGGAACTGAAACTGATCAGGGACAGCGACGGCGTGGTCCAGGTCGTCGGCTTCGGCACCTATCTCAAGCCCCTGAGCAAACCGACCCTGGACAAACTCGAGGCTCTGCGCGCCCGCTTCGACCTGCAGCCCCTGCAGGGGCTGGCCAATGCGCTGATGCCGGGCGATGCGGTGATTGCGATCTGGCCCGAGGCGCGCTTTGGCGAGTATGCCGGCAACCTCTACGGCATCATCGATGAGGAGCCCAAGGCCACCCTCAAGGATTTCGGCGATGCAATCGACTACGTCGTGAAGAAGATCGGCATCGACCATGTGGGCATCAGCTCGGACTTTAACGACGGTGGCGGCCTGGACGGCTGGAAGGACGCCAGCGAAACCCGCAACGTGACTGCCGAACTGCTCAGCCGCGGCTACTCCGAAGCAGACATCGCCAAGCTGTGGGGTGGCAACTTCCTGCGCGTGTGGGCCCAGGTGCAGAAAGCCGCACAACCCGTTGCCACGCTAGCCCCCTGACCCTTATCGAGCGCCGACATGACCGACCGTCGTACATTCCTCAAGCAGGCCGGGGTACTTGCCGCCAGCCTGCCGCTAGGCACCAGCCTGCTGCCAGCCGCCCAGGCGGCCCCTACCGCGCAGCTAAACGGCCCGGACAAATGGCGAAACCTGCGTCAACTGTTCCCGCTGGACCCGAATGTGGCCCACTTCGCCAACTTCCTGGTCACCGCCCACCCCAGGCCGGTACAGGAGCTGTCTCTTATACACATCTCCGAGCCCACGAGACCGTACTAGATCTCG
>OLII01000311.1_pt1 | contig 19057 bp, 22 predicted proteins | sample 1609481 | NCBI WGS metagenome assembly OLII01 (sample SAMN05416859, study PRJEB24817) | seawater metagenome | isolation source: Sea water | place: Canada:Atlantic | collected 2013-11 | reverse complement strand
ATCTAGTACGGTCTCGTGGGCTCGGAGATGTGTATAAGAGACAGGAATAAATACTTCGCTGGTTCGTTAATATAATATCGAACACATTTATTTAAAGAAATTGAGATAGCCATTTAATGAATAATGTATTGGCAAAACTAACCCAAGATGCATTCAAGTTAGCTATGCAGTTATTGCAAGAGCCTGCGGATGCTCATGATGTGCTGCAAGATGCAGCCGCTATTGCCATTGCCCATAAAAATGCGCCTAATCATCAAAGTCATGACTTTAAACCTTGGTTTTTTCGAGTCGTTAGAAATAAAGCGATAGATCGTCTTAGACAAAAGAAACGTCATAATCATGTCGAGATAGATGATGAGTTTGATGATACTAACAGCAACCCAGAGCAAGGATTAGCGACTCAGCAATTACAGCAGCGAGTACATCTTTCATTAAATCGATTGCCAATAAAGCAGCGTGAAATTCTTTTATTAAAGGATTTTCACGGTTTTTCCTATAAGGATATTGCTGCAATTTTGAATATTCCTAAGGGGTCGGTTATGTCAAAACTGCACCGTGCTAGGTTGGCATTAAAAGCAAGATTACAAGCTGAGCAGGAGAATGATTATGAATAACATAAATGATTGTCAGCATATTGAAATATTAATCTCAGGTTACTTAGATGGTGAACTTACTCAGCAAGAAAGCCAAAGAGTCGCGCTGCACCTTACGCACTGTGAAGAGTGCCAAGCTACTTACCGAGGGTTAAAGGATTTGCAACAGGCTATCGGTAAAACAGCGTGCCCAGACATGGAGCATGAGAAATTGGATAACATTGTTAATGATTTAACTTCACGGCGTATTGAGGGGTTAGGGTGGTTTTCTATCATTGCAGGCTTGGTGATGTTAATAGCTTTTAGCTTGTATTCTTTTTGGTTTGATACCGAGATGGCTTGGTATAGCAAATTAGCAGTGAGTTTTTTATGGGGCGGTGGTGTTGGTTTATTTGTTTCAGTGCTACGCCAAAGATGGATCATTAAGAAAACGGATAAATACAGGAAGGTAAAACTATGAGTCAGATTATTATTTCAACCAGTGAACACATTATCGGTAAAGATATTAAGCAACATCTCGGTTTAGTGCGCGGCAATACTATTCGTGCGCGTCACCTTGGTAAAGATATCTTAGCGGTACTTAGAAATATTGTTGGCGGAGAAATTCATGAATACACCAAGTTGATGGCTGAAAGTAGAGAGCAAGCGCTAGATCGCATGCTGGATGAAGCCAACAGCTTAGGGGCAAATGCCGTTGTCGGTGTTCGCTTCACAACCTCTGTGATATCAGGAGGGGCTGCGGAATTATTGGCTTACGGTACAGCGGTGGTTATTGAATAGAGTCACTATGCTTATCTTTAAATGATTGCTGGCTCTGGGCCCACGGCTATTCAGTTGGGTCTAGCAGATGCAGAAAAGTTAGCAGCGTTCAATGTAAACGCTAAAAAGATAGTTATTAAAAATATGAACCATATTTTTAAAGAAGTGTCACATCATCGGCAAGCTAATCTGCAAATCTACAGCTAAACAGAGTTGCCAATTGAAGCGGAGTTAGTGCGCGTAATCGCTGAGTTCATTGAAAGCGAATAATGATTTCAGTGACTTTAATAGATTGAAACATTAGCTATTTTCCATGAAGTGCACTGCTCTTTAGAGAATTTAAATCGGAATTAACACTAATTAATTTAAAGGATTAACTATGAAAATAACCACGACATTACTTTTATTAATACTACTGGCTGCTTGTAATGATAATGCTAACGATGCATCGTTATTGAAGAACCAGCTATTTGCATATGACAGTGTTACTGATTGCGTAACAGCGAGTGCTCAGGCGAATGACTATTTATATATTGAAGATGTCGAAGTACTGTTTTGCGATGAAGGCGAAGGTGTATTAGATCAAGGTGCTTTAGATGAGCTAAAAACCTTTACCAATTTAACTACCTTAGGTCTTGGCAAGTCGACAACCGTTGTTGAATTTGATGGTAAATCATTCCCTTACCTTACTACTTTTGACTGCTACGAATGCGGTCTTATTACTGCCGATATAAGTGAAAACCCTGAACTTGAATCATTTGAAATTTGGGGAAATAAGTACTTAGAAGAATTAGATTTTTCACACAACCCTCAATTATCCACCTTGAATCTATCGAATGTTGTAATAAGAAATTTAGTGCTGGGTGTTCATGACAACCTCACTGAGGCCTATTTAGTTGGTGAATCTTTTACAGGAGGTTCTTTGTATGGAGCATTAATAAATATAGATCTAACAAAAGCAACGGCACTTGAAAGACTGGAAATGATGCGTATCGGTGCAACTCATTTGGACTTATCTAGCAACACCAATCTGACCTCTTTATCTGTTTGGGGTGCGAATAATTTAGAAACTATCGATATCAGCAGTCAAAAATTGCAGGAAGTTTCGATATCAGATAGTGCTATAGCAGCTTTTGACACTGCTGAATTTACCGAGCTAAGTTTTGTTGCGATTAACGGGAGTCAAATTGCTTATATGAATTTTGACTACAACTTAAAACTTGAGATGATTAATTTAACAAATAATCCATTATCTCAAGAGATGATGGATTATTTAGATTCGCTAACTCGAGTTGAGCAGGTACTTTACTAATTGAGCTGGATAATTAGAGCAGAGCTTTACCCATTTTTAAAAGTGATAGTGGGCTTGTAATGAAATTATATTCAAGTCCGCATCCAGATCTGCCACTGTTGTTTTTAAAAGTAATGACCTGTCCTTAAACTGATATTTAGCACCAATACCATAATAGATACTGGTATCTATACCATCTTCGATTAAATCTTCAACGGTAGCTCTTTGTGTTCTCCAAGGTTGAAGAGTGATAATTCTGTACTCAGGTATTGTGAGTAGTTATAACCCCCAACAACCGTTAAACCAAGTTCTTGAGTTGATGTGCCGCCTTCTTCAGCAGCAATATTTGAAACGCTTAGACCAATGTAAAATCGGCTATCTTGTTCATTGATTTGACGTTTCTCTGAGGTGATGTGTAGCAACTTGAGGGTATGACGCATAAGTATAAAGATTGGCAAGAAAAATAGAAGCCGTTTCGATAAATTGTAGAGTTTATTCGCATTAAGAGAAATATACTCTACACTGGTACTGTGCATTAAATGTACAGCGCGATAAAGTGGATTTAAAAGGAGATCTAAAATGGAATTTAATACACCCGATGCCATTCGTAAAATAAAGTCGTCTTCTAAGAGTAAAATGTTGGTTAACGGCAAAAAGCAGTGCAAGTTACAAGCGATGTCGTTTGCACTAAATTTTCATAAAATTGATGTTACCGATACTCCAACAGGTTTACAGGTAAAGGGCGTTGTACCTATAGGCGGCTAAGGCTTAATCAAGTCTTCTACTAGTTGTTTTTTACGCTGCACCGTATCCTGTCATTAATGTTTGCCAGTTTTTTTCGCTGAAGTGAAACTGTGGTAACTTGTTTAATTCTTTCAAAAATGAGCGGTGTAAGCGCTGCATATTTTCCTGTTGCCATGTTGCTTGAGTACTATCATTTTCACGCAACTCCCCACGATCAAAATCAATTACATACACTTGCTCTTTATCATCGATTAAGATGTTATGCGCATTTAAGTCATGATGATAAATATTATGTTCATGAAAACGTTTGATGGTTTTACCTATTTCTAACCAAAGTTTATCGTCTAAAGGTGCTTTTGATAAAATGGCCACCAAATCTTCTGCGTCTTTAATACGTGTGGATAATAAATCAGCTCGATAAGTAAAGTACTTTCGAATAATACGGTAGGCTACTGGTTGTGGCGCAGGCAACTGCAAAGATTGCATATGCTGTAGCAACTTAAATTCACATGCGGCGCGCGTTTTATCTATGCCTGTAAAAAAATAACTGTCTTTAATCAACTTACCAATCATGCCGCCACGGTAATAATGACGTAAAACCCAGTCATGGTTGAGGTTATGTTCATCTTGATAGGCGATAAACCAAGTAGTGCCGCGCCCCTTCGCTGATCCTGTTATTGCATCTCTTTGTTGCCAGTAACTCGGTTCAAGCATTGCTGCTCTGAAGTCAGGAACTAGCTCTTTGTTGTATAGGCAGTGGTTTTTACCCTCAGCAAGTGTTGCTAGTTGCTGATTTTTGATAGCTTGACTCAAGAACCTTCTCCTAATAATTTTTTAACATGAGCTAAGGTTTTATCACTCGCTCCTTGGTTTGCTAGGACAACTGTCAAAGCGTTATTACCTAATATCTTTTGTTGTTCAGGGTGCTGTAATAGTTTGCTGACTTCTGTGGCTAATTGAGACGCGGAGGGTTCTTCGGTTGAGTTTTCTTTAAGCTCGGCAATGGCCTTTTCTTGTCTAAGTTGCTGCATTATCTCATTAAAGTTGCTCATGTTATGGCCGACAATCACCGGCTTATTAAATAAGGCCGGCTCTAATGGGTTATGTCCGCCAACTTCACTAAAGCTACCACCCATAGTGACAATATCGCTTAATGCGAATGCCGCCATCAACTCACCTAGACTATCCAGTAGCCAAATCTGTTCATTACTTACTTGGATATTGGAGCTGCGTTTAGCTAAGGTAAGATTTTTTTCAAGACAAAGGCTTTCGACTTGTTCAAAACGCTCAGGGTGTCGTGGCACCAGCACTAATAATAGTGAAGGGAACTGTTGCAATAAGGTGTTAAAAGCCTCAAGCGCTATTTCTTCATCCCCTTGGTGGGTGCTAGCAACTAACCAAATTTTTCTTTTATTGTCTTTTTCAGTTGGGAACAATAACGCTGTTAATTCTTTCTTCTTGTTAAGCACTTGTTCACTAACGCTGATATCAAACTTCAAGTTACCACTATTTTCACAACGCTGCGCATCGGCACCCAGTCGTAAAAAATTGCTGAGATTTTCTTGGCTTTGACTCAGTATTTTATCAAAGCGGTTTAAGCACGGTTGAATCAAACGATGAATCTTGGCGTAACTTTTTAAAGAGTTTTTTGATAAACGGCCATTAATAAGTAATAACTTAATCGCTTTGCTGTCACATTGGGCAACTAAGTTGGGCCATAACTCAGTTTCCATAAATATGATCATTTTTGGTTTTAATCTTTGTAGAAATAATGCGGTGCAAGGATATAAATCTAACGGTAAATAACCATGTTGAACTTTATTGCCAAAGAGCTTTTTTACTTGCGCTGAGCCTGTAGGAGTAAAAGTTGTTACCGTTATAGTGTCGTTAGGGTAGGTAAGTAATAGCTTTTCAATAAAGCTTTTTAAGGCGATGACCTCGCCAACACTTGCTGCGTGGACAACAATTCCACCTTGCTTATATGGTTTGGGGAAAAAGCCTAAGCGTTCTATTAACCGTTGACGGTAAGCTTTGTTGTTTTTAGAGCGAATTAATAAGAAAAGCAGCGCGAATGGTAATAGTAGCAATAGTAAAAAGCGGTAAATTAGCAAGGAAATCATATTGGTGAATATTGCTCTATAATTAGTTTGTCGGTAGATTATACCAAAGGGTTTCTAAATAAGCGTTAGCAAATATGATAGCAAAAACCACAAGACAAAAAATACAGGATGCACAAGGTATCAGTGTAACTAAAAAAACATTACTGCTATCTATAGGTATAGTCATTTTCTTTCTTGCCTGTTCAAAGGTAATCGCTGCTGAAGAAGAAGCGACTAAATCAGCGAAGGTGAGTTCAAAATATCAAGTTAAGTTTAAGGCGCGTGCTGATCATGATTTCTTGTTGACTGCCGACTACCGTTTTTTCCCAGAAAAAGCCTCAGAAAAGAATATGCCAGGGGTCATTGTTTTGCATGATTGTCAAAGTGAACGAAACAAATACCAAGCATTATCGACAAGTATTGCCGAACAAGGCCTACATACCCTATCTCTCGATTTTAGAGGGTATGGCAATAGTATTGCTCAGGGGTATTCTGAATTAGAAGTTAAAAAAAAGTCGAAAGATATTGTCAGTTACCAGAATGATGTTGCGGTGCTTATGTCATATTGGCCAGATGACTTAAAATCGGCGTATGAATATTTACGTAGTAAGGTTGATAAGAGTAAAGGTATTTCAATCGTTGCAAGTGGTTGTTCGGGAGCTTACGCTGTAGCATTGGCAGAAAAAGTTCATCTTAATTCTATGGTGCTACTTACGCCTGAAATGAGTTTTGCTGATAAAGAGCGCTATAAAAACTTATTAGATATCCCTAGTTACTTTATCAGCTCTGCTCAACATGCAATGAGTTATGCAACTGCACAAGAGTTATTTGCTTGGAGCGGCGCTAACCAATCAAAATTGCAAGTCTATAAAGGTGATAAGCTTAATTATCAAATCATGAGAGCGAATAAAAACTTAGCTAATGATATCGCGCTTTGGTTAAAGTCTACTTTGCGATAAGACAAGTGCTAGCGTGCTTAACGTTCAAAAATAGTATCAAGAATAATGGCAGAGTTTGTTCTTTCTACCCCTTCTGTAGAACATACCAAATTGAGTACTTCACTAAGCTTTTCTAGCGTACTGGCTTGTATGGTCACGAGTAAATCATATTCACCACTAATTGAATGGATATGACTAATTTGTGGAACTTTTCTTAAGGCGACACAAATGGGTTGTCGTAAATTAGGTTTAACTTTCAGTGAGACATTAGAGGAAATCAAACCACTGGTATAGGCACTATCAAGTACTACGCTGTATGCCTTAATAACATTATTGTTTTCCAATTTATTAAGACGGTTTTGTATCGCCGTTCTCGATACTCCCGTTGCTCTCGCAATATCTGAGACACTTGCTCTTGCATTAAGCTGTAATATTGCTAGCAATTCTTCATCTTTTTCAGTTAACAAACTATACTCCATCTTCATAGATATATTCATAATATAGCTACAAACTTACACTTTGACAGGTAAATATGTCAAATTAACTATAAAAAAGGTCATATCATCAAGTAGTGCCACTTTATTCTGCGAGAGGCTAAGTTGATAATATACCTATTAAGGGCAATCATTATTTAAGGAATTTTCATGACTGATTCTGTATCTAAGACAGGTTTTTACTCGCATTTAACAGCACAAATTGAACAAGTAAAAACAGATGGTTTATACAAAGCCGAGCGTATTATTACCACTGCACAACAAGCCAAAATTGCGGTGACCAGTGGTGAGCAGGTTGTTAACTTCTGTGCCAATAATTACTTAGGCTTAGCAAATCACCCAGCACTAATTGCCGCAGCAAAAACAGGTTTAGATGAGCATGGCTTTGGTATGGCATCGGTTCGTTTTATATGTGGTACTCAAGATATTCATAAAGAATTAGAACAAGGTATCAGTAAGTTTTTAGGCATGGAAGATACTATTTTGTACTCTTCTTGTTTTGATGCCAATGCTGGATTATTTGAAACCATTTTAGGCCCTGAAGATGCCATAATCAGTGATGCTTTAAACCATGCATCAATTATTGATGGTGTACGTTTATGTAAAGCCAAACGCTTCCGTTATGCAAACAACGACATGGCAGCGCTAGAGCAAAGCTTAATTGAAGCAGATGCTGCTGGTGCTCGCTTTAAGTTAATTGCTACTGATGGTGTATTTTCTATGGACGGTGTTATCGCAAACCTAAAGGGTGTTTGTGATTTAGCAGATAAATACAATGCCATGGTAATGGTTGATGATTCCCATGCGGTCGGATTTGTTGGTGAACAGGGCCGTGGTAGTCATGAGTTCTGTGAAGTGATGGATCGCGTTGATATCATCACAGGTACTTTAGGTAAAGCCATGGGTGGTGCTTCGGGTGGTTATACTTCAGCTAAAAAAGAAGTGGTTGAATGGTTACGTCAGCGCTCACGTCCATACTTATTCTCTAACTCACTTGCTCCTGCCATTGTAAATGCCTCTCTTAAAGTACTTGAGCTATTAGCCGATGGTGATGCACTGAGAAAAACATTAAAAGATAATGCGGCCTATTTCCGTAGCAATATGGAAGCGGCAGGGTTTACTTGTGCTGGCGCAGATCACGCCATTGTGCCGGTAATGTTAGGTGACGCAAAAGTTGCTAGTGAAATGGCCGATCGCCTATTAGCCGAAGGGATTTATGTTATTGGTTTCTCATTCCCAGTTGTGCCAAAAGGACAAGCGCGAATTCGTACTCAAATTTCTGCCGCTCATAGTAAAGCGCAATTAGACCACGCAATTGAAGCCTTTACCCGCATCGGTAAAGAGATGGCAGTAATCTAATTAGAATCAGTGTTTTAGCTTGTATATACCAATTAACGTTTCAATCTTTATTTGTATATACAAGTTGCATAAACTAAAAAATATAGTGATAGAGAGTGACAATGAAATCTTTAGCTAAATTAAAAGCAGAGCCGGGTATTTGGTTAACAGAAAGCGAAAAACCAGAATTAGGCCACAATGATCTATTGATCAAAATTAAAAAAACCGCAATTTGTGGTACCGATATACATATCTATAACTGGGACGAATGGTCACAAAAAACCATTCCTGTACCTATGGTGGTTGGTCATGAATATGCCGGTGAAGTGGTCGGCATTGGACAAGAAGTTAAAGGTTTTAGTCTTGGTGATCGAGTTTCAGGCGAAGGGCACATAACTTGTGGCCATTGTCGAAACTGTCGTGGTGGCCGCACACATTTATGCCGAAATACTGTTGGTGTCGGTGTAAACCGCGCGGGCTCTTTTGCTGAATACTTAGTTATTCCAGCGTATAACGCATTTAAATTACCTGATGAAATTTCGGATGACTTAGCTGCTGTTTTTGACCCTTTTGGTAATGCAGTGCATACCGCTTTATCTTTTGATTTAGTCGGTGAAGATGTATTAATTACCGGTGCAGGACCTATTGGCATAATGGCTGCTGCTGTAGCTAAGCATGTCGGCGCTCGTCATGTTGTAATTACTGACATTAATCAATACCGTTTAGACCTTGCAAAGCAAATGGGAGCTACCCGTGCTGTTGATGTGAGTAAAGAAAACCTTAGCGATGTCATGAAAGAGCTAGGTATGACTGAAGGTTTTGATGTTGGCTTAGAAATGTCTGGTGTGCCAATGGCGTTTACTAGCATGTTAGAAAACATGAATAATGGCGGTAAGATTGCCATGCTAGGTATACCTGGTAGCGATATGGCGATAGATTGGAGCCAAGTTATCTTTAAAGGGTTAACTATTAAAGGTATTTACGGTCGTGAAATGTTTGAAACTTGGTATAAAATGGCAAGTTTGATCCAATCAGGTTTAGATCTTACGCCAATTATCACTCATCATTACAAGATTGATGACTTCCAGCAAGGCTTTGATGTAATGCGCTCAGGGCAATCTGGTAAAGTTATTCTAGACTGGACCTAAATCAGTGCTATCAGGGGCTAGATTACTTTGTTAAAATTATCGTTATCAAAATAGTCCACCCCCTTTGTTATCGCGAAAGACTGGTCAGTGAAATATTGGCCACTTTAGTGTTAACTAAATTAGTAAATGAGAGGAATACCTAGTGTCCGATAATACCTTTAAACATATGAGCGTTGATACTTTACATACGCTACTAGCTGATAAATCACATGTTGTGGTAGATATTCGTGACGCAAATTCATTTGCTAGCGGTCGGATTACCGACTCTTTGCATTTAACTAACGAGTCTTTAGCTGATTTTCTACGCGATGCAGATCCTGATGCTCCTGTGGTTGTTTGCTGTTATCACGGTATTTCAAGCCAACAAGCTGCGCAATTTCTAGTGAGCCAAGATTTTACTGAGGTTTATTCGCTAGATGGTGGCTTTACGCAGTGGCAGACGCAGTTTCCTGACACTATTGAGCGATAAACACTGATGTTGAATGACTCAGATGAAAATATTGAATCGTTACAACCACTTGTTCAAATTAAAGATCACAGTATTGCGCTGTTGTTTAGTAACTATTTACTCTCAATAGGCATTCAATCACAGCTTAGAGATACTCCTGAGCAGGAGTATCTTATTTGTTGCCCGCAGGAATCTATTCCACAAGCCAAAGCAGAATTTGAAGCTTTTATAATGCAACCCCATGCCAGTAAATATCAGCAAGCTGCTTGGGATAGAAATGAAACGGTCACCATAAATACTGGCGATTTTGCTACTTTTAAAGCAAGCTTTTTAGCCCATGCTGGCGTAGTTACCCTCGTTGTTTTTGCGCTTTGTTGGCTGGTCTTTTTAGGCAGTGAGCTGGGCTGGAAACAACAGTTATTTAATAGCTTGCAGTTTTACCCTAAACTATCAATTGATGCACTCTTATCTGATCCGATACGTCTTATCGGCCCTGCTTTTTTTCACTTTTCTTGGTTGCACATTGTGTTTAATACTATGTGGTGGTGGCAGCTTGGTGGCAATATAGAAAAAACTCTCGGTAAAGGCGCTTTGATTAACCTATTACTGATATCAGCAATCGTCTCAAACCTTGGACAATACTTAGTGTCTGGTGCTAACTTTGGCGGCCTATCTGGCGTAGTCTATGCGTTAGTTGGTTTTGTCTGGTGGTTTGGCTATTTAGCGCCAGAGCGTGGTTTGTCATTGTCTAAACCCTTGGTTGGATTTTTACTGTTCTGGTTAGTTTTGGGCTTTGTTGACTTACTTCCGGTAAATGTAGCAAATACTGCTCACTTACTTGGCTTACTCTCCGGCTGCTTTCTTGCGGTGTTTACAGTAAAACTGCAAAAGAAATTGTAGACAATATACATTTCGTTACTCATTATTCTTTCTGTTTATTTATTTTTATGATTCAATGAACAAAAATAGTTCGTTAAATTATGGAGATAGAGTAAGTGATCAGGATTGATAACATCACCAGAACTTATGGTTCTGGTGACATTGAAGTTAACGCACTGGCCAATGTGTCCTTAGAAATTCAAGAAAATGAATTCGTCGCAGTTATGGGTACCTCTGGCTCAGGAAAATCGACCCTGATGAATATCTTAGGTTGTTTAGATACTCCTACCTCAGGTGAGTACTTGCTCTCTGGCCAATCAATTAAAGAAATAGATGATGAAAACCTTTCAAAAATTCGCAATGAAAAAATAGGCTTTATTTTTCAAACCTTTCATCTACTTCCTCGCTTAACCGCCCTGCAAAATGTGACCTTACCACTTAGATATAGTGAAATTGAAGCGCATGAGGCTGAACTTAGGGGTAAAGAATTACTTGATAAAGTCGGCTTATCCGATCGTGCTCACCATAAGCCTTTTGAAATGTCAGGCGGACAGAGACAGCGTGTTGCTATCGCTAGGGCGTTAGTGAATAAGCCTAAAGTTATTTTTGCCGATGAGCCTACAGGTAACCTCGATTCGAAAACGTCTTATGAAATCATGGATTTGTTATGCCAATTACATAAACAAGGACAAACGATTGTTATGGTAACTCATGAGGAAGATATCGCGGCTTATGCTGATAGAACTATCCGTATGAAAGACGGAAAAGTGCTAGAGGAGAAGTTATGTTTAAGTGCATAGCATTGAGCTTATTACTGGCTTCTTATTCAACGTTAGCTAGCGAAAACTTTATTCTTTCTGGGCAAATAAAGGCAAGTGATAACCAGACTTTTTATGCACCTAAGACAGACAGCTGGCGAGTTCAGGTGCAGTGGCTTTTACCGGAAGGTGATACCGCGGAAAAAGGCGATTTGGTAGTGGTTTTCGATAGTGGTTCAATTCAAAATGAAATTGAACAGTTGGAAGTGAGCTTAATTGTTGCCGAAGAAGAGTTGCACCGCATTAAAGGCAATAACCAACAGAAACTATTAGAAGCAACTTTTGAAGAAAAAAAGACAGCATTACTACTAGAAAAAAGTCGTATTGATGCCGGTATTTCTGTTGAATATTTGAGTCAATATGACTATGAAAAAAATCAACTGACATTTGAGAAAGCACTTGTTGCCAATGCCAAAGCAATTGAAAGCTTAAAGCAAAGTAAAGTTGAAAATCGTGTTGGCATCACTAAACAAACGTTAGCAATAGATAAGATAGAAGATAAGCTGAAGTACAATCGCAATAAGCTTAAACAAATGAGTGTTTATGCAGAGCGAAGTGGACCAGTTTTGTATGGTACACACCCATGGAATGGTGAAAAAGTTTTTGTCGGAATGACAGCGCAACCTTCGTGGAAAATAGCAGAGATTCCGTCAATGAACGGTTTATACATTGAAGCCTGGATTCATGAAATCGATCATAAAAACTTAACACTAAACAGTACTGCAAAACTGACACTAGATGCATTTCCTGAAGCTAGGCTGACAGGAGAATTAACCAATATTTCAACCCAGCCAGAAGAAAGAAAGGAGTGGGGAAAGGGCGTGTATTACCGCAGCGTATTTGAGTTTGATGCATCATCAACTTTAACCCTGCTGCCGGGTATGAGTGTACAGCTAGAATTTGAAGGAACAAATAATGAATAAGTTGCTCATAGCTTGCTTGCTTTGTTGTTTACAGGCATGTGAGCAAGCTCAAGTAGAAACGGTACAACAAGAGCGAATTGAGGTGATTGTTTCTGCCAGTGGCGAGTTAGAATCACAGCAAACGGCGATGATAGCGCCACCGTCCATTGCAAGAATGTGGCAGTATCAAATTAAACAATTATTGCCAGAAAATAGTCAGGTGAAAAAAGGCCAAAACCTTGTTTCATTTGATGATCAAAAAGTTACCGATAGGCTAAGAGACAAACAGGCTGAATTAGACCAAGCAGTGAAAGAATTAGAAAACAAGAAGGTTAAAGAAAAGCAAACTGAGCAAGAGCTTATTCTTGCTGTCGCTGAGAAAAAAATGGAGTTCGAAAAAGCAAAGCGTAAAGCTGAGATAGTCGATAATAGCCGATCGGATAATGATAAAAGAAAAGCTGAAATAGACTTTACTATTGCTGAAAATGATCTTTTTTTGGCGAATAAGAAATTGACCTTTCATCGAAACAACAAAGTCCTCAATTTAAAATTAGCTCAAGGAAAGGTTGATCGCATTACCGCTAAAGTAAATAATTTTAAAGGAGATATTGAGCGACTAAAAGTAAAAGCGACCATGGATGGCATGGTTATTTATAAAAGTAACTGGCAAGGGGAAAAGCCTGCTGTTGGCGAAAGTGTTCAATTTGGACAGCCGATAATTGAACTGGCGGTCATAGAAAAGATGCAATTAAAAGCGCAAATTTCCGAGCCTGATAGCGGTAAAGTTGCTTTAGGACAAAAAGTAAAAATCACCTTAGACGGTACACAGGATTTAGTGTTTCAGGGGAAAATTGTTAACTTAGGAAAAGTCTTCCGAGATAAGTCATCTCAAGATAAGCGACGAATATTCGATGCAATTATCGCGTTTGATAAGTCCGATTCTGCCGCGATTAGACCTGGAGTTACCGCACGTGTTGAAGTCATTACACAAGTGTTAGATAACGCGTTAACGTTACCTGTGACAGCGATTCGTAATGTTGAAGGTAAGCATATAGTTAATGTAACAGGCTTAATTGATGATGAAGTTAGAGAAATTGAAGTGAGCCATATTGTTGGCAATAAGGTGATTATTGCAAAAGGGCTATCGTTAGGTGATGAGGTATCGATATGAAAATACTAGTTATCCCAAGCCTGTTTTTACTAAGCGCATGTGGCAAAGCACCTGAGTCTCCGCTGATATATCAACTTGAAAAACAGCCTTTTGCTATAGAAATTCCCGCCGAAGGAGAGCTTTTTGCGGCGAAAGCCACTGTGATTAGCGCACCAGTATCACGCAATGGCGTACAAAATATTGCTTGGTTAGCACCAGAGTTTTCTGTGGTAAAAGCAGGAGATATTATTGCTCGTTTTGATGGTGAAGCCATGCAAATCAAAAGCCGTAATCAAGAAAATGAAATGGCGATCACTCAACAAGAAATCATTGAGAAACAAGGGTTATTGAATAAGGAGCTTGATGCCATTAATCGAGACATTGGCATGGTTGATCAAGAGAAGTTGTTTGCTGATAATTTTTCGATTGATGATGTGCGAATACGCTCTAAGCTTGAAATTATCGATTCATTGCAAAATACCGCTTACCTTGCTTCGAAACAAGAGTACTTAACTTGGAAGAATGAAAGTTTCAGTGATAGCTCTGCTGGTGATATGGGGTTATTGGAAATGAAGCTGCAACAAAGGCAGGATAAGATAACTCAGCTCTCTGCCAGCTTAAATCAATTGGAAATAAAAGCACCTCACGATGGATTATTAGCGTACAAGGCCAATTGGCGAGGTGAGAAACCAAGGGCTGGGCAATCTGTGTGGCCCGGCCAGAAAATTGCAGAGCTTCCCAATATCCAAGAAATGAAAGCTAAACTCTTTGTCATTGAAAATGAAGCCATAGCGTTAGCGGCGGGAAAAGATGTCAGCCTATATTTATTTGCCCATGTTGATAAACCCTTTAAAGGCAAGATCGCTTCGGTTGCCCCGTTTCCCAAGTCGATAAAGCGTGGCGATCCACAAAAGTATTTTGAAGTGGAAGTGACCCTTGAGCAGCAAAATAGTGAGCTTTTTGTTCCAGGTCGAAAATTACAAGGCAATATCCTCATTGAAAAAGCACAAGAGAAATTGATTGTGCCATTACAATCGGTTTTTACTAAAGATAACAGCTCATACGTCTACGTATTTAAGGATAATAAGTTTCAGCGAACTGAAGTCGTTTTAGGGCAAACTAATTTAAGTCATGTAGAAATTATTTCAGGGCTTACAGCAGGGCAACAAATATCGTTAACTAATCAGGAGCACAGTTAAGTGAAGTATAGTGACATTTTTAAGGATACCTTTGCTGAACTGGCGCAACATAAATTGCGGACATTGTTAACGCTACTCGGCATGATTTTTGGTGTAGGCGCGGTAATCGCCATGTTGAATATTGGTGAAGGTGCAGAACGTGAAGCACTGAAAATGATTGATACTATGGGCTTGCATAATTTAATTATTGAGAGTAAAACCTTTGAAGAAAAAGAGTTAAAAGAACAGCGTAAACACTCTTCTGGTTTAACTATTCGTGATGGTGAAATTAGTACTCGTTCTTTGCCATTTGTTGAATCATTTAGCGCGCAGAAAGTGATTGATACTTATAGCGTATTTAGTACCCAAGGTAAAAGTGATGGTAAAGCGATAGGCGTCAGTGCTAGTTTCTTTTCGTTATCTAAATTTTCGCTTGAGCAAGGTAGGTTATTAAATGAAGCCGATAATTTAAACTTCTCTCAGGTTGTGTTACTTGGCTCTGCTAGTGCGAAACAATTATTTCCGCTTGGCGATGCGTTGGGGAAAAACGTTAAAATAAATCATTTATGGTTTAAAGTCGTAGGTATTTTGCAGGCGCCCTTTTTAAAGAAAGATGCCTTTCAAGGCGTCAAGTTAGGGGGCGATCAACATAAGGTTTTTATACCACTAAATACGGCAATTCATAAGTTTTCTAGTAAGCCATTAACCAGTGAAGTTAATAGTATTAAATTAAAGCTAAACCCTTCTGTTGATCCCATTGAAGCAGCAAAAGCCGTTAGTCACTTATTAGAGCGCCGTCATAACGAGGTGGATGATTATGAAATAGTTATCCCCGCAGCATTATTGGCTCAGCAAAAACAGACGCAGAAAATTTTTAATATTGTAATGTCGTGTGTTGCAGGCATTTCATTGTTAGTTGGTGGTATCGGCATTATGAATATTATGTTGGCAACCGTACTCGAGCGGACAAAAGAAATTGGTTTGTTAAGAGCTGTCGGAGCAAGGCAGAAGGACATTCAACTGCAGTTTATCGCGGAGAGTTTTACTATTTCGATTATCGGGGGGATTCTTGGGGTGTTCTTTGGTATTTTGCTTTCAGAGCTCATTTCTATTTATTCTGAGTGGGCCGTTTCATGGTCAATTACCGCTATTGTTCTGTCGTTTAGTATCTGTGCCATGGTTGGACTGACTTTTGGTGTCTATCCGGCAATTAAGGCGTCTAAGCTAGATCCTATTGAGGCTCTACAAAGTGATTAGCGTAATGAAGTAGTGATACATGAAAAGATAAAGACTTAGTGCGTTTATCAGCTAAGTCTTTTGGTGGCTTGTTATAAAGGTATATTTAGATTTGCAGTTATTAAATCAGATTATACTATTAGTTATCTAGCCATTGAGTGAAAAGTAACTTCTTAATCAATGGCTTGCCAGTTTCTTTGATGAGGAGATCTTTTACTTGTTCTTCACATTGCAATTGAATTTCAGCACGACCTTTCATTGACTTAACTTTAGCTTCGGCTTGCTGACCAATAATATTAATTATCGCATCGCGTAATAATGGCGCATGATGTTCAACTATGGTTAAGTTGTCTCCTTCAACCATCAATTCGACCGTTAAGCGCACATAACCCATTTTCTTTTTAACGGCGACATAGTTGGTGACAATATCGGGTTCAAAACCAAAATAAGCATAATCACTGGCATTTGCTCGTAACGTTGTGGTGCTTAGTAAAAGCACAAGAATAGTTAAATATTTGAACATAAAATGTTGGTCAATTTGAGATGGTGGCACTTACTCTTATCATAACCTGATTTTAGCTATTTGCTTGCTTATTTTTATAAAAAAATAAGTTTTTATCGGTAAAAACATAACAAATATAATTACTGACTTTGTAAGCTTAGTTAAGATAAATGAGTTTAGCGTTAAGGTCTGCTACTATAGCGGCGTTTATAACTACTGTATTATTGTATGAAGCATAACATGGTTAACTTTCCGGTTACTTTAACGGGTCATTGGCAATCACCCCAAGCAGGTGATTTATCTTCGATAGCCGAACCACTAAAAACTTGGTTACTTGATGAAGGCTCACTTACGGCAAGGCTTAAAGCACAATGTCGTGACTTTAGAGTTGAAGTCATTGGTGAACAAAAACAACTGTGCTCAAGTGATGAAGCTTGTTCACTTATTAAAAGTGGTGAACCAATACTGGTACGTGAAGTTATCCTTTATTGTGATAATGTACCGCAAGTTTTTGCCCGCAGTTTATTACCGTTATCAAGTTTGACAGGGAAAGAGCAAGCGCTTGAGCATCTAGGTACACAACCCCTTGGTCAGGTGCTGTTTAATAATCCTTCGTTAAAGCGACAACGCTTGGAAGTCTCCGCTTTTTCAACCGACTCAAGTGTCGCTAAGCTTGCTGAAAGCTTTGATTCTAGAAACAGTGTCGCTGTGGATAATGCTTTGCTTTGGGGAAGGCGCTCAATATTTATGCTAGAAAATAAGCCTTTGATGGTGGCTGAGGTCTTTTTACCGGATGCGTTTGCATACCAAGAATAAAAGATAATTGGCTAAAAACTGAGACGAAAAGACTAATTAAATGCTGAAAAAAATTCAACAAAAGTGGCTAGCCGTTAAGTTAATCACACGCATGGATAAACCAATAGGCACGTATTTGCTACTATGGCCAACCTATTGGGCGCTATGGATCGCTAGTGATGGCTGGCCTAACTTACATTTACTGATTGTTTTTAGTTTGGGTGTTTTTGTTATGCGTAGTGCCGGCTGCGTGATAAATGATTTTGCTGATAGAAAAATCGATGGCAAGGTTGAGCGCACTAAAAATAGGCCGTTAGTTAATGGCATGATGACTAGCAATGAAGCGATAAACCTCTTTGGATTACTGATAGGTATCGCACTTGGCTTAGTGTTAACACTAAGTTTGGCAACTATATACTTGTCTGTTGTTGCGGTATTTTTAGCAGCTCTTTACCCTTTTATGAAGCGTTATACTCAGTTACCCCAAGTATTTTTAGGTGCTGCATTTAGCTGGGGAATGATAATGGCATTCTCAGAAGCCCAAGGGGAAATCCCTCACATTGCTTGGCTACTCTTTATTGCTAACCTAACATGGACGGTTGCTTACGATACCATGTATGCCATGGTCGATAGAGATGATGATCTTGAAATAGGCGTAAAGTCTACCGCGATATTATTTGCTAATAATGACAAACGTATTATTGGCTTTTTACAGTTGTTCACTTTGACTTTGTTGTGGGTGGTTGGTGATATACTAGCCTTTGGTTGGCCATATCAGCTTAGCTTGCTTATTGCTGCAGCAATGTTTAGTTATCAGCAGATATTAATTGTAAATAGAGAGCGTGAAGCGTGCTTCCAAGCTTTTTTACATAACCATTGGGTTGGCTTAGTTATCTTTGTCGGCATTATGGTTGAGTATTTGTAATGCACATTTAAAAGACAATGCTTGCTCAGTTAGCTATTTTTTACTAGTTAAGCGAGCAATTGAACAAACTCATCAAAGGGTAATGGCTTGGTAAAATAATACCCCTGATATTGGTAACAACCTAGCTCTTTTAAGCAGTTAAGTTCTTGCTCAGTTTCAACACCTTCAGCCAAAACATTCATTTTAAGTGTTTTGCCCAAGCTGATTATCATGCTAGCAATAGCGACACTTTCACTGCTTTGTTCGATATTGGCGACAAAAGAGCGATCTATTTTTAACGTACTGGCCGGAATACGTTTTAAATAGGTTAGTGATGAATAGCCCGTACCAAAATCATCAATTGAGCAATCAATCGAGTTTGCCTTAAGCGCAGCAATTAACTTGATTGAATCTTCAATATTTTCTACTAATAAATTTTCAGTCAGCTCTAAAGATAATCGCTCAGCAGAAATATTGTTATGTTCAATTGAATGCATAATCTTATGCTGAAAGTCATGCTGTACTAATTGCTTAGCACTAATGTTAATGGCTATTTTTTTAAAGTGCTCAGGTAGTGTAAGCTGTTCTAGCTTTTGGATATCATGACAAGCTTGCTCTATCACCCATTGACCAATAGAGAGTATTAAATCACTTTCTTCGGCGATAGGAATATATACCGCTGGTGACTCTTTACCGTGAACTGGATGCTGCCAGCGTAATAAAGCTTCTGCACCGATAACATCGCCGTAGTGATTAAATTGTGCTTGGTAGTGTAATCTAAAGTCCCCCTGTAACAGCCCTTGTTTCATGTCTTCAACATAAGCGATACGCTTTTTAATTT
>OLII01000309.1_pt1 | contig 19141 bp, 20 predicted proteins | sample 1609481 | NCBI WGS metagenome assembly OLII01 (sample SAMN05416859, study PRJEB24817) | seawater metagenome | isolation source: Sea water | place: Canada:Atlantic | collected 2013-11 | reverse complement strand
ATCTACACAGAGTAGATCGTCGGCAGCGTCAGATGTGTATAAGAGACAGGTAGGGTTCTGGATTTTTGGCAACTGGTCGAGTTCTTTGCCCAGTTCCTTGCGCAGGCTGTTGACGTCGAAGCCCACCTGCATCAACAGGGGCTTGATCGAACCACCCTGCTGGTCGATCAGCGCCTGCAACAGGTGCGCAGGCTCGATCGCGGGGTGATCCATGCCAACCGCCAGGGACTGGGAGTCGGATAACGCCAGTTGCAGCTTGCTGGTCAAACGGTCTATTCGCATAACTTACCTTCCTTTAATGGGCAGGCCGGAGCGATGGACACACCTGATGAAGAAAAACCTGCCTGAGATACCCCTATAGATAAGGGTGATTGTGGAAGATTCAAGCGTAGCGGGCTTGATCCAGGTCAGCGAGGCGCCAGCCAGATCAGCGAAGCGAAGCGCCCGGTAACGGGGCTGCGACGGTAGGAATAGAAGCGTGGGTCGCTCACGGTGCACAGGCCGCCGCCATACACGGCAGTGATGCCACGGGCCGCCAGGCGAATGCGCGCCAGTGCATAGATGTCGGCCATGAACTTGCCGGGCTGCGCCCCCGCCACGAAGGCGCTGGCACTTTCCGGATGAACGGTCATGAAGGCTTCGCGCACTTCGCCGCCCACCTCGAACGCCTGGGGCCCGATGGCCGGGCCCAGCCATACCAGCACCTCGCTGGCCGGTACGCCCAGCGCATCGAGCGTGGCCTCCAGCACACCACCCACCAGCCCGCGCCAGCCGGCATGGGCAGCGCCCACGCGGGTGCCGGCGCGGTCGCAGAACAGTACCGGCAGGCAGTCGGCGGTCATGGACGTGCAGGCGATGCCGGGGGTGCTGGTGCAGCTGGCGTCGGCTTCGGCAACCAGCGCCGGGTCGGCCTCGACCACATCGATGCCGTGCACCTGCTTGAGCCAGGCAGGCTGGATGCCGAACTGCCCGGTCAGGCGCCGACGGTTTTCGGCCACTGCGGCCTGGGCGTCACCGACGTGGTCGCCCAGGTTCAACGAATCGTAGGGCGCCAGGCTCACGCCGCCGCCCCGGGTGGTGACGCACGCCTTGACCCAGGCTGGCGCAGGCCAGTCGGGGGTCAGCAGGTGGTGCGTCAGCGGGCTCATCCGACGAAGGCCTCGCGGTCCTGCTTGAGCAGCGACAGCAGCCACACGAAGTCGTCCGGCAGGGACGACTCCCAGCCCATGCGCTCACCGGTCACCGGGTGATCCAGCTCCAGGAAGCGTGCGTGCAGGGCCTGGCGCGGGAAGGTCTTGAGCGCCTCGACCATGGTCACGCTGGCCGCCGGCGGGATGCGGAAGCGCCCGCCGTACACCGGGTCGCCGACCAACGGGAAGTTGACGTGGGCCATGTGCACGCGGATCTGGTGGGTACGCCCGGTTTCCAGCTTGACGCGTACGTGGGTGTGCGAGCGGAAGCGTTCGAGCACGCGGTAGTGGCTGACGGCCTGCTTGCCGCCCTCCATCACCGCCATGCGCTGGCGCTGCTGGCCGTGACGACCGATCGGGGCGTTGATCTTGCCGCCTGCGGTAACCACGCCGATCACGATGCATTCATAGATGCGGCTGACGCTGCGACTTTGCAACTGGGCTACCAGCTGGGTCTGCGCCTGAATGGTCTTGGCCACCACCATCAGACCGGTGGTGTCCTTGTCGAGGCGGTGCACGATGCCGGCGCGCGGCACGTTGATGATGTCCGGCACGTGGTGCAGCAGGGCATTGAGCAGGGTGCCGTCGGCATGACCGGCAGCCGGGTGCACCACAAGCCCGGCCGGCTTGTTGATGACCAGGATGTGCTCGTCTTCGTAGACGATGTCCAGTTCGATGTCCTGCGCCACCCACTCGCCCTGGGCTTCCTGCTCGGCGTCAAGCGCCAGCAGGGCGCCGCCATGGACGATGTCGCGCGGACGCACGACGTTGCCATCGACGGTCAGTAGGCCTTCTTTGATCCAGGCGGAAAGGCGCGAGCGCGAGTGCTCGGCAAACAGTTGGGCGGCGACTTGGTCGAGGCGTTGCCCGCCCAATTCGGACGGTACCTCTGCGCGAAGTTCAATTTTCTCGGACATGCTCGAATCAGGCGGAGGCACAGCCTTTGGTTTCAGCTGCACGCTTGTGGTTAAATACGGCGTCTTTTGCCCCGAGGGTTCCAACGGGGTGCTCATCATAACAGGACGGCCTCGCCCAAGACAGCAGCCGTCATAGGGACGCAAGCCGCCATGCAAGTGAAACACCTGCTGCTGATCGCCATCCTCGGACTCACCGCTGCTTGTTCTTCGAAGGAAGTCGTCGACGAAAACCTCAGCGAAACCGAGCTGTACCAGCAGGCGCAGGCCGACCTGGACAACCACAGCTATACCAGCGCCACCTCCAAGCTCAAGGCCCTGGAGTCGCGGTACCCGTTCGGCCGCTATGCCGACCAGGCGCAGCTGGAGCTGATCTACGCGAACTACAAGAACGCCGAGCCCGAGGCTGCCAAGTCGGCTGCCGAGCGCTTTATCCGCCTGCATCCGCAGCATCCGAACGTCGACTACGCCTATTACCTCAAGGGCCTGACCTCGTTCGACCAGGACCGCGGCCTGTTGGCGCGCTTCCTGCCGCTGGACATGACCAAGCGTGACCCGGGCGCAGCGCGTGACTCGTACAACGAGTTCGCCCAGCTCACCAGCCGCTTCCCCAACAGCCGCTACGCGCCGGACGCCAAGCAGCGCATGATCTACCTGCGCAACCTGCTGGCCTCCTACGAGATCCACGTGGCCGACTACTACCTGACCCGTCAGGCGTATGTGGCCGCCGCTAACCGTGGCCGCTACGTGGTGGAAAACTTCCAGGAAACCCCATCGGTCGGTGACGGCCTGGCGGTGATGACCGAAGCCTACATGCGTCTGCACCTGGACGAACTGGCAGCCACCAGCCTGGAAACCCTGAAACTCAACTACCCCGATCACCCGAGCCTGAAAGACGGCCAGTTCGTGCCGCAGCAGGACGAGGCGGACAACCGCTCGTGGCTGTCCAAGGCCACCCTGGGCCTGATCTCCAGCGCGCCACCGCTGCCGCCAGGCCAGACCCGCGCCAACCAGGACGTGCAGAAGCAGTACCAGGACGCCAAAGACGCGATCCCGCAGGAACTGCTGCCCAAGGACGAAAATGGCGACGTGATCGAAGAAGAAAACCACGAAGCCGAAGGCAACAACGAAGACCGTTCGTGGTTCAGCTACATGACCTTTGGCGTATTCGACTGACACGCCATACGGTGAATGAAAAAGGGAGGCCTGATGGCCTCCCTTTTTTGTTGCCAGGCCCTAAACTGGGGGCTCTTCATTCGACAAAGCTGGACACCATGGTTCGCCTAATTCTCTGGATTGCCCTGATTGCTGCTGCGTTCTGGTTGTGGCGCAAGTTCAAGGCCGGCACTGCTGCCGATACTCGCCCTACCCTCGATGACCCGCTGAAGATGGTGCGCTGTGCCCATTGCGGCGTGCACCTGCCCACCGACCGTGCCTTGCACCGGGGCCAGCTGTGGTATTGCAGCCCGGCGCATCTGGAGCAGGGGCCCAACGATACCCGCCAGGGCTGAGGGCCCCTTCGCCGGCCAGGCCGGCTTCCACATGCCTGCTGTTACAGCAGGCGCGGCCCCGGCGCGTACGGCGCCGGGTCGATGATCGGCGTACGCCCCAGCAGCAGGTCGGCGAACAACCGGCAGGACGCCGGCGCCAGCACCAGCCCGTTGCGGTAATGCCCGCAGTTCAACCACAAGCCTTCATGCCCGGGCACCTGGCCGATGTACGGCACACCTTCCGGTGAGCCAGGCCGCAACCCAGCCCAATGCCCGACCGGCGTGGCATCGGCCAGCGCCGGCAGCAATTCGATGGCCGAGGCCTTCAGGCTCGCCAGCGCCGCTTCGGTGGGCGTCTTGTCATAGCCTGCATGCTCCAGTGTGCTGCCGACCAGAATGTGCCCGTCACGCCGTGGGATCGCGTAGCGCCCCTTGGCCAGCACCATGCTCGGCAGGAAATCCTCCGCGCACTTGAACAGGATCATCTGCCCTTTCACCGGCTCCACCGGCAGCTCCAGGCCCAGCGGGCGCAGCAGGTCGCCACTCCAGGCCCCCGCCGTAAGCACCACCTGGTCGGCGCGGATCGGGCCATCGACGGTTTCAACGCCGCAAATACGCTCGCCCTCGCGGCTGAACCCGGTGATTTCACAATGCTCGCGAAGGGTCACGTTCGACAGGGCCTGCAATGCCGCCTTGAGCGACTTGACCAGGCGGGGGTTGCGCACGTTCGCCACACCCGCCATGTAGATGGCCCGCTCGAAGCCCGGCCCCAGCACAGGCACCGCCGCATAGGCGCGGGCCACATCCACTGCGCTCAACGGGCGCCCCTCGCGGGCCGCCCAGGCCAGCGCCTCGGCTTCATCGTCCAGGTCCAGCCAGTACAGGCCGGTGGTATGCACCTCGGGGTCTACACCGGTGCTGGCGAACAGACGCTCGCCCAGCTGCGGATAGAAGTCCTGCGACCAATGCGCCAGGGCGGTAACCGCCGGGCTGTAGCGCCACGGGTACAACGGCGACACGATCCCGCCCCCGGCCCAGGAAGACTCCTGCCCGAGCGCGCCCTTGTCGCACACCACCACCTGCTCGACATCGGCCGCCAGGTTGAACGCAGTCAGCAGGCCGATCACCCCACCGCCGACAATCACTACTTGCTTGGTCATCTATTGGTCCAGTACCCGAATGAAAGACGTCAGTTACCCCAGCAACCCCCGTCCGCCTCGTTGCTGGCACCGGGGTTGCCGCGCACACCCTGGTGATCGAGCTCGAAGTCGCCACAGGCGTCGCCGGCCATCAGCCCGCCAGCGTGACGCCGGGCCAGCAGGCTGAAACCCTCGGCCTCGCGGCTGGCGTGCAGGCTGTAATGGCCTGTGCCAGGGGGCAACGGGGTGATCACGGCGTCGGTATCGGCATACTGGCCCGTGCGGGCGCGGTGGCGCTCCAGGTGCTGCGCACTGTCGAACAGCAGCCCCACGACCTCGCTGCGTGCGGCTCTTTTCACCGTGTCGCGGTAGCTGGGGTAGGCAATGCCCGCCAGAATGCCGACCACGGCGACGACAATCAACAGTTCGATCAGGCTCAGGCCCTGATGAGTTCGCGGCATGTTGTGCGCCCCTAGTGGATCTGCCGCCACAAGATACGTTGCGCCGGCCACGCAGCCGACACCGATGGCTGCGCCAGCACGCTCTCCAGCACCACCCGCGCCTGCTGCTGACGCCCCACGGCAGTCACCCGAAGCAGCTGCACCTCAAGGCCGTCGGGCAGCCGCGCGGGGCGCGAGCTGCGGCCCAGGTTCTGTACCAGGAAGAAGCCAGGCCCTTGCGCCTGCCAGCCCAGCCCGGAGCTTGGCCCCGCCCCGCTCTGCACACCGGCGGCGCGTACCCTGGGTGCCTCCGGCGGCGGCAGGCAGTACACGCACGGGCCCGGTGGCTCAAGCCCCGCCAGCACACGGGCCTCGGCGAGCCGCAACGTGGTTTCCGCCGCTTCGAACGCCTGCAATGCCATCACCAGGTTGCCGGCCATGCGTGCCTGCAAGGCGGCACTGTGCATCACCGAAACACCCAGCAGGCCGCACAGCAGCATCAGCACCAGGCACACCAGCAGCGCCATGCCCCGTTGCAGCTTCATGGCAGGCGGTTACGCACGGCGGCGACCATCTGATAGGTTTGCGCGCGCACCCGTTCAGCAGGGTCGTTCAGGGTCAGGCGCAGGCGGATGCTGCGAATGCGCGAAGGGTCGGGCACCGCAGTCATCCAGGCCAGCTCACCGCCCTCGCCCGCCACGCCCAGGTCAACCTGCAGCCGGCTGACATGTTCGATCAGCACCGCGTGGCTGCCACCACTGGTGAGCAGCAGTTGCCCGTCCACCAGGCGGTACACCTGCTGACGAACGGGCAAGGCGAACTGGTGTGGCCCGGGCAAGCGCTCGCCTGCCTGCACCTGGGCGGTGCTCAGGCAGTCGGTGAGCAGCGTCCAGTTGGGCGGGCCACCGGCCTCCCCACCCTGCACGCCAACCAGGCTCAGGCTGCGCAGGGTGCCGTCAGGCTCGAGGCTGACACTGATCGGCAGGGCAAATGCCGCGGCAATGGCAGGGTCGGCAAAGCTGATCGCCTCGCGCCGCAGGCAGCCGAATGCACCGGCCATGCGGATGTCACGGGCCATGCGCTGCAGCGCAAAGCGCGCATCCTCCTGCAACTGCGCAAGTGCGCCCTGCGCCTGCCAACCCTGCAGCGCACCGATGAACAGACGGCTGCCGGCCAGCACCAGCAGCACGCCCAGGCTCAACGCCAGCAGCGCCTCGACCAGGCCGAAACCGGTGTCGCGCCTCATGGCCCCACCTGCCCCTGCACAGCAAGGCCACCGCCCTGCCAGTGCAGGTCGAGTGCGAGCCCATTGCCCGCCTGGCGCACCTGTGCCTGCGCGGACGCGCCGGCCACCTTCACCAGCTCGCGTTGCAAGGCGCTGGCCTCCCCCGCCCTCAGCCCGCCCGCTGCGCGCGCGCCTTCGAGCAGGGCTTGGGCCAGGTACAGCGCCTGGGTGGTACGCAGCGCGCCGTCGGTGCCGTGCAACGCCCGCCCTTGCAGCGCAGCCGCCGCCATTACCCCCAGTGACAGCACCAGCAGCGCCACCATCACTTCGATCAGGGTCATGCCCTGCTGCAGCCTCCTGGCCATGTTCGCCTCCTGCGAAATTTCCCCATGTGATTGCCTACCCGGCCGACTGGACGCCCAACCGAGCGGCACTGAATCTACAGAGAAGCACTTCCAGGGAGGGATGCACGATGGGGCAACAGGGCGTAACACTGATACAAATGATGTATGCGCTGGGGCTGACCGCGGCGCTGACGCAGTTAGGGCTGCCGGCCTACAGCGCCATGAGCGTGAGCCTACAGCGCGAGGCCAGCGCGCAGAACCTTGCGCAGGCCTTGCGCAGCGCCCGCAGCGAAGCCCTGCTGCGCAATCAGCGAGTCAGCCTGACGGCCCTGGAGGGCGACTGGAGCAAGGGATGGCGAATGAGCGCCGACGATGAAGGCTTGCTGCACGAGTACCGTGCCAGCGGGAAGGTTTGGGTGGTGGGCAATCAGCCGCTGGCGCGGCAGGTGCATTTCAGCGGGCTGGGAGTACCGCTGCAGGCCGGCGGGGCGTTCCAGGCCGGGACCCTGCACGTGTGCGAAAGTCCCGGAACCCGAAGCCTGCATCAGGTGGTGCTGTCACGCACCGGGCGAGTCAGCCTGCGCCACCTCGCCACCGATCAGCCGCTGTGCGCGGCCGTTGGGTCAGATCAGTGAACGCACCCGCAGCTCCTTGGGCATCGAGAACGTTACATTCTCTTCGCGACCATCGAGCTCGTCTGCACCTGTGGCGCCCCACTCCTGCAACTGCGCGATCACGCCACGCACCAGCACTTCGGGGGCGGAGGCGCCGGCGGTGATGCCGATACGCTCGACACCGTCGAACCAGCTGCGCTGCATGTCTTCTGCACCGTCGATCAGGTAGGCCGGGGTGGCCATGCGCTCGGCCAGCTCACGCAGGCGGTTGGAGTTGGAGCTGTTCGGGCTGCCCACCACCAGTACCACGTCGCACTCGTCAGCCAGTTGCTTGACCGCATCCTGGCGGTTCTGGGTGGCGTAGCAGATGTCGTCCTTGCGCGGCCCGCCAATGCTGGGGAAGCGCGTGCGCAGCGCATCGATGACACGGCTGGTGTCGTCCATCGACAGGGTGGTCTGGGTCACGAAGGCCAGGCGTTCGGGGTCACGAACCTGCAGGTTGGCGACATCTTCTTCGTCTTCGACCAGGTAGATCGAACCGCCATTGCTGGCGTCGTACTGGCCCATGGTGCCTTCGACCTCGGGGTGCCCTTCGTGGCCGATCAGGATGCATTCCTTGCCATCGCGACTGTACTTGGCCACCTCGATGTGCACCTTGGTCACCAGCGGGCAGGTCGCGTCGAAGACCTTGAGGCCGCGCCCCGCCGCTTCCTGGCGCACGGCCTGGGAAACGCCGTGGGCACTGAAGATGACGATGACGTCATTGGGCACCTGGTCGAGCTCTTCGACGAAGATCGCCCCGCGCGCGCGCAGGTCTTCGACCACGAACTTGTTGTGCACCACTTCGTGACGCACATAGATCGGCGGGCCGAACACCTCGAGGGCGCGATTGACGATTTCGATCGCCCGGTCCACGCCGGCGCAGAAGCCGCGTGGGTTGGCGAGTTTGATCTGCATGGCTGACTCCTGGCTCAAAGGGCCTTGACTGCGAGGATTTCCACCTCGAAGTTCAGGGTCTTGCCGGCCAGCGGGTGGTTGAAGTCGATGGTCACCTGCGCGTCATCGAACGCCTTCACCACGCCGGGCAACTCGGCGTTGGCCGCGTCGTTGAAAATCACCAGCAGGCCCTCGGACAACTCCATGTCCTGGAACTGCGAGCGGGGAATGATCTGCACGTTCTGCGGGTTCGGCTGACCGAAGGCATTCTCCGGTGCCACGCTGACGGTGCGCTTGTCGCCGGCCTTGAAGCCGAAGATCGCGGCTTCGAAGCCCGGCAGCAGGTTGCCGTCGCCGACCTTGAACACCGCCGGAGCCTTCTCGAAGGTGCTGTCGACAGTATCACCGTTTTCCAGGTGCAGCGCGAAGTGCAGGGTGACTTCGGTGTTCTGGCCGATACGGGTATCAGTCATGGACGGGTTCTCCGGACTTTTTGCTCTTGAACATATCCAGCGCCAGCATCACGGCGCCCACGCTGATGGCGCTGTCGGCCAGGTTGAAGGCCGGGAAGTACCAGCGGTTCTGCCAGTGCACGAGGATGAAGTCGACCACGTGGCCGAGCACGATGCGGTCGTACAGGTTGCCCAGCGCACCGCCCAGCACCAGGGCCAACGCAACGGCCAGCCAGGTGTCGTCGCGGCCCAGGCGCTTGAGCCACACCACCAGCACCGCACTGACCACCAGGGCGATCAGGGCGAACAGCCAGCGCTGCCAGCCGGAGCTGTCGGCCAGGAAGCTGAAGGCCGCACCGGTGTTGTAGGCCAAAGTCCAGCTGAAGTAGTCGGGGATGACCACGATCTGCTGGTACAGGCTCAGCGCACCTTCGAAGTAGTGCTTGCTGGCCTGGTCCAGGACCAGTACCAGCAGGCTCAGCCACAGCCAGGCGAGGCGCCCGAAGCGCCCCACGTTGGGGTTAGGCATAGTGACGCACCTCACCTTTGCCGCTGATGTTGTCGACACAACGACCGCAGATTTCCGGATGCTCCGGGTTCACGCCCACGTCGGCGCGGAAGTGCCAGCAACGGCCGCACTTGGCGTGACCCGACTTGACCACCTTGAGCTTGAGGCCGGCCACTTCGGTAACCACGGCATCGGCCGGGGCTTCGACGAACGGCGCCACGCTGGCTGCCGAGGTGATCAGCACGAACCGCAGTTCGTTGCCCAGCTTGTTCAGGTCGGTGCTCAGGGCCTCGTCGGCGAACAGGGTGACTTCGGCTTGCAGGTTGCCGCCGATGGCCTTGGCCGCACGCTGGTTCTCCAGCTCCTTGTTGACCGCAGCCTTGACGGCCATCACGCGGTCCCAGTAGGCGCGGTCCAGCTCGATGCCTTCCGGCAGCTCGGTCAGGCCCTGGTACCAGGTGTTGAGCATGACCGACTCGTTGCGCTCGCCCGGCAGGTACTGCCACAGCTCGTCGGCGGTGAACGCCAGGATCGGTGCGATCCAGCGAACCAGCGCTTCGCTGATGTGGTACAGCGCGGTCTGGCACGAGCGGCGCGCGACACTGTTGGCGCCGGTGGTGTACTGGCGGTCCTTGATGATGTCGAGGTAGAAGCCGCCCAGCTCCTGCACGCAGAAGTTGTGGATCTTGGAGTAGACGTTCCAGAAACGGTACTCGCCGTAGTGCTCTTCCAGCTCGCGCTGCAGCAGCAGGGTACGGTCGACCGCCCAGCGGTCCAGCGCCAGCATGTCGTCGGCCGGCAGCAGGTCGCGGGCCGGGTCGAAGCCGGACAGGTTGGAGAGCAGGAAGCGCGCGGTGTTGCGGATGCGCCGGTAGGCGTCCGCACTGCGCTGCAGGATCTGATCGGAAACCGCCATCTCGCCGGAGTAGTCGGTGGCCGATACCCACAGGCGCATGATGTCGGCACCCAGGGTGTCGTTGACCTTCTGCGGCTCGATGGTGTTGCCCAGCGACTTGGACATCTTGCGGCCGTTCTCGTCCACGGTGAAGCCGTGGGTCAGCAGCTCGCGGTACGGCGCATGGCCGTCGATGGCGCAGCCGGTGAGCAGCGAGGAGTGGAACCAGCCGCGGTGCTGGTCGGAACCTTCCAGGTACAGGTCGGCGCGCGGGCCGCTTTCGTGGCCGATGTTGTGCGAGCCACGCAGCACGTGCCAGTGGGTGGTACCGGAGTCGAACCACACGTCCAGGGTGTCGGCGATCTTGTCGTACTGGCCGGCTTCGTCACCGAGCAGTTCGGCGGCGTCCATCTTGAACCAGGCTTCGATGCCCTCGAGCTCGACGCGCTGGGCCACCTGCTCCATCAGTTCGACGGTGCGCGGGTGCAGTTCGCCGGTCTGCTTGTGCAGGAAGAACGGGATCGGCACACCCCAGTTGCGCTGACGCGAGATGCACCAGTCCGGGCGGTTGGCGATCATCGAATGCAGGCGCGCCTGGCCCCAGGCCGGCACGAACTTGGTTTCTTCGATGGCGTTGAGGGCGCGCTTGCGCAGGGTTTCGCCGCTGTCAGGCTGCTTGTCCATGCCCACGAACCACTGCGCTGTGGCGCGGTAGATCAGCGGGGTCTTGTGGCGCCAGCAGTGCATGTAGCTGTGGCTGATGGTGTCGGTGAACATCAGCGCGCCCACTTCGGCGAGCTTGTCGACGATGTGCGGGTTGGCCTTCCAGATGAACTGGCCACCGAAGAATTCCAGCGAGTCGACGTACACGCCGTTGCTCTGCACCGGGGTGAGGATGTCGTCGTTGACCATGCCGTAGCGCTTGCAGGTCACGAAGTCGTCTTCACCGTAGGCCGGGGCCGAGTGGACCACGCCGGTACCGGCGCCCAGCTCGACGTACTCGGCCAGGTAGACCGGCGACAGGCGATCGTACAGAGGGTGACGGAAGTTGATCAGCTCCAGTGCAGAGCCCGGCGCGGTGGCGATCACCGAACCTTCCAGCGAGTAGCGCTTGAGGCAGGCTTCGACCAGCTCTTCGGCCAGCACCAGCAGCTTGTCGCCGACGTCCACCAGGGCATAGCTGAACTCGGGGTGCACGTTCAGCGCCTGGTTGGCGGGGATGGTCCACGGGGTGGTGGTCCAGATCACGATGGCGGCGGGCTTGGCCAGCGACGACAGGCCGAAGGCCTGGGCCAGCCGCGCTTCGTCGGCCACGTTGAAGGCCACGTCGATGGTCTGGGACTTCTTGTCGGCGTATTCGACCTCGGCTTCGGCCAGGGCCGAACCGCAATCGAAGCACCAGTTCACGGGCTTGAGGCCCTTGAACACGAAACCGTGCTTGACCATTTCGGCCAGGGCACGGATTTCGCCGGCTTCGTTGGCGAAGTCCATGGTCTTGTAGGGGTTGTCCCAGTCACCCAGCACGCCCAGGCGGATGAATTCCTTCTTCTGCCCTTCGATCTGCTCGGCCGCGTAGGCACGGCACAGCTCGCGGGTCTTGTCCGCGGTGAGGTGCTTGCCGTGGGTCACTTCGACCTTGTGCTCGATCGGCAGGCCATGGCAGTCCCAACCCGGCACGTACGGCGCATCGTAGCCGGCCAGGGTCTTGGACCGCGAGATCATGTCCTTGAGAATCTTGTTGAGCGCGTGACCGATGTGGATCTTGCCGTTGGCGTAGGGCGGGCCGTCGTGCAGCACGAACTTCGGACGATCCTTGCCAATTTCGCGCAGCTTCTGGTACAGGCCAATGCTGTCCCAGCGCTGCAGGATCTGCGGTTCGCGCTGTGGCAGGCCGGCCTTCATCGGGAAGGCGGTGTCCGGAAGGTTTAGCGTGGCTTTATAGTCGGTCATTTCAGGCTCTTCGTTAGCGGTTGACCGTGCCAATGGGCACGTGCGGCGGCGATATCCGCATCGATCGCCGACTTCAGCGCCTCCAGGGAGGCGAATCGCTGCTCATCGCGCAGCTTGTGGTGGAATTCCACCGTGAGACGCCGGCCATACAGATCGCCGGCAAAATCCAGGAGATGCACTTCCAGGTGGGCGCGGCCATCACCTGCAACGCTGGGGCGCACGCCGATGTTGGCGACACCCGGCCACGCCTGGCCATCGAGTTCGACGCTGACCAGGTACACCCCGGTGAGCGGTACGCGATGACGCTTGAGTTGTATGTTGGCCGTGGGCCAACCCAGCTGGCGCGCCAGCTTCTGCCCATGCAGCACCCGGCCGCGGATGCGGAACGGGCGGCCCAGCAGACGCTCGGCCACGGCAAAGTCGGCACGCGCCAGTGCTTCGCGCACCTGCGTGCTGCTGACCCGCAGGCCCTCGAGCTCCACGGTTTGCGCCGCTTCCACGGTGAAGCCGTGGCGCAGACCGGCCTGCTGCAGGAACGTGAAGTCACCCACCCGGTCGCAGCCGAACCGGAAGTCGTCACCGACCTCCAGGTGCTGCACGCCCAGGCCGTCGACCAGGATGGTGTCGACGAATTCGGCGGCGCTGAGCTTGCACAGGCGCTGGTTGAACGCCAGGCACAGCACCCGGTCGATGCCTTCGGCGGCCAACAGGGCGACCTTGTCGTGCAGGCGGGCCAGGCGCGCGGGCGCGGTGTCCGGTGCAAAGTACTCACGCGGCTGTGGCTCGAAAATCACCACGCAGCTGGGTACGCCCAGCGCTACCGCGCGCTCACGCAAACGCGCCAGGATAGCCTGGTGACCGCGGTGAACACCGTCGAAGTTGCCGATAGTGGCAACACAGCCCCGATGCTCGGGGCGAAGGTTGTGAAGGCCTCGAACCAGCTGCATAACGCGCTTCTTGCTCATAAAGTGGTCGATTATAACCACACCCGGGCGCCGACGACAGGCAGCAGCGCGATGCCAGGGCGTCTAAAACACAAAACCGACGCCTGACCCGCGCCGGCCATCAGTGCAGCGCCTTGCGGGCGAAGTCCCGTGGACGAAAACCAAACAGGTAAAGGCAACCGAAATAGGTCACCACGCCTGCGCCAATCAGTACGCCCAGGCGCAGGAACCGCTCGAGCATGTGCCCCTGCTCCCAGGCGGGCATGTACCACATGCCGGCCACCAGCACACCGGCCATCAGCAGTACGGCCACCAGCAACTTGAGCAGGTAGGCGGTCCAGCCCGGCTGCGGCTCGAACAGGTTCTGCTGGCGCAGCTTCCAGTACAGCAGGCCGGCATTGAGGCAGGCGCCGACACTGATCGCCAGGGCCAGCCCGGCATGCTGCAGGTAGCCGATGAACACCAGGTTGAGCAGTTGCGTGGCCACCAGGGTGAAGATGGCGATCTTTACCGGTGTACGGATGTTCTGCTGAGCATAGAAGCCAGGAGCGAGCACCTTGACCAGTATGATGCCGAGCAGGCCGACCGAGTAGGCGATCAGCGCGCGCTGGGTCATGGCGGCATCGAAGGCGGTGAACTTGCCGTACTGGAACAGGGCCACCGTCAGTGGCTCGGACAAAATTGCCAGGGCAAAGGTGCAAGGCAACACCAGCAAGAAGCACAGGCGCAGGCCCCAGTCGAGGATGCGCGAATACTCGTGGCGATCCTTGCTGGCGTAGGTCTTGGCCAGGGTCGGCAGCAGGATGGTGCCCAGCGCCACGCCCAGCACCCCGGAGGGCAGCTCCATCAGGCGGTCGGCGTAGTACATCCACGACACCGAGCCGGCCACCAGAAACGAGGCGAAGATGGTGTTGATGATCAGCGAGATCTGGCTTACCGACACCCCGAGGATGGCTGGCAGCATCTGCTTGAGCACGCGCCATACCCCGGTATCGCGCAGGTTCAGGCGGGGCAGCACGAGCATGCCGATCTTTTTGAGGTGCGGCAGCTGGTACAGCAGCTGCAACAGGCCGCCGGCCAGTACCGCCCAGCCCAGGGCCATCACCGGCGGATCGAAGTACGGGGTGAGGAACAGCGCGAAGAAGATCATCGCGACGTTGAGCAGGGTCGGCACGAAGGCCGGTACCGAGAAGCGGTTCCAGGTGTTGAGGATCGCGCCCGCCAGGGACGACAGCGAGATCAGCAATATATAAGGAAAGGTCACACGCAGCAGGTCGGTGGTCAGCTCGAACTTCTCGGCGCTGTCGACAAAGCCCGGCGCGGTGACCCACACCACCCAGGGTGCGGCCAGGATCCCCAGCGCCGTGACCACCGCCAGCACCAGGGTCAGCAGGCCGGCGACATAGGCCACGAAGGTGCGGGTCGCCTCCTCGCCCTGCTGGCTTTTGTATTCGGCCAGGATCGGCACGAACGCCTGGGAAAACGCCCCCTCGGCAAAGATTCGCCGCAGCAGGTTGGGCAGCTTGAAGGCAATGAAAAAGGCGTCGGTGGCAACACCGGCGCCGAAGATGCGCGCCAGGATGGTATCGCGGACAAAGCCCAGCACGCGCGACACCATGGTGATGGAACTGACTGCAGCCAGGGACTTGAGGAGATTCATCGAAAGATTTTCATGCCATATGGATGAAGGAGAGGCCTAAACGGCATCCAAGTATGCGATACTCCGCCGCGCAAAGCAGACAGAGCAAAACTCCCGAGTTTACAGGTCATGCGCCAGAAGGGAATCATCCCCTCCAGCGAATCGACCGCTCAGCGGAACCTAACAAGCGCCCTTGACAACCGATCAACTCATCGGCATGATTCGCGGCCTATTTTGTTTGCTATTTACCAAGTCTTTCGAGGAGCTCGACGGTGGCCAACTCACCTTCCGCCAAAAAACGTGCAAAACAGGCTGAGAAGCGTCGCAGCCACAACGCCAGCCTGCGTTCCATGGTTCGCACCTACATCAAGAATGTAGTCAAGGCCATCGACGCAAAAGACGCCGAAAAAGCGCAAGCTGCTTACATCCTGGCTGTTCCAGTTATCGACCGCATGGCCGATAAAGGCATCATCCACAAGAACAAGGCTGCTCGCCATAAAGGCCGTCTGAATGGCCACATCAAGGCACTGAAGATTGCTGCAGCTGCCTAAGCGACGCTTGTTAAAAAACCGACCCTAGGGTCGGTTTTTTATTGCCTGCGATTTGATGATGGCGGGAAGACAGGGCCGCTCCCTTCGTCGACCAGGCTGACTCCTGCAGGAGACGGCCTGGTCGGCGAAGGGCTATACGTTGCCTACTTGCCGAGCGGGATCTTCGGCGCCCATTGCAGCCATTCGTCCTCGGCCTTGTCGAACAGGGCAAAGGTCTGCTGCGGCAACGCTGCGTTGCCCATCTTGTCGCCGTCTGGCGTGGCGAAGGCAATGCCACCCTCGATCAGGGTCTCCAGCGACTCGGTACGCACCGTAGCGCCCTTGAACAGGCCGATATCGAAGCCGAAGCCACTGCTGTTCCAGAAACGGCTGCCACCGCGCACGAGCGAGGCGTAGCGTGGCTCGATCAGGATATGGATCAGCACGCGATCCGCTGTCTGCCCCAGCTCGTACCCCGTGACCTTGCCCACCGGCACTTCACGGTAGGTGACCGGCACACCGACCTTGATCGACCCGCGTCGAGCAGCGCTGAGCACCACCGGCAGGCCAGCCTCGCGAGCGGTCAGGTCCGGTGGCTCGGGCAAGGCCACGAAGTTGCGCTGCGGGCCCTGATTCTTCGCCGCCGGTTGCACTTCAAGGTACTGACCGGTGACCAGCGTCTCCAGGTTGGCCGTCTTGACGATACCCAGCGCCGGCTTGACTACCCAGAACTGCGTGCCCACACGCGCAATACGCTCGGGCACCTCGGTGATCTGCGCCTTGAGCGTCACCGACTGCAGGTCCTCCGCCAGGTCCACCGCTTCTACCTTGCCGACATCCAGCCCCTTGAAGCGTATGGGGGTGCCGACCTTGAGGCCGTCCGCACGGTCCACCTTGATGGTGATGCTGGTGCCCTTGCGATCCGCCGCTTCCTGGTTGGCCAGCAGGCGGAAGGTGGGGATACGACGCTTGAGCGGTACATTCTGTTTCGGCGTATCGAAGGCGATGCCACCGGCCATCAGGCTCTGCAGCGACTCGCTCTTGATCTGGATGCCCGACAGGCCGCCAGTCAGGGTAATGCCGCTGGCGTTCCAGAAACGCGTCGAACCATTGACCAGGTTGGCGTACTCGGGCTCGATGTGCACGCCAATCAGCAGGCGTTGCTGCTTCCTGGAGAACTGGTAGCTTTGCACGCTACCCACCTTTACCTGCCGATACAGGATCGGGCTGCCAACCTCGAGCGAGCCCAGGTTGTCGCTGAACAGCACAAGGTGCAGGCCGGGCGCCTTCAGATCGAGGGGCGGGGCCTTGGCCCGGGCTTCGAATTCACGCTGAGGCGAGGCGCCCTTGTCGCCGGGACGGATAGCAATGTAGTTGCCCTTTACCAACGCCTCCAGGCCGGTGATACCCGCCAGGGAGATCGACGGCTTGACCACCCAGAACTGGGTGCCTTCGACCAGATAGTCCTCGGCCAGCGGGTCCAGGGTCAGCTCGGCCATGGCGCTGGAGAGATCGGCATCGACCTTCAGGGCTTTCAGCGAACCTACCTGTATACCTTTGTACATGACCGGCGTACGGCCCGCCTGCAGGCCCTCGAAGTCGCTCAGCTTGACCTTGACCCGGATACCCGCCTGGGCGGCGTCGAAGTCTTCGAAAAGACGGAACGGCAGGTTCGGGTCGGTGGGCGGGCTGTCCTTGCGGTGCTCGGGGGTAGCGAATGCGATACCGCCGGCAACGATGCTGGCCAGCGACTCGCTGCGCACCTTCACGCCCGACAGGTTGGCATCGATGCTCACGCCGCTGGCGTTCCAGAAACGCGTGTGCTTGCGCACCAGGTCGGCATAGCCCGGCTCGATGAACACCTTGATCTCGACCGTACCCTGGTCGTCGGAGAGCTTGTAGCTCTTCACCCGGCCAACCTGGATCTGCTTGTAGAACACGGGGCTGTCACGGTTGAGCGACCCCAGGCGATCGGCCTTGAGGGTCAGATGCAGGCCGGGCACGCTGTCGGACATCGGCGGTGCTTCGCTCAACGCATTGAAACGCTTGCTCGGCTCGCCATCGCCCGGGCTCACGGCAATGTAGTTGCCTGATACCAGCGTCTCCAGCCCGGTGATCCCGGCCAGGCTCACGTTTGGCTTGACCAGCCAGAAGCGAGTGTTCTTGCGCAGGTGCTCCTCGGCCACCTGGTTCATCTCGATGGTGGCGATGACACCTTTGTTGCGGCCTTTGTCGTCAAGTACCAGGCTCTTGACCTTACCCACCGACATGCCCTTGTAGACCACCTCGGTCTTGTTGGCGACGATACCCTCGCCGCTCTCGAAGCGAACCTCGATGTTCACCCCCGCTTCACGGTAGGCCTGCCAGCCGAGCCACCCACCGATCACCAATGCGATCAGGGGCAGAATCCAGATGGCCGACCAGTTCGAAGCTGGGCGGGTTTTAGCCGTAGGCAAATCACTCATGGTCGTCATCCGACTCCGTGTTATCCCAAATCAGTCGGGGATCGAAAGTTACTGCAGCAAGCATTGTCAGAATCACCACACTGGCAAAGGCGACGGCCCCCAGGTTGGCTTCGACACTGGCAATCCGGCCGAAATTCACCACCGCCACCAGGATCGCGATGACGAAGATATCCAGCATCGACCAGCGGCCGATGAATTCGATGAAGCGATACATCACGATGCGCTGGCGTGCCGACAGCGGCTGGTGGCGCTGCACCGAGTACAGCAGCAGGGCGATGCCCACCAGCTTGAAGGTAGGTACCAGAATACTGGCGATGAACACCACGGCCGCGATCGGCAGCATGCCGTGCTGCATCAGGGTGATGACGCCGGACATGATGGTGTCGGGGCTGCCCTGCCCCAGGGTGCTGACCGTCATGATCGGCAGCACGTTGGCCGGTATGTACAGGATGGCCGCGGTAATCAGCAGCGCCCAGGTACGGGCCAGGCTGTTGGGCCGGCGTGCATGCACCAGGGCCCCGCAGCGTGTGCAGGTCTGGCTGCTGGCGCCCGCCTCCTGGCGGTTGAGCTCATGACACTCGGTACAGATCAGTATTCCTGCGTCAATCGCCCGCATGCACATCTTCTCCCGACAAGGCTACCCAGATCTGGTGGGGGGACATCACCACTTCCAGCCAGACCTGAACCAGCAACAAACTGACAAAGCACAGCAAGCCAAGCCCTAGGCTGAGTTCGGCCATATCCACCAGCTTGACGATGGCGACCAGTACGCCCATGAGGTAGACCTCAAGCATGCCCCAGTCGCGCATGTGGTGATAAAAACGGTAAAGAAGCAGGCCGTAGCTGCGGCCCCTGTTCAAGCGGATGGTCAGCAACACCACCAGCTGACACAGCAGCTTGAGCAGTGGAATGGCCATGCTGCACAGGAACACCACCACCGCCACGCCACCCATGCCGCTGTTGTACAGGCCGATCACACCGCTCCACACCGTGTCATCGGAGTTCTGGCCCAACAGATGGAGTTGCATGATCGGCAGAAAGTTCGCCGGCACGTAGAGCAGTAAGGCCGCCAGCACCAGGGCCAGGCTGCGCTCGACCACATTGTGCCGATGGGCGTACAACTCATAGCCGCAGCGCGGGCATTGCGCTTTTTCATCCGTCTTGAGCTCGGGCTTGCGCAGCAGCAGGTCGCATTCGTGGCACGCCACCAATTGATCCAGCGGCAAGCCTGCGAGTGAATCGCGATCGTCAGGGGCGGGCATAGAAGGGTTCTGAGTAAAAACGTCGGGGCCTATTCTAGTGTCGTTGCCCCAATTGTGGGAGCACAACCGCGCAGGAGCCAGCCTTGGCGCAGAACAGGCCACAAAGACAAAACCCCTACCTGCACATGCAGATAGGGGTTTCGGAATTTAATCTTGACGATGACCTACTCTCACATGGGGAAACCCCACACTACCATCGGCGAT
>OLII01000308.1_pt1 | contig 19158 bp, 14 predicted proteins | sample 1609481 | NCBI WGS metagenome assembly OLII01 (sample SAMN05416859, study PRJEB24817) | seawater metagenome | isolation source: Sea water | place: Canada:Atlantic | collected 2013-11 | reverse complement strand
CGATAATGGAGGCTAGCACCTCGTGGGGAGTCATTATGTCTAGGGCTACTTTGACAACTCGGAGTTTTGTACATACAATGTACATATGATTAAATTCGAATGGGATGCAGTCAAAGCTGCATCAAATATTAAAAAACACGGTATATCTTTCAAAGAAGCTCAATCAGTTTTCTTTGATGATTTCGCCGTGCAGTTCTTTGATCACAAGAACTCCGAAACAGAAGATCGCTTTTTGATGCTTGGCATGAGTAATGAAACAAACCTACTTCTTATTTGTCACTGTGAGCGTGACGGAGGAAATACTGTAAGAGTTATTTCTGCCAGAAAAGCTACAAAAAATGAACGTAAACACTATCAGCGAGGGCATTAATTATGAAAGATGAATATGATTTATCAACTATGAAGTCGCGTAAAAACCCTTACGCTAGCAAACTTAAAAAACCAGTCACAATGCGCTTAGGCGAAGACGTCATCTCTTATTTTAAAGGAATGGCAGAAGAATCAGGTGTTCCTTATCAAAGCCTTATCAATCTATATTTGCGCGACTGCGTGGCAACCCACAAAAAAATAGATATCAACTGGCATGCCTAATCGCAGCCCTAACAAGGCGCTCAAACGGAAAAATTACAGTTGGCTCGCGCTTCGCGCAGTTTAGCCTAACTGTATTTTTCCGCTTAGCTTAGCGTTATAACTATTGGTGAAATATCTAACTATGCGTGTCCTTTTCATTTATATAATTCTTTTTATGCTAAGTGGTTGTGTTTCTACTTATAAAAATAGTAGTGATTTGTCTCAAGCAGTCGATGAATATTTTAGGGTTTACTCAGAGAGAAATGATTTTGAAAGTTTAATGTCATTTTACTCTAGTAAAGCTCACTTTGAAGATATTATTTACGGAAACCATCTTGAAAATAAAGCCGAAATAAGAAATTTCTTAGCTTGGGATAAAGGTGAGTTTAAAGTACTTGAAGGTGATAAGGCTTTGACAATCACAAACCAAGTTGTTGGGGAATATACAGCTGTAACTGAAGGCTTCTTTCATGAGTTTAGTTATGATGGACAAAAATTAGGCCCGTGGTTGTTTGTAATTGTTCAAGAGTTTAACTCCCAAAATAAAATAATAAAGCAAACAGATTGGATTAATTACACCCCAAGAAAAAATTTCCTAGGTGGCAAGAACATGAATAATGAGCTCATAAAAAAATAGTTATACAAGCTGTTTAATCTGGACAATGAAGTTCCCCCGTTTTAGTGGACACCTTCTATAGTTAGATAATGTCTAACATTGAGGTGATACATGACTAAGAAACAAACCCAAGCCTTGTACTGTCTTCAAGTTTTAACTATAATTTGTACCATATAAAGTACAACTAAAGGTGTCGTTATGAGCAGACTTCATTTTGATCAGGATATCCAACCGCTTTCAGACTTTAGAGCTGGTGCGGCTTCTTTTATACGTCAGGTTAATGAAACAAGAAGACCTATTGTAATTACCCAAAGAGGGAAAGGTGTAGCTGTTGTTGTTGATGTTGCCGAGTATGAATCTATGCAAGAAAAGATTGAATTACTTGAAGAGGTTCAAAAAGCAGAAGCGCAACTTTCTGCTGGACTAGGTGTTTCAAGTTCTGAAGCTAGAAAGCGAATTTTACAGAGTATTCAACGTTGAAAGTAGTTTGGTCTCCTTTAGCGTTAGAAAAGTTAGAAGCAACCGCTAAATATATTGCACTTGATAAACCATCCGCTGCAGATAAATGGATTAATGACATTTTTGATCGCACTGATTTACTTGCTTTTCAGCCTGAAAATAGGTCGAGAGGTTCCAGAGTTGATAGGTACAAACTATCGTGAAGTAGTTTTTGGTAATTACCGCATTATCTATAAAATTGAAAATGAGATTAAAATACTCACTTTACGTAATAGTCGACAGCTGCTAAGTTCAGATAATATTGAGTTATAACAAGTCAATAAAGAAGGATAAAAAACAGTGGCTCGCGCTCCGCGCATTTTAGCCTAACTATATTTTTCCGCTTAGCTTAGCGTTATATTTTTCTAGAGTGGGGAGTTAACATCCATACTTTTATGCAATATACGCACTATTAAAATTTGATTGGCTTTATGCTCTTTGTAATAAATAACATGACTGCCTTGAGGCCGCTTCCGATATCCTTCCCTGATATAATTACAGCTAACTCCAAGTAATGGTTCATTAGCTAATTGGTGGAAGGCAGTATCCATCATTTTTAAATAATCATTTCTTTGTGCTGTACCCCATGTTAACTCGGTGTATTTTCCCATTTATTGCTATTTCGTAAAACTGCTGTCAGGGGTACCAGTAAAACATGAGAGTACATAAGGGTAGGCCGCTGTGATGTAATAGGCATAACCTCCATTTACTGTCATACCGTTACATTCATCTAAATCCCCAAGTCCTTCAACATATTCATAATCATCTCGAAATGAACCGTCATAAGTTCCACCGGGTTCGCCTGTGCCATCTGGTCTAGGACCCGATTTTAAACGATAACTTGATCGTGCTGAGCGTATGTCTCCTTGATCGTCAAAATAGCTGCCAAAAATAGGGAAACCATCGGCAGCAAAACCTATCACGGGAGAGTCCTGGTTGGCACTGTCGTCAAACAGTGCGTGAGGTGTACCATGGTAATGATAAGTGCCATCAGGTTGCGCGTGGGCATTATGAGAGTCAACGGCAAAGCCATTTTCGCTATGCATAGGGTCGTATCGCCAAGGCTGAGCCATATCATTACAACCAATTTTGCCATTACCTACACCGTAACAGCCAGCAGCCAAAAGGTCGACCTTAACGCCATTCAGCAAAATAGCATTATCTACCTGTAAAGACAGTGCGGTCACTTGCGTGGCTTTTGTTGGCGAGGTGGTTATTTCAAATTGATCGTTTTGTGCACTGACTTTATTTGGGAAGGCACTACCGCCATCATTAAAATCGTGATTAGGAATAGCATTGGTGTTAAAGATACATTTATCACCTACTGTGGAAATAACTAAGTCTCCCTGAAAAACCACACCTTCATTAATATCATTTACTGTTGAGGTAAATTGTTCAATATAATCTACACAGTTTTCACTTTGCCTAGCCAGTATAGCGTTTGTTATATCGATAGGATTTTGGCTTTCATCACCATTGATAACGCCAGCGACAGCCGCCAAGTTCGTCACTTGTGTTAATAACGCAGCATCATTAGTGGGTAATAAGTTGTCGGTTTCTGAGAAATCTGCTGATAAGTTCTCTGATAATAAATATAGTTCTTGGCTGCCATCATCAAATTCAATCAACTTATAGTCTTGTGAACGGGTAGCCCAGCCAGTAACGGCCGCTGACTTATAGGCGGTATAACTATACTCCTTGCTATTGGCGCTTTCGTCGGTAAATAACGCCTTAAAACTTTGGCTATCGTGCACCTTGGTATCAGTAATGCCGGCAACTTCCGCGATAGTGGCATATAAATCAGTGGCAGTTACTAAGGCTGACTCTCTTTGGCTCTGTCTTGTTACGCCTTGACCTGAGACAATAAAGGGCGTAGCAATACCGCCTTGGTATAAACTGCCTTTACCATGTTTTTTATCATAAGCAGCAACATCGATAACGTTACTCGGAGTGCCATTATCACCAAGATAAATAATCAGGGTATTGCTGCGTGTTTCTTCATCTAGGCTCGTTAATAATCGTCCTATTTCGCTGTCCATCGCTTCAATCGCGGCGAGATAATAATCACGTTTATTATTGGTAATATCACTGTCTTCACCTGATAAGTTACGGCTGTGTAAAGACTGAGGCGGTAAATGAAACGGTGAATGCGGTGCTGAGTAAGCCACCCAAGCAAACCAAGGTGTAGTTTGTTCATTAACCCAACTTAGCGCTAAATCGGTAATTTTTGTTGAGTGATATTCGGTTGAGTTTTCTGTTACCCCGTTAATGGTAAGTGACCAGTTATAGTAGTCTGATAAATTGGCTAAGTTGCCCGCATAATAATCAACGCCGACATCATTAGGGTGTGTTTCATCACCATTTTGGCCAAGGTGCCATTTACCAAATACTGCCGATTGATAAGCTTGTGAACCGGGATTTCGCTTTAAGTAGCTTTGTAATATTTCATGATCTGTGGAGAGGTTTGCAGGTAATGACTCTATGCCGCTATTAACACCATATTTGCCGGTAATGATGGTGCTTCGTGTGGTTGAACAGGCAGGCGTTACCCACATATTATCGAAGATTATACCTTGCTCGGCTAACGCATTAAGTGTTGGCGTTTGAGGGACATCGTCACTTAAATCATATTGCGCAGAGGCATCTAAGCCCTGATCATCAGAGATAATAAATAAGATATTGGCTTGAGTTGGTGTATTACCGTCTTGTGTTGGTGGCTCGCTGGGTGTTTCGACAGGTGTTTCTATAGGTGGCTCAATCGGAGACTCTATGTCTTCACTCTCACCACCGCAGCTGACAAGGTTTATCATTATGGTACTTATGATAATAAAACGTAAGGTATGTAGCATGACCAATGTAACCTCTCAAATATAAGTTGTTAGCGTTAAGTGTATCTATATTTTCTTCATTAACTTAGTTTATAAAGCTTTATGTAAAGTAGTTCAAAGAATGGGTAAAGTTATGTAATAAATAGCGGTAAATAAATGGAATAAATGGGAGCAGGTACACATTAAGCACTTAAAGTGTATCTGACCCCATTTATGATCGCTAATTAATCGCTAACTAACCAAAAATTAATTAATGCGCTCATTTAACTTTTCTACCTGCACATAATACGCGCCAAGCTCTTGCTGATCTTTGTCTGCAAAGGTGGCAACAAGCTTGGTTTTTCCTTTTGGTAGCGACAACTCGTACTCTACAGTTACATCATTCGGGGCAACGGCTTTACTTTGTGATTGCTTTGCAATATTAATGGTTGATGTTACCGCGTTAAATGCCTGACCTGTTGTTGCCCTAAAGGCGCGTGAACCAGCAACCGTTGCTCCTGCAGGCATACCGCTGGTAATTGCTGTTTCGACTTCTAACGGCCAGCGACTTAAGGTTATTTTGTATTGGCCAGCTGCTTTTATATCAAGATACCAATACCCCTTATGCTTGCCATCTTTTTCTCGAATTGCTTGTCGAATAGATCTTTGTTGCCATGGCACTTTGGCATTATTTCCTAGCCAATCGTGACTGGTAAGTGAAACAGGGTTGGCTTTGTTATCCCCTATGTGAATAGCCGTTGGCTCAGCAAAGCTTGTGCTAATATCTTGCCACCAGTTTTCATATGCTTTTCTTAAATTTTGCACAATTTCTGGATTGGCTTTAGCGATATTATTTTGTTGGCTAGGATCTTTAGTCATATCATAAAGTTTCTTACCATCAATTAATCGCCATCGGTTGGTCATTACGGCACTTTTACGCCACTTTTTAGGCGTTAATACGCGTTGTGAGTCAGTAAAAATAACGCGGTCTGGCCAAGGCTCATTGCTTAGTGACGACTCAGTTGAAAAAAGTAATGGTTTTATTGAAACGCCGTCAAAGTTGACCGCTAAGGTGTTATTCGATTGCGTTAAATCTAGTAAGGTTGGTACAACATCAACAAACGAGGTAATTGTGTTTTGTTTTACTGGTTTGTTTAACTTGCCAGCAGGCCAGTGAATAAAGAATGGCACACGATGGCCACCATCAAATGCACTACCTTTTTTACCATTCATACCCGCATTAAAGATTTTATCACCTGTGGAGGTGCCGTTATCTGTGGTAAAAATGAAAATGGTGTTTTCTGTTAAATTGTTATCTGCAAGGTATTGACGTAGTTTTGCCACGTTATCATCAATATTAGTGATCATGCCTAGAAAGTGTTGCACTGGCACTGAAAGCTTCTTGTCTTTGTAAGTTTTGTTTTTGTAGATGTCGGCGTATTCTTTTGGCGCATGCATAGGTCCATGTGGCGCATTGGTACTAATATAGGCAAAGAATGGTTTGTCATTATCTTTAGCCATGTCTATGTAAGAAATGGCCTCATCAAATAATACATCAGTAACAAAGCCGGAACCCTGCTCTTTAACATCATTTCGCATATAGGTATCGTCAAAGTAGGCATTGTTCCAATGATCTGGGGTTTGTCCGACACCTCCACCGCCATGATAATAGGCCAAATCAAAGCCCCTGTCGTGAGGGCGATACGGGTAATTATCGCCTAAATGCCATTTGCCGAACATTGCTGTTTGATAACCGTTAACCTTCAATAAATCAGCCAATGTTTTTTCGTTTTCTAGTAACATTGAACGGCCCATAATCGTATGCCAAACGCCAGTTCTATTATTCCATCGTCCTGTTAATAAACCAGCACGGGTAGGGGCGCAAGTAGGCGCGACATGGTAATTGGTTAAACTGACACTTTCTTTACCGAGCTGGTCGATATTTGGCGTTTTTACAATGGGATTACCATGCGAAGATAAGTCGCCATAACCTTGGTCGTCTGTTATCACAAAAACGATGTTAGGCTTGTCACTAATTTGATAGTTTATTTGCTTTTTTTTGGCGCTGTCTTTTATGGGCGAGTCAGTTGTATTAGCGAAGCTAGTAAAAGTCACGACACAAAGCAGTAAAGTGGTTAAATAGTTTACATTCATAATAAATCTAGGTTGTCTGATTAAAAATAGCCGACAGTGGCCCGGTACTATCACCGAATTGTTCTGTCGGTATATCAACGCTATTTAACATGCTGACAAATAAATTACACATCGGCTCTTTTTCATCAAAAACATGATATGCACCATGTTTCACACCGAGATTATTGCCTCCCGCAAGAATAAGTGGGTAATTTCTGGCGTTATGCGTATTACTGGTGCCACTTCCGTATAGGATAAGCGTGTTATCAAGTAGAGAGCCATGCTCATCTTGTGTATTACTCATCCGCTGGACAAAATAACTAAATTGTTGCGCGAGCCATTCATCATATTGCCCCCATTCTTGCCAATGACCTTTTGATTTATCGTGGGTCATCTTATGATGCCCTTTGGGAAGCCCTAAGGCGAGTTTTGGGAAGTTTTCTCCAAAGCCCATACCGTCTTCACGCGCGACCATATAACTAACCACACGCGTCATATCTGTTTGAAAACCCAATAACATTAAGTCATAGGTTGTTCTAATATAGGCTTGAGGGTCTATGGTGGCATCTACATCTAAGGTTAAATCCGCTATGTTGAACTCTTTCATGGGAATATCTAGCCATTGCTCACTGCGTTGGATCTGCTCTTCCATCGTGTTTAGCGAGGTTAAATACTCATCCATTTTATGTTTGTCTTGTACTCCGAGCTTAGCAATAAGGTTTTTTGAGTCTTGTAAAATTAAATCAACCAACTTTTTATTCTGTTGTAATGATTTTCTTCGCTCATCAGAAGTCGCACCGCCCGTAGGCGAAAAGTAGCGTTCAAAGATTTGACGGTGACGGTGCTCTGTTGGAATGGGCTTACCGGCACTATTAAACGATAGCGTCGCGACTCTCGATTTAAAGCCAGTGCCGCCATCGCTTGATAAAGCAAAGTTAGGGTACCTTGTATGCTGCTTTAATGTTTGTGCTGCATACTGGTCGACTGAAATAGTGTTTTTATAGGCACTACCCCCAATATCACCGCCTGTTAACCAGGTGTCGGCAGTCATATGACCGACTAAACTCCGGCTTTTGGGGTGACTTAAGCCGCCCATTATTGACATTTTATCCCGAAAAGGGGCTAGTGAAGACAGTGTTTGATTGAGTGTGTAGTTTTCTCCCACTTCTTTAGGGAACCAATGCCATTGTTGATATTTTGTTTCAGACTCATGAGGTAAACACACACCATTAGGGACAAAAACATAGCATAAACGTTTGGCTGCTTCCCCCGTAACAGTTTGTTTTGTAGGACTCGCAGCCATGCATTCTAAATAAGGCAGTGCACAAGTAACGCCTAAGCCTTTAAGAAAAGTACGACGATTAATTTTTGATGATTTTTTACTCATAACTCATTCCCTATAACTGCTTAAATGTTGGATGGTTTACTATGCTTTTAACCATTGAACGCATACTGTAATTATTTTCTTTAACTTCTTTTGCCAAGGTCTGTAAAGTTTCTTCATCGCTAAAGCGTACTTCACGGCCTAAGCTGTAGCTGTATAAGTGCTTTATTAATGACAGCGTAAATAAGTGTGGCTTTTTATTAATGACATAATGTTTAAGATCATCAATACCATTTACTTCAACACCATCAGGCAATATTGATACGGAATCGACAGGTTTGTCTTTATTTTGCGTTTGGTAAATACCAGCAGCATCAAAGTTTTCAAAAGCAATGCCATAAGGGTCAATCATCGCATGACAATCGCGACACGACTCTTTATTACGATGGGTCTCTAACTGCTGTTTAAGCGTTAATTTTTCAAAGCCCGGCGTGTCAGGGTCTAATTCAGGTACATTGGGCGGTGGAGGTGGCGGTGGTGTACCTAATATTTTTTCTTTAAACCAAACTGCTCGTTTAACCGGGTGGGCTTGTTCGCCGTCAGAGTGACCCGCTAAAAAGGCGCCTTGAGATAATAATCCGCCTCGGTGCTGATCTGGAGATACCGCAACGGCTCTAAACTCATTACCTTTTACGTTATCAATACCGTAATATTCAGCTAAGTTTTGATTGAGCATGGCAAAGTCAGAATCTATGAGGTTAAAAATACTTTTATCTGCCGCTAACACGTGGTGAATAAACTGATAAGTTTCTTCTGCCATATCTGCTTTAACAAAACGGGTAAACTCAGGGTAATGATCTACATTAATTTTCATCGATTGGTGTCTATCTACACGCAGCCATTCATAGGCAAATGGACGAATGAAGCGCCAAACTTTGGGGTCTTCTAACATGCGGTCAACTTGTGCAGATAATTGCGTGGTTAATTGTCCTTTTTCCGCTAAGTTGAGTAGGATTTCATCAGGCGCAGAGTTCCATAAAAAATACGATAGGCGATTGGCAAGTGCGTACTCTGAAATTGGCGTCGTTTGAGCGCTCGCCGCATTTGCTGAGCTGATACCCACTAAATTGGTAAAGTTTTTAAAGAGTTTAGCGGTATGACTATTATCTCTTACTGGCGCTTCAGGTAAATATAGAAAGTTAGGTGAGGTTAACACCGCAGCCATCACTTCTACGACCCCTTCTTCATAGCGTGAGTAATCATCTTTGATAGCTTGCCAAAAATTAAGATAGAAAGTCAGTTCAGTTTCATCGAGTGGACGTCGAAATGCTTTTTCAGCGAACCGAGTTATCACCTCTTTGGTATATACAGCTAATTTGTGCTTATTAGGTGAATCGAAAAATATTTTTTGATGGCTTTTTGATGGCCATTGCTCGAAATAGGGGGCTTGCAACTCAATTGCTTTCACTTCTAATGGCGGGCCCATAAAGTCGGTTTCTTTCACTAAGAAGTTATTCCATAAGCCTAATAGAGCAATGCCTGATAATTTGTCGTTTTCATCGCTTGAAGTGGGCAGTGGTAAGTTTTCTAAACGGCCGGTAAAGGTATATTGCTGCGTGTTTTTATTCGTTGAATCGAGCTCAACAGGTTCAGCGAATGTTTGATAGTCCATACCATCATCTAATCGGGTGCCAACAAAAGGTTGTATTGATGGTGAAGCGTTCGCAAATTTCAGTTCATTTTCAGCCTGTGCTTTGGCCGCTTTTACCAGTAATTCTTTGTTGTTAGGTACCTTTGTCAACACAATATCACTGAAGCCGACAAAGTTATTTGCCACTAATTTTACATTGTGGTTACCTTTATTAAGGTAGATAAGTCCTAACGCTGATACTTGGCTATTTGACGTTTTTACATCAAGGCTGGTGTTGATTGACTGTTTGCCAACGGCTAATTTAACCTTATGACTCGGTTGGTTAACATCAACATTGGTAATAACAGGGTGAATTAAATCTATTTGATAAAAGGCATCTGCAGGTATGTTGGCTTTTACTACCGCGACAGATTTATTCTTTTTTAGGTTTTCTTGTTGCCAAAACTTACCTTGTTTTTTGAGATTTATCAGCTTTGTATTTGCGGAGCCATTAACAATAACGCTTTGACTATTCTGCGCAATCGTTTGGTTTTTACTATTGTATTTCACTAGCGGTTTATTGCTTTTCACGCCTTTTAGTTGACCGTTTACATAGCTACCTAAGGTGCCTTTATTAGCGATAACTCGCATTTGAAATGCGCCTTCTTTTGGGAAAAGGTCTTTAACTTGTACTTTTAAATTAGGCGAGGGTCCCATAAATGAATAGGGCTGTTTTTCAATATGAGGTAGCGCTGAAGCCAGAACAATACCCTCTTTACTCATACCAAAGCGGCTATAAGAAGAACCACGTAAACTAATACTAAACTTCTTCTTAAGTGCGTTGAATTTTTCTTGTTCTTCTGCGTTTTTTGCTACGACAACATTACCTTGCTCATCGAGTAAATCAATGTCAAAGCTTTTACTATCAAGCGGAACTTCTTTAAAGCCATCGAGCTCAGTGGTAAATTCTCCTGAACTGATATTTTGACCGAAACTTATACGATAATGAAAAACTTCGGGTTTATCGCCTAAGTTAACTGCTTTTAATAAGGCTTGTTTGGCAATACTTTGGAAATAGTCGCCATGCAATGAAGTCATTTGCAAAATTTCGCCATCATTAGAAAAGCCCATTTCAGACTTACCATCATCAGGTAAAGTATTACCAAAATTAATTTTTACCTCTAATAAATCCTGTAACGAATTAGTGTATTGTTTTTTGGTTAAGCGTCTGATCGGTGGCTTTGAGTCACCTTTACGGGCAGCAGAGGCTAATTTAATGTTATCTGTCATCCAGTTAACGAGTATTCTTCTTTCTTCGTTACTCGGTTGTTCTTCTTTAGCTGGCGGCATTTCACCGCTGTTTATCATATCTAAGGCCGCGTGCCATTGTTCTGCATCGTGACCATTTACCATATCGGGATTTAACGTATCAAAGCGCACACTGCCTTTTTGTTTGTCACTACCGTGACAACTGGTGCAGTATTTATTAATAACAGGCTCTACCTGTTCGTTAAATACAGGGTCGTCTACCTTGGCAATAACAACGGTTTTTTCATGTAAATCAAACAGAGTCTTTATTGGCTCTGGCGTGTGTTGAGTTAAATAGGTATCGCCGTGTACTAAATTGCCACCGGCATGTGCTGCAGCCATAATGAGTACCACAAGAGAAGCGCTGGCAGCACCGTAGCTGTAACACAGCCATGTTTTCTTTAATTTGGCATAGCTTTGTTGTAAACCCAAAGTGAATAAGGCAAGGATAGCAACGCTCATACCACCGAGCTGGTGAGATTGCACTTGCTCAGCTTTAAAGCCTTCATTCGCTGCTAACATTAAACCCATAAATACAGTAACGATAGCGCTAATTGAACCAATCAACCAAAGGAGTGGAATAATAGGTTTTAGTGAATGAAAGTCCTTTTTAAGTGAAAGCAATTCCACACAAGGAGCGAGCATCAACAGGACAACAGGGAAATGTAACACTAAGACATGAAAACGACCTAAAAAACGAAATAACCCGCTACCCGATTCATTATCAATAGGGGCAGAGATACCCGCAAAGACAATCGCTACTGCTGCTAATAATAAGCCTGTCCATAGTGTTTTTAAGGATAGGTTAGTTAAGATCATATTGTCCTCTACTTTCTGGTTACTTCTTTAAAAGCTATTGGTGTCAACTGTTGCTAAAGCTAAAATTGCTATCATACGAAGTAAAAATTATTTAATTGAATGATTAAATATTGCGTTAATAGCTAATTTTCTAATACGTGATAAAGGTGCTAGATAAGATAAATACAGGCTCTAGCACCTATTTTACTGTTTTGTTTTTTTACTAATATGTATTACGGGTTAGTTGATGCCAACTTCAGCTTCTTTTTTGTGTGCAAACAAGCTGTAAACTAACACGATAGCAAAGCAGGTAAGTGGAATTAAGTAACTCGTGTTAACGTCCGTTTGATCAATAATCCAACCTTGGAATGGTACTATGACAGCCCCGCCTAGGATGGCCATAATGATAAATGAGCCACCTAATTTACGATCTTCACCAACACCGGTAAGTCCTAAGCCATAAATAGTAGGGAACATTAAAGACATACATGAGAAACTCGCTAAAAGGGCATAAGTACCTATTTCACCACCAACAAATATTGCCGTACTAACAAAACAAATGGCCAAGGTTGCCATTAACGAAAGTAAGCGTGAAGGGCTAATGTAAGTCATCAAGAATGTGCACAGGAAACGGAAACTTGTATAAACACACAGGCCATAGAAAACAAATTGCGCCGCTTCTGCTTCAGTATTTTCACCCGTTAGATTAACCATTATGTATTTCACCGCGTAGGTCCACACACCTACTTGACAGCCGACATAGAAAAACTGCGCTACAACGGCAAATTTCCAGTTGCTGTTTTTCCTTAGACGTTTGAAAGACTCACCAAGGCTACCAAATTTATCGCCAGATTTACCATCAGGGAAACGTTTGAAGAAAATTAACGTAGCGAGCAACAAGCTAACTAGACCTACAACAATGTAAGCAGTGACTACATTGGATAGCTCCATACCTTGAATTTTAGCAAGTTCTTCTGCAGCCATAGCGCCACGCTCAGATTCTGAAGCACTATTTAATCCTTTGAGGATAACTTCTTTTCCTAGGTAAACACCTAAAAGAACACCTATTGGGTTAAAGGCCTGAGCAAGGTTGATACGTTGAGTTGCTGTTGCTTCTGGGCCCATTGAAAGAATATAAGGTGCAGCAACGGTTTCCAAAATGGCACAACCTGCGGCAAACACATAAAAAGCAAATAAGAAAAAGTAGAAACTCATCGCTTGACTGGCAGGAAAACAAAGTGCTGCGCCAAGGGCATAAATACCTAAGCCAATCAAAACACCTTTTTTATAGCTGTATTTTTGAATAAGAATGGCTGCGGGAAGTGCCATACAAAAATAAGCGCCATAAAATGCCGATTGTATAAACGAAGATTCAAATTGACTCATACTCAGTACTTTTTGAAAAGCAGGTACTAATAAATCAGTCATGTTATTGGCTGCACCCCATAAGGCGAAACAGGCGGTAATTAATATAAACGGGATTAATAACCCTTTATCTATGATTGCAGTACTAGCACTTGCTGTATCGTTTGGAGCAAATTGGCTGCTATCAGCAGTCGACGCTTGTGAGTTCATGTTATTACCTTTATGACCTTTATTAGTGTTATGTGGATTAGGTGTCATTGGTACTTATAAATGACTACCAAACCCATTTAGTGGTTTTTATAAATTCTGATCATCATATAAAGAGTTGCTTTTAATTGGAACCCTTGAAAGTGTTTTAACTGTGGTAGTTGTCACATCTTTTGAGTTTCTTTGTTTTAAGTTGCTGTAATATATGGTTAATATTCTTTAGCGTGGAAATGTAAAGCTATGTAAAGGTGCTGGTTTTATGGTAATTTACTAGGGTGCGATAATTAGGGGTGTTTTACTTGTCATTAGAATGATAGTGTGCTTATTATAAATAAAGTCTCAGCTTTGGTCTGGGGTATCTTAATTTCACGAGGATAAAATGAAGCTTAATATGAGACATGTGGTCATTATAGGCGTGACAACTATGATGAGTGCTTGCCAAGACAGTGCCCCTACAGACCCCTGCAATAAAGGCATTAGTGTGAACACTAATGCTTTAAAAAGCGCTTCAAACCAGCAACAAAATAGCAACACTGATACCACACAGTTATGGCCAGTTAATAATCATTGGCCTATGTTTTCTGGGCCCAATGGTTCAGGTCAAATAACAGGGGATTTTTCAGCGCCAACAAGTTGGTCAGTTAGACAAAACGATAAAGTATTATGGAAAACAGAATTACCTGCGGGTGGTCAAAGTGGCCTGAGTGTTTGGGGCGATAATGTTTTTCTTACCATTAATAAGCCCCTTGATACGCCGAAATATTCAACCATAAGTGATGAGTTTGAAAAAGCAAAAACCTCTTATCAACTACACTCTGAATATGTTATTAACTCCGTTAAAAATGAAGATAAATATAAGGAGTTAGTCGCTAACATCGAAAAATCTAAGGAAGCATGGAATCACTTCCTAACGAAATATAAGCAAGATAAATCACAAAAACTTTCGGGTGTGCAGCTTAAGCGTGCGATAAAAAAAGTAACACGAGAAAGCCCGTTGGCCAAAGCTATTATTTACGCTGAAAATGCACATGATAACTATATTCATCAGCAGACACCTGAGCTATTAAAATCCTATAAACACTACGTAGCGATGGAAAAGCAATTAAAAAGTAAAGGCATTGGCAAGGATATTATCCTGTATTGCCTTAGTGCGGCTGATGGCAAAGTAAAGTGGCAACGTACCATTTCAGGTGTAGTTGAAACTATGTATAACTATGCTTTTAGTGATGCTACTTCACCAACACCAATAACCGATGGCAAACAAGTTTGGGTTGTTAATGCAACGGGTACTATGGCCAGCTTTACTGTAGAAGGTGAAGCCCTTTGGTCAAGAAGTTGGCAGCCAACGATAGGGCGACCGTTTAACAAACAATACGATACCTTAACTTCAGGTAACTTGATTTTTAATGTTCAGCCGCCACTCGACAATGATAGCAGCAGAAACCCACTATGGAATTATCTTCATGCCATTAATAAATTAACTGGCGAGACACAATGGGTGAGTACCGAGGCATTAACTCATTACAACACCCCGATGTTAGGGAAAACTAAAGCAGGTGAACCAGCAATACTTATTGGTCGTGGTGGTCCTCATGGTGTACCAGAAAAAGTTGAAGGGTTAAGCCTGATTAACTTAAAAGGGCAAGTCGTTTGGAATTGGCAAGCTCCCAGTACTGACCTAGAGCCATGGGGAGCTACTGATATTCAAATTTGGAATGAAGATCGCGCGATATGGATTGCAGGAAAGACAAAGTTGGCGCTTTATAGCATAGATACGACCACAGGAAAAACGCAGCAGAAATACGATTTAACGCAAGTTGCTCGTTACGTTTATAACGAAGATACCGATAGCCATAAATTACATAAAACCAAGAAAACAACTTTTGAAAGGCAGCCTTACACCCCGGTTCTCATAGGCGATGCACTTTATTATCTAGTACGTTATGAGCCGTTTATCGGCTATTTGAATTTAGCGACAGGTGAGCATTTACAGTTAGAGATTCCAACCGAAGTGAATAGAAACAGCCAAGATCGCAGTGAGGATGATTATATTTGGAAAAAAATGCATAAAACAGATCAGCTTAATTCTCGTGGACAGCGACATAACACTGAATCGCGCTCTCAAGGAGATGGAACGCAAAAGGCCTTTTTAGCTTCACCGATTGTGGTCAATAACCAGCTTTATCTCACCAATGCTCATGGCTTAACTTATGTCATTGATACCACAAAGCCCTTTAATGAAAAAGCCCTTGTGGCGGTTAATGATTTAGGTAAAAAAGGGCAAACATATTCGTTAAGTTCTATGGCCCATGCAAACGGGACATTATTTCAACGTAGTTTGAAAGCGATTTATGCATTCAAGTAATGTAAACCAAATACAATAATTATAAAAATCAAATGAGCTTAATGATGAAAAGTCAGTACATTATTTTACTATGTAAAGTGGTTGTTTTAGCGAGTATTAGTTTGCAGAAATGTGCCTATGCAGCGCCTGATAAAAGCAGCTCCGTTACGAATCCTCAGCAACAACAAAAGCCAAATATTGTTTGGTTGTTTTCAGATGATCATGCTTATCAAGCAATAGGTGCTTATGGCGGGCGCCTTGAGAGTATGAATATCACTCCAAACATTGATCGCATTGCTAATGAAGGTATGCGCTTTGACAAGGCTTATGTCGCTAACTCTATCTGTGGCCCAAGTCGCGCAACACTATTAACGGGTAAACACAGCCATTTAAATGGTAAAACCCATAATCGTAGCCCCTTTGATCATAACCAGGCACAGTTTCAAAAAACGTTGCAACAAAATGGCTATCAAACGGCGATGATTGGCAAGATCCATTTAAGTGGCAAAATGCAGGGTTTTGATTACTGGGAAGTATTGCCTGGTCAGGGGCGTTATATCGACCCTGAGTTTATTACCGAGCAAGGTAAGGTCACTTATCAAAACGAACACAGTACTGAGGTTATTACTAAGCGCGCACTAAATTGGTTAGACAGCAGTCGTGATGAAAGCAAACCGTTTATGTTAATGGTTCATTACAAAGCGCCACACAGAGCGTGGACACCCACCAAACATTGGCAAGAAAAATTTAAAAATTTGACCTTTCCAGAGCCAGAGACATTATTTGATGATTACAGTGGCCGTGGAACAGCGGCACATCATCAAGCAATGAGTATTGCTGACAGTATGCACATGACTAAAGATTTAAAGGCAAACGAATCACCGCGTAAAGAATATTTAGCTAAGCACAACTTGACAGGAAAAGACCTCGTTCGTTGGAAATACCAAACTTACATGCGTGATTATTTAGCCTGTGTCGCTGGTGTTGATGAAGGGGTTGGTGAGTTACTTGATTACCTAGCAAAGCAGGGATTAGATAAAAACACGATTGTGATGTACTCCTCTGATCAAGGTTTTTACTTAGGTGAGCATGGTTGGTTTGATAAACGCATGATGTATGAAGAGTCTTTCCGTACGCCACTCGTTGCCCGTTGGCCGGGTGAAATATCTCCAGGTAGTGTTAATACCGATCTTGTGCAAAATATCGATTTTGCCGAGACATTCTTAGCCTTAGCTGGTGTTGATGCCCCTAAAGATATGCAAGGAGAGAGCTTAGTACCGCTATTCAAAGGAAAAACACCTGCCAATTGGCGTAAGCAGCTTTACTACCATTACTGGGAATACCCTGGCGCTCATGATGTAAGACGACATGAAGGTGTTGCCAGTAAACGATTTAAGTTGATTCGTTTTTATGGCAAAGACGTACCGAATAATGAAGAGTGGGAGCTTTATGATTTAGAAAAAGACCCACAAGAGTTAAAAAGCGAATATAACAACCCCGAATACCGCGCTGAAATTACGCGTTTGAAAAAGGATTTAGCTAAGTTACGAGCACAGTATCAAGTGGTTGATTTACCTCAAGTTGATTTACGACCAAAACACAAACAAAAGCACAAAAAGAAAAAACCGATGACAACCAGTAAAGCTGATGTGATTAAAACCGTTAGTGCTAGCTAAAGTAACCTATTCTACAGGTGTTATAACATGATTAATCATTCTTCCCATGGCATTAAACTGGCAAGGGAAACCGTAACAAAAGTCGTAACAAAAACCTTAAGTAAAAGTTTACTTAAAGCGGTTTTAGTGACGGCCCCGTTATTTGTTTATGGTTTGCCAAGCTCAGTGTTAGCGAAAGAATATCAACCAACGTGGCAATCTCTTGATAGTCGTGAAACGCCACAGTGGTTTGGTGAAGCCAAGTTCGGTATTTTTATTCATTGGGGTTTGTATTCAGTACCAGCATTTTCAACCCGTGGTAGCTACTCTGAGTGGTACTGGCACGCGAAAGATGGCGATCAAACAGGTAAGCATGCAGCGCAAACCAGCCGCGCTCGAGATGTGAATGCCTTTCACAATAAGCATTATGGTGAAGACGTTCAATATGCTGACTTTCGCAAGGACTTCAAAGCTGAATTATTTGAACCTGAACACTGGGCTAAGGTATTTAAACGCTCCGGCGCAAAGTATGTGGTACTTACCGCAAAACATCATGACGGTTACACCTTATTTCCATCTGCGGAGGCAAGTAAATCTTTTGGTATGCCATGGAATAGCGTTGATTCAGGTCCTAAGCGAGATTTGACTGGAGATTTAACTAACGCTGTTCGAGCTGAAGGTTTGAAAATGGGCTTGTACTATTCAATTTGGGATTGGTTTAACCCATATTGGCCTGAAAAAGATCAACCCACCACTGGCGCTAAACGACGAGCAGGTGTTCCTGATGAAAGCCGTGAAAAGTACATTAATGAAGTGATGTACCCGCAGTTCAAACAAATCGTCAATGACTACCAGCCTTCGGTTATTTTCTCTGATGGCGATTGGTGGATGGATGATGATAAGTGGCAGACTAAGCCAATGCTAGCTTGGCTTTATAACAATGCACCCAACAAAGATGAAGTGGTCATTAACGATCGTTGGGGCAAGGTACGCGGTAAACATGGTGGTTATATGACCACTGAATACGGCTCGGGCTTTGCAGATCCCAGTATTTTATGGGAAGAGAATCGCGGCATTGGTAAGTCTTTTGGGCTAAATCGCATGGAAACTTATGACGATTATAATTCAACGCAACTGCTCACCTTTATGTTGGTCGATATAGTCTCGCGCGGCGGCAATTTTTTACTTGATATTGGACCAACAGCTGATGGTCGTATTCCTGTTATTATGGAAGATCGCCTGATTGAAGTCGGTAAGTGGCTGGCGGTTAATGGCGAAGCTATTTATGGCACTAAACGTTGGCATACCGATGCTCAGTGGAGTGAAGGCAAACGCATTGCATACACTAAAGCGGATTTTCATCACGGTGTCCCTGATCCTATTTTCGAAATGAGTATTATGCCTCGCCCAGGGCAAGCGGTTAAAGAACTCTACTTTACCCAAAAAGATGACACGTTATTTGCCTTTATGCCTAAGTGGCCGGGTGACAGGCTAGTGATAAAGAATGTCAGTTTAGCCAAGGGCTCTACTATCACCATGTTAGGTAGCAACAAAGTGATTAATTGGCAGCAGCAAGGCCAAGATATTGATATTGATTTATCAGTGTTTGGTATTAATGACGTCAAAAACGTCTACATGAATACCTTAAAAATTACTCAAGCTAGCGCGGTTAAATAATATTATTTAATTGAGGAAACATGAGCTTAATGTGAATCTTTTTAGATTAAGAAGTAACGGATAAAAACAGTTATGAAAAACATAATAATAAAAAGTATATCAGCGGTATTTAATCGGTTATCTGCGGCAATATTTCTGTTTACGGTGACAGCCTTTTGGTTAGCCATAGTGCTAGGACTGTCTCTTATACACATCTGACGCTGCCGACGATCTACTCTGTGTAGAT
>OLII01000307.1_pt1 | contig 19163 bp, 17 predicted proteins | sample 1609481 | NCBI WGS metagenome assembly OLII01 (sample SAMN05416859, study PRJEB24817) | seawater metagenome | isolation source: Sea water | place: Canada:Atlantic | collected 2013-11 | reverse complement strand
CGAGATCTAGTACGGTCTCGTGGGCTCGGAGATGTGTATAAGAGACAGGCCTGAGCCTGCAGTCGGAGCTGGTGCAGAACTACCTGCAGCTGCGTGTGATCGACGAGCAGAAGCGCCTGCTCGAGGCCACGCTGGCGGCCTATCAGCGTTCGCTGACCATGACCCAGAACCAGTACCGCGCCGGGGTTTCGGGCAAGGACGCGGTGGCCCAGGCACAGACCCAGCTCAAGAGCACCCAGGCCGACCTGATCGACCTGATCTGGCAGCGGGCGCAGTTCGAGAATGCGATTGCCGTGCTAATGGGCAAGGCGCCGGCCGAATTTGCCCTGGCGCCGAGCACCACCATACCGGCCTTGCCGCAGATCCCGCTGGCGCTGCCGTCGCAGCTGCTGGAGCGCCGCCCCGACATTGCCTCGGCCGAGCGCAAGGTGATGGCGGCCAACGCCAATATCGGCGTGGCGCGGGCGGCGTACTTCCCGGACCTGACCCTGAGCATGAGCGGTGGCTACAGCAGTAGCAGCTTCAGCGACTGGATCAGCTTGCCGAACCGATTCTGGTCGGTGGGGCCGCAGTTGGCCGTGACCCTGTTCGATGCCGGCAAGCGCTCGGCCGAGGTCGACCGTACCAAGGCCGTGTACGACCAGACTGTGGCGCAGTACCGTCAGAGCGTGCTGGATGGCTTCCAGGAGGTGGAAAACTACCTGGTGCAGCTGAAGGTGTATGCCGATGAGGCGCAGGTGCGCGATGAGGCGCTGGCGTCGGCGCGCGAGTCGCTGCGCCTGACCGAGAACCAGTACAAGGCGGGCCTGATCGGGTATCTGGACGTGGTGAACGTGCAGACCACCGCGTTGAGCAATGAGCGCAGCGTGCTGAACCTGCTGCAGGGCCGGCTGGTGGCCAGCGTGCAGTTGATTGCGGCGTTGGGGGGCGGCTGGGAGGCAGCCAGCCTTGCTGCTGAAGACCGTACCGCGACCGACAGGTAGTGTGCGTCGAGGCGTTCGCCGGCAACGCCGGCGCCTACAGGCCGCGGTGTGATTGTAGGAGCCAGCCTTGCTGGCGAAGGCCGCGACGCGGTTCCAAAGCCTGATGGCCATTCGCCAAAAACATCCCGCCATCCCTCGGAAACTCCGTGCGTTTCGCTAAAGGTTGAGTACAATCATCGGTTTTTCACCGGGCCGGGACAGCGCCCGTCAACCGGGCCTTGGAACCTTCATGCTCAACGGTAGTTATTCCTCCTCGCTGGTCCTGATTTCGCTGTGCGTGGCGATTCTGGCGTCCTACACGGCGCTGGACCTGACCGGGCGCATCGCCACCGCCAAGGGCCGTGCCGCGTACCTGTGGATGGTCGGCGGTGCTCTGGCCCTGGGCACCGGGATCTGGTCGATGCACTTCATCGGCATGCTTGCCTTCAGCCTGCCCATCGAGCTGGGCTACGACCTGAGCCTCACCGCGCTGTCGCTGGTGATCTCGGTGCTTTCGTCGGGCTTCGCACTCTGGCTGGTGAGCCAGCCGAGCCTGCCGGGCCGCGTGCTGGCGCTGGGGGCGCTGATCATGGGGGCGGGCATCAGCAGCATGCATTACACCGGCATGGCCGCCATGCAGATGCAACCGGGCATCGACTACGACCCGCTGCTGTTCGCCGCCTCGCTGTTGATTGCAGTAGGCGCGTCGGTGGCCGCACTGTGGATCGCCTTCCGCCTGCGCCGCAATACCCCGTATGTACGCCAGATTCGCGGCGGCGCCGCCGTGGTGATGGGCATTGCCATCGTCGGCATGCACTACACCGGTATGGCAGCGGCCAATTTTGCCGACGGCAGCTTCTGTGGCGCGCTGGACGGTGGGCTCAGCGGCAGTGGCCTGGACTACCTGGTGCTGATCACCACCCTGGCGGTGCTGGCGGTGGCGCTGCTGACCTCGGTGCTGGATGCACGCCTGGAGGCGCGCACTGCGGAGCTGGCGCAATCGCTGACCCTGGCCAACCAGGAGCTGACCCAGCTGGCGCTGCACGACACCCTCACCGGGCTGCCCAACCGCAGCCTGCTGACCGACCGCATCGAGCAGGCCATCGCCAAGGTGGCCGAGCAGGGCGGCTGCTTTGCGCTGATGTTCATCGACCTGGACGGGTTCAAGCCGGTCAACGACGCGTTCGGTCATCACACCGGCGACCAGTTGCTCAAGGAGGTGGCGATGCGCCTGCGTGGCCACCTGCACAGCCAGGACACCCTGGCGCGCATCGGCGGTGACGAATTCGTGCTGCTGGTGGAGCTGGACGAGCCTGAAGATGCGGTGGGGGTGGCCGCCAAACAGGTCAACCTGGTGTCGCGCCCGTTCCGGGTGGCCGAGCAGAGCCTGCAGATCTCCGCCAGCGTCGGCATCGTGTTGTACCCCGGCAACGGCGCCGACCAGATGGAGCTGCTGCGCAATGCCGACGCGGCCATGTACCACGCCAAGAGCGCCGGCAAGAACGCCTACAGCTTTTTCGATGTGTCGATGAACAGCAACGCGCGTCTGCAGCTGCAGTTGCTGCAGGACCTGCGCATGGCGCTGGAGCAGCGCCAGTTGCGCCTGTTCTACCAGCCCAAGTTCGATGCGGTGGGGCGCCAGCCTATCGGTGCCGAGGCCCTGCTGCGCTGGGAGCACCCGCAGCACGGCATGTTGCTGCCCGATCGCTTCATCCAGCTGGCGGAAAAAACCGGGTTGATCATCCCGATCGGCGAGTGGGTGCTGGACGAGGCCTGCCGCCAGATGCGCAGCTGGATGGACCAGGGCTATGAAAACTGGCGGGTTGCAGTGAACCTGTCGGCCATCCAGTTCTGCCATGCCGGGCTGGTGGACAGCGTGGCGTCGGCCTTGCAGCGTCATCGCCTGCCGGCCAACAGCCTGACCCTGGAGATCACCGAAACCACCGCCATGCACGACGCCGATGCGAGCCTGATGGTGTTGCAGCGCCTGTCGGACATGGGCGTGGACCTGTCCATCGACGATTTCGGTACCGGCTACTCCAGCCTGATGTACTTGAAGCGCCTGCCGGCCAACGAGCTGAAGATCGACCGTGGCTTCGTGCGCGACCTGGAGCAGGACAGCGACGATGCCGCGATCGTGTCGGCCATCGTGGCGCTGGGGCAGGCACTGGGGTTGAGGATTGTTGCCGAAGGGGTGGAAACCGACCGCCAGCAGGACTTCCTGACCCGTCTGGGGTGTGATTCGCTGCAAGGGTACCTGCTCGGTCAGCCGCTGCCGGCCGAGCGTTTCATGGCTGATATCGAGAGACTGGCGGTGGGGCAGGCCTGAGCGCCAGCGTCAGGCCGAGCGCAGCGCACACGAGGGCTGGAACGCTTCAAGCTCGTCTTCCACCGCTTCGATGATGCGCTCCACATCCGACGCCGCCATCAGTGTGGCGCACGGAATGCCGGCAATCGCCAGCAGGGTTTCGCCGGTGGCGCGGTCGAACACGCGCGCCACCATGCTGCGCGGTGCATCCATGCTGGCTTCAAAGCCCAGAGGATGGAAGTGCCAGCGCATCATCTGGCAGGCGTTGGGAAACGTGAGCTTGTTCATGCCGGCCTCCTTTTACAGCTGACCCCGATTCGCTGAGCATGCCTGTACCCGGGACACGCTGCCCAGGGAAGGCCAAGACCCTAACCATAGCACCGATGCGGCCGCTGTCCGCCGCTTGTTTGCGCCCCGTTGCAGGATGTTTGACCTGCGTCACAATGGCTTTTTGCTATGTGTGGGTTGCGCAAGCGTTTGCGTGGTCCGCATTGCGGCGGGTGAGGCTGTCATGGCCGCTGAAGCGGGCAGGGTGGGGCCACGGGTATTTCAGACCAGCGGCGGGCTCAACTGAGCAGGCCGGCGGCGATGTTGATGGTGAAACCCAGAATCGCGGTGTTGAACACGAAACCGATCACCGAGTGGGCCAGCACCACCCGGCGCAGTTCACGCCCGGCGACGCCCACATCGGAGGTTTGCACCGCGACGCTGAGGGTGAACGAGAAGTAGTGGAAGTCCCAGTAATCGGGGTTGCGCTCCTCGTCTGGAAAGCGCAGCAGCGGCTGCTTGGCGGTGCTGGTGTAGAACAGGCGCGCATAGTGCAGGCTGAAGATGGTGCCGATCAGCAGCCACGAGCCGGCCACGGTGAGGCCGGTGTACAGGTAGTGCAGGGCCTGGGTGCTGCCGGTCAGGCCCTTGCTGCTGGCCAGTTGCAGGGTGACTGCGGCAAGGCTGGCGATGGCCGCGATACTCACGGTAAACAGCACCAGCCCGGCATTTTCGTCCTCGATGCAGGCCACCTTGCGCACCTGGCCCGGTTTTGCCCGCAGGGTCAGCCAGAACACCAGCAGCAGGTACAGCCAGACCCCGAGGTTCCAGCCCGCCAGGATGTGTTGCACCAGGTTGTCTGCCGGGATGAACACGCCGCCCAGGCAGCCGACCAGTGCGGCGGCGCTGAGGCGCGGGTGGGTATGGGCCAGCTTGTGGAATGCCATGTTGCCTCACGTCGATGGATGCACCGCCAACTGTAGCCTATACCTAGGAAGCCTTTCTTCAGGCGCCACTGGAGCGACCGCATGAAACACGCATTGATCATCGGCACCCTGTGCCTGGCCGGGCTGGGCCTGGCCGGTTGTTCGAGCAGCACCGTGCAGCCCGACGAGTACTCCGGGTTCCTCAAGGACTACAGCCGTCTCAAGCAGACCACCTCGCCCTCCGGTGCCACGGTGATGCGCTGGATCGACCCGAACCTCAAGCTCGACCGCTACACCAGCGTATACATCGAGCCCAGCCAGCTGTATCCCAAGCCGCAGCCTACCGCGCGGATTCCGCAGAGCACCCTGCAAGGCATCACCCACTACTACGACCAGGCGCTCAAGCGCGAGCTGGGCAAGTCGTTGCCGCTGGCCACCGGCCCTGGCCCGGGGGTGATCGTGGTACGCCCGGCGATCACGGCCGTCAGCAGCAAGACCGAGGGCCTGAAGGCATACGAAGTGATTCCGGTGGCGCTGGTGGCGGCAGCGGTGAGCACGGCCTCGGGCATCCGCGACCAGGAAACCGATATCGCCACCGAGGCGCAGTTTCTGGATGGCGGCAACAACAAGGTGCTCGCCCAGGTGGTGCGCAAGGGCAGTGGCAAGCCGCTGGAAAACGACAGCCAGGTGATGAAGGCCGACGATGTGAAGGCAGTGCTCGATGGCTGGGCGTCCGACCTGCACCAGTCCTACCTCAAGCTCAAGGGCCATTGAGCCCTGTGCCAGGCCATTCGGGGAGCCTCGCAATGGCCTGGCAGCGTGTTGGCCGGTCTGCCGGCCCCAGCGGGCCGACGACAGTTGACCGCTTCACCATTGAAACCCGGCTTCAATCAGCCTAGCCTGCGCGGCATACCGTTGAAAGGAGCCCGTCATGCAAGGCGTTACCCGCAAGATCACCCAGGCCATTCTGTACGAAGTCATCGCGGTGGCCTGTGTCGCACCGGCCCTGGCGTTGGCCTTCGATGAGGGCATGGCCCATTCCACCGTGCTGTCGGTGATCATGTCGGGCATGGCCCTGGGCTGGAACATGCTCTACAACTACCTGTTCGAGTTCTGGGAGGTACGTCAGGCCCGACGCAGCCGCACCTTCGTGCGGCGCCTGCTGCATGCCATCGGCTTCGAGGGCGGGCTGGTGCTGATCCTGCTGCCGGTGGTGGCCTGGTGGCTGGACATCAGCCTGTGGGCGGCACTGGGCACCAACCTTGCGCTGTTCGTGTTCTTCTTCGTGTACGCCTTCGTGTTCCAGTGGGGCTTCGACCGGGTGTTCGGCGTGCCCGAATCGGCGCACGAACGCGGCGTGCAAGCCTGCACGAGCGCAAAATGAATGATTGACTTGAAAAAGGCCCTGGGCTAGTTTCGCTGCCATGACCTTATTCGCAGCGTTGCCTTCGCACAGCATTATTACCGCCATTATCAGATTGGCGGGCTAGCGAGCACCTTGCACCTAACCCGCCCTGGAGGCGGGTTTTTCCTTTCTGACTCCTGGGCACTTCAAAAAAAACCAGGAGTCACCGATGACCAGCCTTACCGTCTGCCCCAGCACCTCGACCAGCGCCACCAGCCTGCTGTCGGACTATGTGCGAAGGATTCTTGCCGCACCGGTATATGACCTGGCCATCGAGACGCCCCTGCAGCCCGCCCGGGCGCTGTCCGAGGCCCTGGGCAACAACGTGCTGCTCAAGCGCGAAGACCTGCAGCCGACCTTTTCCTTCAAGATCCGCGGGGCCTACACCCGCCTCAGTCGTCTGAGCACCGAGCAGCGCGAGCGCGGGGTGATCACCGCGTCCGCCGGCAACCATGCCCAGGGCGTGGCGCTGGCCGCCCGTGAACTGGGCATGCGCGCCACCATCGTGATGCCCACCACCACTCCGGCGCTGAAGATCGAAGGGGTGCGCTCGCGCGGCGGCAATGTGGTGCTGCATGGTGACAGCTTCCCGCGGGCGCTGGCCCATGCGCTGCAACTGGCCCAGAGCGAAGGCGCCACGTTCGTGCCACCGTTCGACGACCCGGACGTGATTGCAGGGCAGGGCACCGTGGCCATGGAGATCCTGCGTCAGCAACCGGGCGAGCTGGACGCGATCTTCGTGCCGGTGGGCGGCGGCGGCCTGATCGCCGGCATCGCCGCCTACGTCAAGTACCTGCGCCCGCAGGTAAAGGTGATCGGCGTCGAGCCGCATGACTCTAACTGCCTGCAGGCCGCGCTGGCCGCTGGCGAGAGGGTGGTGCTGCCCCAGGTCGGCACCTTCGCCGACGGCGTGGCGGTGGCGCAGATCGGCGCGCATTGCTTCGAGGTGTGCCGGCATTACGTGGACGAAGTGGTCACGGTCAGCAGCGACGAGCTGTGCGCGGCCATCAAGGACATCTACGACGACACCCGCTCGATCACCGAGCCTTCCGGTGCGCTGGCGGTGGCCGGGATCAAGAAGTACGTGGCCAGCCGCGGTGTGACAGGCCAGACCCTGGTGGCGATCGACTCCGGTGCCAACGTCAACTTCGACCGCCTGCGCCATGTGGCCGAACGCGCCGAACTGGGCGAGCAGCGCGAGGCGGTCATCGCGGTGACCATCCCCGAGCAGCCGGGCAGCTTCCGTGCCTTCTGCCAGGCCCTGGGCCAGCGCCAGATCACCGAGTTCAACTACCGCTACCAGCCCGGCAAGGAGGCCCGCCTGTTCGTCGGCGTGCAGACCCACCCGCACACCGACCCGCGCGCGCAGTTGCTGGCCAGCCTGGCCGGGCAGGGCTATGAGGTGCTGGACCTGACCGAGAACGAGCTGGCCAAGTTGCATATCCGCCACACCGTGGGCGGCCACTCGGCCCCCTCGCTCGACGAGCGGGTGCTGCGCTTCGAGTTCCCGGAGCGTCCTGGCGCCTTGCTGGGCTTTCTGGAGCGCCTGGGCAAGCGCTGGAACATCAGCCTGTTCCACTACCGCAACCACGGGGCTGCCGAGGCGCGGGTGTTCGTGGCGCTGCAGGTGCCGGACGATGAGCTGGCGCAGTTGCCAGGCACCCTAGACGGCATGGGCTATCGCTACTGGGACGAGACCGACAACCCGGCCTATCGGCTGTTTCTTGGCTGACTTTGCGCTGGATCAACATGCCCTGCGGCCCACGGGCGGATCCTTGAGGCAGAGATATAAAGCCTGAGGAATACCGCCATGAGCAGCACGTTTTTCATCCCAGCCGTCAACATCATGGGCATCGACTGCCTGGACGAAGCCATGACCGCCATTGTCGGCTATGGCTTTGCCAAGGCGTTGATCGTCACCGATACCGGGCTGGCCAAGGCCGGCGTGGCACAGCGAATCGCCGAGCAGCTGGCGATGCGTGACATCGACTCGGTGGTGTTCGACGGCGCCAAGCCCAACCCGAGCATCGCCAACGTGGAGCAGGGCCTGGCGATGCTCAAGCGCGAGCACTGCGACTGCGTGATTTCGCTGGGCGGGGGTTCACCCCACGACTGCGCCAAGGGCATTGCCCTGTGTGCCACCAATGGCGGGCACATCGGCGACTACGAAGGGGTCGACCGCTCCGCCAAGCCGCAATTGCCGCTGATCGCGATCAATACCACGGCCGGTACGGCCAGCGAGATGACGCGCTTCTGCATCATCACCGACGAGGCGCGCCACGTGAAAATGGCCATCGTCGACCGCAACGTCACCCCGTTGCTGTCGGTGAACGACCCGGCGCTGATGGTCGGCATGCCCAGGTCGCTGACGGCGGCCACCGGTATGGATGCACTGACCCACGCCATCGAGGCCTATGTATCCACGGCGGCCACGCCGATCACCGACGCCTGCGCACTCAAGGCCATCGAGCTGATCAGCCGCAACCTGCGCCAGGCGGTGATCGACGGGCAGGACCTGACCGCGCGGGAGAACATGGCCTATGCGCAGTTCCTCGCCGGCATGGCGTTCAACAATGCTTCACTGGGGTTCGTGCATGCGATGGCGCATCAGCTCGGTGGTTTCTACGACCTGCCGCACGGGGTGTGCAACGCGGTGCTGCTGCCCCATGTGCAGCGGTTCAATGCGGCGGTGAGCGCGGCGCGCCTGCGTGATGTGGCACAGGCGATGGGCGTGGCGGTGGAGGGGCTGAACGCGGCGCAGGGTGCCGATGCGGCGATCCAGGCCATCGTGCAACTGAGCGACGATATCGAGATCCCGCCGGGGCTGGAGGTGCTGGGTGCGCGGGTGGCGGATGTGCCGACCCTGGCGGCCAACGCGCTCAAGGATGCCTGCGGCCTGACCAACCCGCGGCGGGCCAGCCAGGCCGAGATCGAGGCGATCTTCAAGGCAGCCTTCTAGCGCATCTTCGCTGGCAAGCCAGCTTCCACAGGGTTCTGCGGTACAGCCAGAACCTGTGGGCTGGCTTTGCGGCGATGCCGTCAGACCACCAGCGACAACAGCATGATGAAGATGATGCCCACCACCGACAGGATGGTTTCCATCATGCTCCAGGTCTTGAAGGTTTCGGCCACGGTCATGTTGAAGTACTGCTTGACCAGCCAGAAGCCCGCATCGTTGACATGCGACAGGATCAGCGAGCCGGCCCCCGTGGCCAGCACCAGCAGCTCGCGGTTCACGCCCGGTATCATGCCGATCACCGGGGCCACGATACCCGCACCGGTAATGGTCGCCACCGTCGCCGAGCCCGTGGCGATGCGAATCACCGCCGCCACCAGCCAGGCCAGCATGATCGGCGAGATCTGCGCCTGCACCGCCATCTGACCGATCACGTTGCCCACACCGGTATCCACCAGCATCTGCTTGAAGCCGCCCCCAGCCCCCACGATCAGCACGATTGCCGCCGTAGGCGCCAGGCTCTGGTCGAGCATCTTCATGATCTGCTGGCGGCTGAAGCCCTGGGCCGAGCCGAAGGTGTAGAAGGCCAGCAGCAGGGCTGCCAGCAGCGCCGTGATCGGGTGCCCGATCAGGTCCATCCACTGGCGAAAGATGTGCTCGGCCGGCAGTACCACGTCGGCGAAGGTCTTGAGCAGCATCAGGAACACCGGCAGCAGGATGGTCACCAGCGTGATGGCGAAGCTGGGCAGTTGCGTGCGCTCGGCTTCGCGGGCGATCTGGTCCATCAGCTCCTGGGACGGCGAGCCGGGGATGTACCGCGAAATGAACGTGCCGTACAGCGGCCCGGCGATGATCGCCGTGGGCAGCGCCACGATCAGCCCGTAGAAGATGGTCTTGCCGATGTCGGCGCCGAACACGCCGATGGCCAGCAGCGGGCCCGGGTGCGGCGGCACCAGCCCGTGCACCACCGACAGCCCGGCCAGCAGCGGAATGCCGATCTTGATCAGCGATACCCCGGTGCGCCGGGCCACGATGAACACCAGGGGTATCAGCAGCACGAAGCCGATTTCGAAGAACAGCGGGATGCCCACCAGGAAGGCGGCGAACATCATGGCCCAGTGCACCTTCTGCTTGCCGAAGGCGCGAATCAGGGTTTGCGCGATCTGGTCGGCGCCGCCGGAATCGGCCATCAGCTTGCCGAGCATGGTGCCCAGTGCCAGCACGATCCCGACAAAGCCGAGTACGCCCCCGAAACCGTCCTGGAACGACTTCATCACTTTGGCTACCGGCATGCCGGAGGTCAGGCCCAGAAAGCCCGCGGCCAGGGTCAGCGCCACGAAAGGGTGCACCTTGAAGTGGGTGATCAGCAGCACCAGGCCGATGATGGTCACCAGTGCATCGAGCAAGAGGTAGGTATCAGTTGCCAGACCGAACATGGTTCAGTGCCTCGTATTGTCATTGTTGTGGGCGGAACTTTTACAGCGTGCAGCAGTCGAGACAGCGCTATCTTTGGTGAGCCGGAAAACTGCCGGAAAATCAGGCAGTTCGCGCCAGCGCCGACTCACCGCAGGGCTTTAGCCAGGTGTCTACCTGACGGGCCAGCTGGGCGATGGGTTGGGTGGCGTCCAGGGTCAGGGTCAGGGTTTCGCCGCGCGGCGACTCCAGGGCGGCGAACTGGCTGTCGATCAGGCTTGCCGGCATGAAGTGGCCGGGGCGTGCCAGCACGCGGCGTTCGGCTTCCTGGGGCGTCAGTTCGAGGAACACGAAGCCCAGGTCGGGTACGGCGTGGCGCAGGGCGTCGCGGTAGCGCTTTTTCAGCGCCGAGCAGGTGAGGATCGGCCGTTCGCCGGCCTTGAGGGTGGCCTGCAGTTCTTCGCCCAGGCGGATCAGCCAGCCAGCGCGGTCGTCATCGTCAAGGGGAATGCCGGCGCTCATCTTCTGGATGTTGGCGGCAGGGTGAAAGGCATCGCCTTCGATCAGGCGGCCGCCGCTGCAATCGGCGATGGCAGAACCGACGCAGCTCTTGCCGCAGCCAGCCACGCCCATCACCACAATAGCGGACAGGGGAGAGTTCATCGGTACCTCCTGCGGGGCGAGATAGCGCTATCTTTGGCCGAGGCTGACAACGCCTCGGCGGCTTCCCACCCGGTTGTTATTGGTTTTGTAAAAGCAGTCTGGGCGCTCATCGCCGTGCACCTGCAGTTATGCATTGCCTGACGTCTGAGACAGCGCTACCTTAGTGCCCGTTCCCTTCTCTTTGCAAGCCGAAAAATAAAAGCCCCCATGACCCGCATTGGCTCCCGTACTACCGGTCGTCCCACCCTGGCTGAAGTGGCCAGGCTTTCCGGGGTTTCCCCGATCACCGCCTCGCGCGCCCTGCGCGGCATCAGCACGGTTGCCCCGGAACTGGTGCAGAAGGTCAAGGATGCTGCCGCAGCGCTGGGCTATGTCGCCAACCCGGCAGCCCGCGCGTTGGCGTCGGCACAGAGCCAGTCGGTGGTGGTGCTGATTCCGTCGCTGTCCAACCAGCTGTTCATCGAAACCCTCGAAGCCATCCACGACGTGATGCGCCCGCGCGGCCTTGAAGTGCTGATCGGCAACTTCCACTACGACGTGGCCGAAGAGGAGAACCTGATTCGCAACTACCTGGCCTACCAGCCGTGCGGCATGCTGCTCACCGGTTTTGACCGCACCGAGGCGTCGCAGCAGATGCTGGCCGCCAGTGGTGTGCCCTGCGTGCACATGATGGAGCTGGGTGGGCCGGACACGGCCACTTCGGTCGGGTTTTCCCAGCAGCAGGCCGGGCGCGCGGCCGCCCGACACCTGATCGAACGCGGACGGCGGCGCCTGGGCTTCATTGCCGCGCAGCTCGATCCGCGGGTGATGCAACGCGCCGACGGGTTCCGCCAGGCGCTGGACGATGCAGGGCTGTATGACCCGGCGCTGGAAATGCTCGCACCGCAGCCGTCATCCATCGGCCTGGGCGGCGAGCTGTTCAGCCAGTTGCTCGAGCGTCACCCGGAGGTGGACGGGCTGTTCTTCTGCAACGACGACCTGGCCCAGGGCGCGATTCTGCAGGCCTTGCGCCAGGGCATCGAGGTGCCGGGGCAGGTGGCGATGGTGGGCTTCAACGACCTGCCGGCATCGGCTCACCTGGTACCGCGCCTGACCTCCATTCGCACCCCGCGCGCTGCCGTGGGGCGGCAGGCTGCGCAGGCGCTGCTGGCGTTGCTCGACGGCAAGGGCGGGCAGCCGCGCACCCAGGACCTGGGCTTCGAACTGATGGTGCGCGAAAGCAGTTGACGTGGGGTGATAAACGGTGATGGCAGTTGGCTTGCAGGGTACAGAAGTGCATCTATGCTGAGCAAAAACCGCCAATGGAGTGGTAACCAATGTTTAACGCCCATCGCAAGTCTGACCTGGCTGAAATCGAGCGTTGCACCCAAGCGTTACACCACTCCAATGCCAAGCTTGCGGCCATAGGCCGCTCGATGGCCATGATCGAGTTCAGCCCCGACGGGGTGATTCTCGAAGCCAACGAGCGTTTCTGCTCCACCCTGGGCTATGCCGCCGAGGAGATCATCGGCAAGCACCACCGCATTTTCTGCGAGCCCGGCTACGTCAAGAGCGATGAGTACCGCACCCTGTGGCGCGACCTGGCGCGGGGCGAGGCCCACAGCGGTACCTTTCTGCGGCGCGACAAGGCCGGGCACGATGTGTGGCTGGAGGCCAGCTACATGCCGGTGTTCGGCGTCAACCAGCAGGTCACCAGCGTGATCAAGGTCGCCTCCGACATCACCCGGCGGGTGGTCGAGGAGCATGAGAGCGACAGCCTGATCAATGCCATCAGCCGTTCCATGGCGATGGTCGAGTTCACCCCCGAAGGCAATGTGATCCGTGCCAACGAGAACTTCCTCAAGACCATGCATTACCGGGCCGAGGAGGTCATTGGCCAGCACCACAGCCTGTTCTGCCACCGCAGCGAAAGCGAGTCGAGCGCCTACAAGGCATTCTGGGCCTCGCTCAATCGCGGCGAGTACCATTCCCATCGTTTCGAGCGCAAGAACAAACTCGGGCAGATGGTGTACCTGGAAGCTTCCTACAACCCGATCTTCGATACCCGTGGCCGCCTGTACAAGGTGGTCAAGTTCGCCAGCGACATCACCCACCAGGTGTGTACCCAGCAGACGGCGGCCGAAGCGGCCCACGCCACCTCGGTGCAGAACGATGCCTGCGCGCGCAAGGGCTCGGAGGTGGTGCAGCATACGGTGCAGGTGATCGAGGAGATCTCCCGCGAGCTCAATGCCGCAGCCCGCAGCATCGATGCGGTGAGCAAGCAGTCGGAACTGATCGGGCAGATCGTGCAGACCATCCGCAGCATTGCCGACCAGACCAACCTGCTGGCCCTGAATGCCGCCATCGAGGCGGCGCGGGCAGGTGAGCACGGCCGCGGCTTTGCCGTGGTGGCCGACGAGGTGCGCAGCCTGGCGGCACGCACCAGCAAGGCGACCCTGGAGATCGTCGATGTGGTGCGCCAGAACCACGATCTTTCACTCAATGCGGTGGCCAGCATGCAGTCGAGCCTCAGCCGCACCGGGCTGGGGGTGGAACTGGCCAATGAGGCGGGGGAAGTGATCCTGGAAATCCAGCAGGGTTCGCAGCACGTGGTGGACGCCATCAGCCAGATCAACTCGACCCTGCAGCTGCACTGAGCCTCATCTCAGCCGGCGGCGATGGATCGCTGCAGGTGTTCATGCAGATCCTTCAGGCTCTGTTCCAGCGCCGCCAGCAACGCCTCGATGGCCTTGTCCGGGGCCTTGCCGGTACAGGCCTGCTCCAGCGCATCGCAGTGCCCCACCAGGCCATGGGCCTTGAGCATCTTGGCGCCGCCCTTGATGCGGTGCGACAGGCTGCGCAGTTGCTGTCGACTCGCGCCTGAGCCCAGGGCACGCAACGCCTCGAGGTCTTCGGCGCTGCTGCGCTCCAGCTCCGTCAGCAGACGCTTGATCAGCCGTGGGTCACCCAGGGTCAGGTGCTTGAGGTTGTCGATGTTGAAACCACTGTTGTCCTCGGCGCGGGGCTCGGGTGGCGTCTGCGGCTCGGGGGTATCCACCCCCGACAGGTGACGGCTCAAGGCGCCCAGGCCGATCGGCTTGAACAGGCAGTCATCCATGCCCGACGCCAGGCAGCGCTCGCGTTCGTCGGCCTGGGCGTTGGCGGTCAGGCCCAGTATCAGGCAGGGCGGGCGATTCGCCTGGGCTTCCTGGGCACGAATCTCGCGCGCCAGCTGGTGGCCGTCCATGCCGGGCATGTTGCAGTCGGTGATCACGGCGTCGAAGCGCCCGGCCTGCCAGGCCTGCAGGCCGCCCGCGCCGTCGCTGGCCTGGGTCACCCGATGGCCCAGCACGCTCAGCTGCTTTTCCAGCAGCATGAGGTTGGCGGGGTAGTCGTCGACCACCAGGATGTTCAGCCGCTGGCTGGCCTGGGCCGTTGGCTCCTGGGCCGGTTCCTCGGGTTGACTGGCAGTGCTGGCCAGCATCAGCGGCAGGCTGACCGTGACCTGGGTGCCATGGCCCGGGGTGCTGTGCAGCTCCAGGCTGCCCTGCATCAGTTCGCACAGGGTCCGGCTGATCACCAGGCCCAGGCCGGTGCCCTGGCGAGCCGGCTGGCTGCCGGCCTGGATGAAGGGGTGGAACAGGCGCTGCTGGTCCGGCTGGCTGATGCCGATGCCGCTGTCCTCGACGGCCAGGTGCATGTGCACCTGCTTGCCGCACGGCGTGGGCTGGCACTGCAGGCGCACGCTGACGCCGCCGCGCTCGGTGAACTTGATGGCATTGCCCAGCAGGTTGGACAGGATCTGGCGAAAACGCAGCGGGTCGATCTCCACCAGGGCGGCGGGGGGCTGCAGGTCCTGGGTCAGGCTGATGTCCTTGAGACGGGCGCTGCTTTCGAACACCTGCACGGTGCTGCGTACCAGCGCACCCAGGTCGGTGGGTTGTGGCGCCAGGCTCATGTGTCCGGATTCGATGCGGGCGATGTCCAGCACGTCGCCGATCAGCTCCAGCAGGCTGCTGGCCGAATCGAATGCCACCTGCAGGGAGTGCTCGTCGGTGCGGCCCTGTGCGGCATCCTTCAGGGCAAGCTCGAGCAGGCCGATCACCGCGTTCATGGGGGTGCGGATCTCGTGGCTCATGGTGGTCAGGAAGGTGCTCTTGGCGTGGTTGGCGCTGTCGGCCTGTTCTTTGGCCACATGCAGCTCTTCGAGCAGGTGTTCGCTGATGCGCAGCTGCAGTTGCAGGGCCTGCTCGGCCTCGGCGCGTTGCTGCATCAGCTTGCGCAGGTAACGGTTCCACAACGCTATGGCAAGCACCAGCGCCACCGCGATGCCCAGAATCTGCAGCACCAGCGAGCGGTAGTTGCGCCAGGGCGTGTCGCTTATCAGGGCATTGATGCGCCAGCGATTGACCAGCTGGGTCATCTGCTCGGGCGGGATGCTGAGCAGGGATTTTTCCAATATCGCATGCAGTGGCGAAGAACGTTCGGTGGCGAAGGCCGCGAGGGCCGGGGTGTCGTCCAGCAGGGTGGCGATGCGCAGGCGGTCCTTGAACATGCGGCTGATGAAGTAGGCGGCGTTGATCTGCGAACTGAGCGCCGCGTCCGCGCGGCCCTGGGCCACGTACTCCATCAGTGCCAGCGGGTCGTCGACTTCGATCAGGCTGATGGCGGGATAGCGCTGGCGCAGTTCGGCGCTTACCGGTGTACCGCGAATGATCGCCAGGCGCTTGCCGTCGAGCTGGTCGGGGTGGCGGATCGATGTATCGCGCACGCTGGTCACCAGCACCCGCGGGTTGGCCAGGTAGGGGCGGGTGAAGGCCAGGGTTCTGGCGCGCTGCTCACCATAGTTGAGCGCGCCGACGACCTCGGCTTCGCCCTGTTCGACCATGCTGATCATGGTGGGCACCGAGTCGGTCTCGATGATCTGGAACTTCAGGCCGCTGCGCAGGCTGATCTGCGCCAGCACGTCGGCGGTGATGCCGCGAAAGTGCTGGTTTTCGTCGAAGAAGCTCAGGGGCGCGAAGTACTTGTTGATGACCACGCGCACGCTGGGATGCTGCGCGATCCAGTGTCGCTCTTCGTCGGTCAGCGCGATGTCCGCCCGGTTGAGCAGGATGCTGCTCACGCCGCTGGTCCAGCGGCGCATCACGTTCAGCCGGTCGCTGTCGGTGATGCTGCCCAATGCCTTGTTCACCAGGTCCAGCAACGCGGTGTTCTCGCGCACCAGGGCAAAGCCGAAGGAAGAGCGCTGGGGTTTGACGTAGTGGGAGATCTGCAGGCTTTCGCGGTAGTTCTTGCCGATCAGGTAGTCGGAACTGATCGCGTCGCCGATGAATGCATCGGCCTGGCCCAGGGCCACCGCCGACAGGGCCGACATGGTCGAGGCGTACAGTTGCAGGTTCGCCCGGGGGTAGAGCTGGCGTACCAGCGACGGTGGCAGGTAGTGTTCGACCATCGACAGCGTCAGCCCGTCGAGCGGGTCGTCAGGGTCATGGGTCACGCCGACGGGGGTCGCGATGATCGGCTGGTCGTCGGCGTAGGGCTGGCTCATCACCAGTGCGCTGTCGGCGGCTTCGTAGCCGTTGGCGCTGCCCAGCAGGTCGATCTGGCCACTGTGCAGGGCGGCGATGGCCTGGATACGGTTCGGGAACTGCAGCACCTGCACCGGGATCTTCAACTGCTCGCCGATCAGGCCGGCGAAGTCGGCGCTGACCCCTTCATAGTCGTGCTGGCTCACATTGATGTCGAAGGGCGGGTAGTCCGGCGCCGAGGTGCCCAGGCGCAGCACCTGCTTGTGCTTGAGCCACCGACGTTCGGCGAGGGTCAGCGAGGGTGGCGCACTGCTGCTGACCGAGCGCCCGAGCAGTTGCCGGGCAACCCCCGGCTCCTGTGCCATGGCGCTTATCGCCAGCCACTGCACCAGGCAGGCGAGCAGCAGGGCAGGCAGGCAACGCTTGGTCATGGGCGGCTCAGGTCAGTGCGTTGCGGTTGGCCACATCGATCAACTCAACCAGCGATACCACCCCGAGCTTTTCCATGATGCGGGTCTTGTAGGTGCTGATGGTCTTGGCGCTGAGGATCATCGCCGTAGCGATTTCGCCATTGCTGGCGCCCTTGGCCAACTGGCGCAGCACCTCGAACTCACGGTTAGACAGCTTGTCCAGGCGCTGGAGTTCCGAGCTTGACCGGTCATTGAAGCGTGACGCATCGGGCAGGTAGGAGTAACCGTTGAGCACGGCCTTGAGGGCGGCGCTCAGGATATCGAGGTCTTCGTCCTTGCGCACGAATGCCGAAGCACCGGACTCGATGCAACGGCGGGCGAACAGCCGGGGTGGGCGGCCGGTCAGTACCAGGATACGTGGCGGGTTGGTCAACTGGCTGAGCCGCTCCAGCACGCTCAGGCCATCCAGGCGTGGCAGCCCCAGATCGAGGATCACCACGTCAGGCTGCAGCTTGCGCGCCAGTTCGACGGCACTGGCGCCGTCTCGGGCTTCACCGACGATGTTGTAGCCATCGCGCTCCAGCAGGGTGCGGATGGCGAAGAGGATGGTGGTGTGGTCATCAACGATCAAGACTTTGGGCATCGCGCAACTCCTTGTCAGAGAGGTGATCCAGGCCCCGAACCGTTCGGGGCGACGCCTGCCCAGGCTCTGGCAAGGCGGCCAAGATACGTGGAAACGCTCAGCAGGAGTACGTCCAGTATAGAAGTGAGGAAGAAATCAGTTCGATTAGAGGATTTTTCTTACAAGGCGCTCGAAAGTTCTGTAGCCGATTTCCTATCGCCTGGGCCGGTTATCGCTAGCAGAGGCTGTTGAATTGGCAGGCGCGCCCATGGGAACGCGCCGGGCATGGGGCCGGGAGGGCCGCCGTCAATGGCCGTCAAGGTCGGTACAGGTGCGCATGCCCGGCGCGGTAGAGCGCCGACTCGCTGAAGGTATCGCTGCCCAATACCCGGCCCACCAGGATCAGTGCGGTGCGTCGAAAGCCCTTGGCCTGCACCCGTTGCACGATGTCGTCCAGGCTGCCCAGCACCCAGTCCTGATCTGGCCAGGTGGCGCGGTGCACCACGGCGATCGGGCAGTCGCTGCCGTAATGCGGGCGCAGTTCCTCGACGATTCTGGCCAGGTGCTTGACCCCCAGGTGAATGGCCAGGGTTGCCTGGTGGCTGGCCAGGCTCCCCAGCGATTCGCCCGGCGGCATCGGCGAGGTATCGCCGTAGCGCGTCAGGATCACGCTCTGGGCGATGTCCGGCAGGGTCAGCTCGCATTCGAGCAGGGCGGCACTGGCAGCCACGGCGGTCACGCCGGGGATGATCTGGAACGGGATACCCAGTTCACGCAGGTGGCGGATCTGTTCGCCGATCGCACCGTACAGCCCAGGGTCGCCGCTGTGTACGCGGGCCACATCCTGGCCGTTGGCGTGGGCCGTGCGCATCAGCTCGATGATCTGCCCCAGGTGCAGTTCGGCGCTGTTGATCACGGTTTCGGCGCGGTGGCCTTCGAGCACGGCGGCGGGCACCAGCGAGCCGGCATAGATGATCACCGGGCAGCTGTGGATCAGGCGCTGGCCCTTGACGGTGATCAGCTCGGGGTCGCCCGGGCCGGCACCGATGAAATAGACGGTCATGATGAATCCTTGGAAAGATTGCGCGGCATTATCCGTCAAACGGCGGGGCCCAGGCCAATGCCAGGGTGGCGGCGCCTTGCACGGTGCGTGGCAGGCGCAGTGCGGCATTGGCGCCGCCGCGTTGCTCGGCCAGGGCCAGCGCGGCGCTTTCGGCCACCCCATGGCAGCCGCTGAGGGCGAACGCCGTGGGCGAACGGTGGCTCAGGCGGCTTTCGAAGGGGGCCAGTTGCGCGGCCGAAAAGAACACCAGCGGCAACCCCAGTTGCCTTGCCAGTTCATGCAGGCCGGGTTCGTCGGCCTTGAGGTCGATGCTGGCCAGCCCGGCGAGGGCAGAGGCGGGCAGGTGATGGGCGAACAGGGTCTGCTGGAGCAGGGCGGCCAGTTCGCGGGCCGGGCAGCCGCGACGACAGCCCAGCCCGGCATACAACTGCATCAGGCTGGCTGGCGACGGTACAGCCAGGCACTGAGCAGGCCCAGGGCCAGCCAGAACGCGGCATTGGTCAACAGCGACGCCACCTTGAACTGCGCCTCCAGTGCTTGCGGCGCCAGGCTCTCGTGCACCTCCGGCTGCGGCGCACCGATCACGTGCGGAACAACCAGCAATGCCACACCTGTCTCTTATACACATCTCCGAGCCCACGAGACCGTACTAGATCTC
>OLII01000305.1_pt1 | contig 19377 bp, 21 predicted proteins | sample 1609481 | NCBI WGS metagenome assembly OLII01 (sample SAMN05416859, study PRJEB24817) | seawater metagenome | isolation source: Sea water | place: Canada:Atlantic | collected 2013-11 | reverse complement strand
CGATACGTCCGCCGGCGGGATTGTTGCCGTCACGGTCGGTGGGGCCGGAGCCGGCGATGATCAGCACCACCGGTGGCGGCGTGTCGCTGCGCGGCAACAGCAGGCTGCCCTGCAGGGTGCCGTCGTCGGTCACCAGGCTGATCGGTCGTTGCAGTACCGTGGGGGCAGCAGCCTGGGCCAGGCCGGTAAACAGGAGGAACAACAGGGCGAACGTGCGCAGCATCATCAGGCCATTAGCGAGGAGGTGGCGTTTTGACTCGTCCGGCGGCATTAGGTTCGCGCCCGGAGGTGATCTAAGGGTATACCCTGCGTATACTGGTTGGCCTTGTTACCATCCAGTTAAAAATCAGGCTGAACGCGGAGCGCCCTGCATGTCCGGCAATACCTACGGCAAGCTGTTCACTGTCACCACCGCTGGCGAAAGCCATGGTCCGGCGCTGGTCGCCATTGTCGATGGCTGCCCTCCGGGCCTGGAGCTTTCGCTGGCCGATCTTCAGCAGGACCTGGACCGGCGCAAGCCCGGTACCAGCCGGCACACCACCCAGCGCCAGGAGCCCGACGAGGTCGAGATTCTCTCTGGCGTGTTCGAGGGCCGTACCACCGGCTGCGCCATCGGCCTGCTGATTCGCAACACCGACCAGAAGTCCAAGGACTACTCGGCGATCAAGGACCTGTTCCGCCCGGCCCACGCCGACTACACCTATCACCACAAGTACGGCGAGCGCGACTACCGTGGCGGCGGCCGCAGCTCGGCCCGTGAAACCGCGATGCGCGTGGCTGCCGGTGCCATCGCGAAGAAGTACCTGGCCACCCAGGGCATCCGCATCCGCGGCTACATGAGCCAGCTGGGCCCTATCGAAATCCCGTTCAAGACCTGGGAGTCGGTGGAGCACAACGCCTTCTTCAGCCCCGACCCGGACAAGGTGCCGGAGCTGGAGGCCTACATGGACCAACTGCGCCGTGACCAGGACTCGGTGGGTGCCAAGATCACCGTGGTCGCCGAAGGCGTGATGCCCGGCCTGGGCGAGCCGATCTTCGACCGCCTCGACGCCGAGCTGGCCCATGCGCTGATGAGCATCAACGCGGTCAAGGGCGTGGAGATCGGTGCCGGCTTCGACAGCGTGGCCCAGCGCGGCACCGAACACCGTGACGAACTCACCCCCGAAGGGTTCCTCAGCAACAATGCCGGCGGCATCCTGGGGGGCATCTCCTCGGGGCAGCCGATCATTGCGCACCTGGCACTCAAGCCGACCTCCAGCATCACCACCCCGGGCCGTTCCATCGATGTGGATGGCAACCCGGTGGAGGTCATCACCAAGGGCCGTCACGACCCCTGCGTCGGCATCCGTGCCACCCCTATCGCCGAGGCGATGATGGCCATCGTGCTGATGGATCACCTGCTGCGCCACCGCGGCCAGAACGCCGATGTGCGGGTAGCCACCCCGGTGCTGGGCCAGCTGTAGTGCACCTGCCCGACGTCGACGCCACGGCCCGCTGAGCCGTGGCGCCGATTCCCTACTGGCGGCTGTCCAGCTTCTACCTGTTCTATTTCGCCTTGCTGGGTTCGACAGCGCCGTTTCTGGCGCTGTATTTCGATCACCTGGGGTTTTCCAGCGCGCGCATCGGCGAGTTGGTGGCCATCCCCATGCTGATGCGCTGCGTGGCACCGAACCTGTGGGGCTGGTTGGGCGATCGCAGCGGCCAGCGCCTGCTGATCGTGCGTCTGGGGGCCTTGTGCACCCTGGCCAGCTTCTCGTTGATCTTCGTGGCCAAGAGCTACGCCTGGCTGGCGCTGGTAATGGCCCTGCACGCGTTCTTCTGGCATGCGGTACTGCCGCAGTTCGAGGTCATCACCCTGGCCCACCTGCAAGGTCAGACTGCGCGCTACAGCCAGGTGCGGCTGTGGGGGTCGATCGGTTTCATTCTTACCGTGGTGGCCCTGGGGCGATTGTTCGAATGGTTGAGCCTGGACATCTACCCGGTGGCGCTGGTGGCGATCATGGCTGGCATCGTGCTGGCCAGCCTGTGGGTGCCCAATGCCCAGCCGCCAGGCCAGCACGAGCGCAGCGGTGGTGGCGGCTTTCTCAGGCAACTGGCCAGCCCTGGCGTGGCCGCGTTCTACGTGTGCGTGGCATTGATGCAGTTGAGTCACGGCCCGTATTACACCTTTCTCACCCTGCACCTGGAGCGCCTGGGCTATGCCCGCGGCACCATCGGCATGTTGTGGGCGCTGGGGGTGGTGGCCGAGGTGCTGATGTTCCTGGCCATGAGCTGGATCCTGGCGCGGTTCTCGTTGCGTCGGGTGCTGTTGGCGAGCCTCTTACTGGCGGCCTTGCGCTGGTGGCTGCTGGGGACCTTTGCCGAGTATCCGGGCGTGCTGCTGTTCGCCCAGTTGCTGCACGCCGCCACGTTCGGCAGTTTTCACGCGGCCGCCATCGCCTTCGTGCAGCGCAGCTTCGGCGCTCGCCAGCAGGGCCAGGGGCAGGCGCTGTATGCGGCCCTGGCGGGTACCGGCGGTGCGCTGGGTGCCCTGTATTCGGGCTACAGCTGGAACGCCCTGGGCGCCACCATCACCTTTAGTATTGCCAGCGTCGCGGCGCTGGTCGCAGCCGTTATCATTGCGTTTCGAATGAAAGAGGAAAAGGCCCCATGAGCAGCCTGAGCGTGTTTCACCAGTCCACCCCGGACATTCCCAACAAGGTGCTGACCCACCTTGAAGACATCGCCGCGACACTGGCCGAGCAGGGGATAAGGTTCGAGCGCTGGACGGCGCAGTCGCCTGTGCAGGCCGATACTGGCCAGGCCGGTGTGCTGGCCGCCTACCAGGTGCAGATCGACCGGCTGCAACATGAAGGCGGATACCGCGCCGTCGACGTGATCAGCGCCAGTGGCGATCCGATGAGCGAACTGCTGGACGAACATGTGTATTCGGATGACCTGGTGCGTTTCTTCGCAGCCGGGCGCAGCCTGGTCAGCGTGCGGGCAGGGGAGTACGTGCATGCGGTGGTGTGCGAGAAGGGGGATCTGATCGTGGTGCCGGCGGGGTTGCGGGTATGGATCGATGGCGGGGACAACCCGCACTTCGTGGCGGTGCGACTGTTCAATCAGCCTGAAGGGGTGGTGGCGCAGTTCACGGGAGAGAAGCTGGCCGAGCGTTACGCGCGATTGGACGATTGATAACGCCGAGGCCACTGGCTTGCAAGCCAGCGCTCACAGGAACCAAGATGATCCTGTGGGCACTGGCTTGCCAGCAAAGGCCGCTACGCGATTCAGCGATAGGTCGGTAGTGCGAACCGCTGTTGGCTTTGCAGCATCGAGATCACCGGCAGCTCGCTAGCCTGCTCGGCCAGGTCGCGGCGGATCGCGCTGATCGCCCACGACAGTTGCTCGGCACTGTGCAGCTGGCCATACGAAATCGAGCGCTTGACCTGTTTGCCGTCGGCGGCGCGCAACGTCAGCAGTACACCGCCATCAGGGCGAGCCTGGGTGGTGACGTCGTAGGCGGAAAATACCGAGGCGAATTTTTGCTGGATGAGGTCCATATCAGCTCCTGACTGTTGTGTGGCAGACATGAAGTGATAGGTGCAGCGACCGTGCCAGTTTTCCTTGATTAAAAAAAGCTTATAAAACAATGACTTAAAGTTGTCGTGCGCACTGGGTGCCGTGCATTCTGCATGGTCGTGCAATTTGCACAGTGCATTTTGCAGTGCCTTGCGGCCAATAGATTCGCTCTGTCGTCCTCATGGGATTTGCGAGGTTGACCCAAAGCCTTCCCTGACAAAGACTTGGGCTCTACCGCAGCCAGGAGGTTCCCGATGACCGACCACCCAACCCCCACCCCGATGAACAACGATGAAGCCGCAGCCTTTGCCGAAGAAGTGTTCGATCGGGCGCGCAAGGGGGACGCCGACATGCTTGGCCGTCTGCTGGAGAAGGGCCTGCCGGTCAACCTTCGCAATGGCAACGGCGACACGCTGCTGATGCTTGCCAGCTACCACGGCCACCTTGAAGCGGTGAGGGTGCTGCTTGAGCACGGCGCAGACCCGCAGATTGCCAATGACAAGGGCCAGTTGCCGATTGCCGGTGCCGCTTTCAAGGGCAACCAGGCGATGATCGAGCTGCTGGTGGAGAAGGGCGCGCTGATCGATGGAGCGTCTGCCGATGGCCGTACCGCGCTGATGCTGGCCGCGATGTTCAACCGCACCTCCATCGTCACCTACTTGCTCGGCAAGGGCGCGAACCCCAATCACCGCGACGCGCAGGGCGCCACCGCACTGGTTGCCGCGCAAACCATGGGCGCACCCGACACCGTCGCCCAGTTGCAGGCGCTGGCCGGCTAACTGCCAGGGGGCTTTTGCGGCTATCCTTGGCGACTTTTTTCGCCTCGCAGGGCCCCCGCATGAAAAACCAACTGGTCGAACTCATCGGCAAAATCAGCTCCGGCTGCCTTCCGGACGCCGAAATCGAGCGCATCGCCGACGAAGCGGCGCAGGCCTATGCCGACCCGCAGGCGTTCCTGGCGGCCAACCCCGACATCAACTACGACGACACCTTCCCGATCCCGCTGGGGGAGTGGGTGGTGATCGGCAGCCTGCCCGATACCGTGCTGTTCCAGGCCGACACCTACAGTGACCTGTTCCAGCAGATCACCGACTCGTTCGGCAAGGACGTTGCCTTCAACATCAAGCCCAAGCAACTGGTCAAGGTCGAGCCGCTCACGGCACTCAACCGCATCCAGGTGCAGATGGGCAGCATGAACAAGGAAAACGGCGGCTACACCCTGGTCAACATCAGCCAGTTGCTGGACGACGAATTGCAGATGGTGCTGGTGTACGGCAACGACGTGCCGCGGGTGCTGGAGCTGTGCGCCGAGGTCGGCATCGCCGCGGCGCCTGCCCTGGAGGCGCTGCGGGTCGCGGTACACGTCTAGCCCAGCGCGGTATCCAGGAACATCATCACCGCGAAGCCGCCCATCAGGCCCAGGGTGGCCGAGGTCTGGTGGCCATTGCGGTGGGTTTCGGGGATCACCTCGTGGGATACCACGAAAATCATCGCCCCGGCCGCCAGGCCCATGCTCACCGGGTAGGCGATGGCGAAACCGGTGGAAATGCCCAGGCCGATCACTGCCCCGATCGGCTCCATCAGCCCCGAGCCGACCGCCACCAGCGCAGCCTTGAGGTTGGACAGGCCGGTGGCGCGCAACGCCAGTGCCACGGCCAGGCCTTCGGGAATGTCCTGGATGGCGATGGCGGTGGTCAGCGGCAGGCCCACGTTGAGGTCGCCGTTGGCAAAGCCCACGCCGATGGCCATGCCCTCGGGCAGGTTGTGCAGGGTGATCGCCAGCACGAACAGCCACACCCGGTTGATGCGTTCCGACTGTGGGCCGCAGGGGCCGGTGCTTTCGTGCTCATGGGGCGTGAAGCGGTCCAGGCCCAGCATCAGCAGCACCCCCAGGCCCATGCCGACCACCACGGTCAAGGCCGCGAAAGGCCCGTTGCCGGTGATTTCACGCGCAGCCTCCAGGCCCGGCAGAATCAGCGAAAACGAACTGGCGGCGAGCATCATGCCGGCGGCGAAGCCGAGCATCACATCCTGCGAGCGGGCGCTGACGTCGCGCAGCACCACCGCCAGTACCGCGCCCAGCGCCGTGGCGCCAAACCCTGCCAGGCCGCCGAGCAGGGCCATGTGCAGGTTGTCCTTGTTGTCGCCGTGCACCGCGTTCCAGGCACTGGCGACCAGCAGGCCGAGCACGGCGAGCAGGCTCAGGGCCAGGCCGGCACTGAGCCATGGGGTGGCCTGAACCTGGTGCAGCCAGGCGCTGCGCAGGGAGGTCAGGTTGGCGTTGGCGGAGCTTTGGGCGGGTGGCATGGAGGCCTCTGTGGTACGGAGTCGATCAATCGAGTGTAATCACTGCGCGGCGTGTGCGACGAGCGGTTCGCCGCTATGGGGCCGATAGCCAGCTACGCTGAAGGCAGGTTCAATCATGGGAGTATCACCATGGGGTCGACGTTCAATGGGTTGGTGGGGCTGGTCATTCTGGCGCTGGATATCTGGGCGATCATCAACGTGATCAAGAGCGGCGCCAGTGGCGGGGCCAAGGTGCTGTGGATCCTGCTGATCCTGCTGCTGCCGGTGCTGGGCCTTATCATCTGGGCGATTGCCGGGCCACGGGGCAACGTTAGGCTGTAGCGCCAGTCCAGGCTCTTGTGGGCGTGGGCCTGCCCGGCGATGCGGCGGCTCAGATCAACCAGGCGCCCTCAAGCTGCAACAACTGCTGCTTGCGCTCCAGGCCACCTGAAAACCCGGTCAGGCTGCCGTCGCTGCCAATCACCCGGTGGCACGGCACGATTACCGCCACCGGGTTGGCGCCGTTGGCCGTGCCTACCGCGCGTATCGCCTTCGGCCGCCCGACGCGCTGCGCCAGTTGTGCATAGCTGGTGGTGGTGCCATACGGAATCTGCTGCAGCGCCCACCACACCGCACGTTGGAATTCGGTACCCCGTGGTGCCAGGGGTAGCTCGAAACGCTGGCGCCGGCCTTCGAAATACTCATCGAGCTGTCGCGCTACCGTATCCAGCTGCGCGCCCGCCGGCTGCCAGCTTTCGGCCAGTTGCCAGGGGTGGGCGCTGTCCATGTGCAGCAGGTGCAGACCTTGTTCATCACCGGCCAGCAGCAACTGGCCGATAGGGCTGGGGTGGTAGCGAAAGTACATGGTGAGTGGCTCCGGGCATGTCTGGCCCACACGATACCCGAACACTGAGCTATTGTTCGAGGCGCGGTTTTCAACATAATTTTCACATTCGATTGCTGACAATCCGCGCGCGAATTTCCGTTCGTCCAAGGGCCACGCAATGTCCCGGCCCTCATAAAAATCTGAACCCTAGGGATCTTCCTGTCCATGGCTAACACGGATGCCTTGAGTCATCAGCGAGCCGCTTCGCGCCCGTTGCTGCAACCAACGCTCAAATCACACCTCGCCTATACCCTGCTGTGCGGCCTGGTGATCATGCTGATGCTGAGCCTCGTGCGCCTGGCGCTGCTGCTCTACAACAGCGACATGATCGGCGACACCCCACTCTCGACCGTCGCTGAAGGCTTTCTCAACGGCCTGCGCTTCGACCTGCGCGTGGTGGTATACCTGAGCATTCCGCTGCTGCTGGCGATCCTCAGCGCTCGCGCCATGGCCGCCCGTGGCCTGTTTCGCGTATGGCTGACCCTGGCTTCCAGCGTGGTGATGTTCCTCGGCCTGATGGAGATGGACTTCTACCGCGAGTTTCACCAGCGCCTCAACGGCCTGGTGTTCCAGTATGTGAAGGAAGACCCCAAGACCGTTCTGAGCATGCTCTGGTACGGTTTTCCGGTGGTGCGCTACCTGCTGGCCTGGGCCTTTGGCACCTGGGTGCTGAGCCTGCTGTTCAAGGGCATCGACCGTCTTACCCGCCCGCGCGGCGAGTACTCCAGCAACGTCGCCGGCCTGCGCAGCGTGGCGCCCTGGTACCTGCGTGGCGCGGTATTCGTGGTGATCCTGCTGGTGGCCGTGATCGCCGCCCGTGGCACCCTGCGCCAGGGCCCGCCGATGCGTTGGGGTGACGCGTTCACTACCGACTCCAATTTCGTCAACCAGCTGGGCCTTAACGGCACCCTGACCCTGATCGACGCCGCCCACAGCCGTTTTGGCGAAGACCGCGGCAACATCTGGAAGGCCACCCTCGACCAGAGCCAGGCCCAGCAGACCGTGCGCGACATGATCCTGACCGAGCACGACCAGCTGGTGGATGCCGACAGCGCGGCGATCCGCCGTGACTTCACCCCGCCTGCGGCCAACAGCCTGCCGATCAAGAACGTCGTGGTAATCCTGATGGAGAGCTTCGCCGGCCACTCGGTGGGCGCGCTGGGCAGTACCACCAACATCACCCCGTACTTCGACAAGCTGGCCAAGGAAGGTCTGCTGTTCGACCGTTTCTTCTCCAACGGCACCCATACCCATCAGGGCATGTTCGCCACCATGGCCTGCTTCCCGAACCTGCCAGGCTTCGAATACCTGATGCAGACGCCGGAAGGCGGCCACAAGCTGTCCGGCCTGCCGGCGCTGCTCAGCGCCCGCGACTATGACGACGTGTACGTCTACAACGGCGACTTTGCCTGGGACAACCAGTCCGGGTTCTTCGGCAACCAGGGCATGACCACCTTCATCGGCCGCAATGACTTCGTCAACCCGGTGTTCTCCGACCCGACGTGGGGGGTGTCCGATCAGGACATGTTCGACCGCGGCGCACAGGAGCTTGCGCACAACTATGGCAAGAAGCCGTTCTATGCCCTGCTGCAGACCCTGTCCAACCACACTCCGTATGCGTTGCCCAAGGACCTGCCGGTGCAGCCGGTGACCGACCAGGGCCGCCTGAACGAGCACCTGACCGCCATGCGCTACTCGGACTGGGCGCTGGGCCAGTTCTTCGAGAAGGCGCGCAAGGAGCCGTACTTCAAGGAAACCCTGTTCGTGATCGTCGGCGACCACGGCTTCGGCAATGCCCAGCAGGTCACCGAACTGGACCTGGGCCGCTTCAACGTGCCGCTGCTGCTGATTGCGCCGGGCATCCAGGAAAAGTTCGGTGCGGTCAGCCACACCGTGGGCACCCAGGTCGACATCGTGCCGACCATCATGGGCCGACTGGGGGGCGAAACCCGTCATCAGTGCTGGGGGCGTGACCTGCTCAACCTGCCGGCCGGCGATGAAGGCATCGGCATGATCAAGCCATCGGGCAGTGAGCAGATCGTCGGCCTGGTGCAGGGCGATCGCATTCTGATCCAGTCCAAGGACATGTCGCCGCGCATGTACCGTTACCAGCTTGGGGCCAACTTCAAGGCCGAGGTGATCGAAAGCCCGGACCAGGCACAATTGAGCCGCAAGCTGGAGTCCTACATCCAGACCGCGACCAAGAGCCTGCTGGACAACACTGCCGGCGTGACCCACAGCACGCCGCAATGACGCACGGGCTGTTGCACTGACCAGGACCCCGGCTTGCCGGGGTCTTGGCTTTTCGGGCCGTGGGTGCTCAAATCACGCGCCTCAGCAAGAGGGGCCGACAGCGGTCCCGCAAAAAGGATGTTTGCGTGCGTGTGTTCGTGTTGCTGGTTTGCCTGTGCCATTCGATCCAGGCGGTGGCTGATGCCGTATCGCCTGCGCCCCAGATGGCTCAGGAATGTGTAGGGCGCTCGCGCCTTGTGGTACCGGCCAGCCTGGAGTGGCAAATGAGCGGTCTTCGCCTGGGCGAGCCGTTCGCCCGCTTCATGCCTGGTGGCGATACGTGGCAGGCCGACTACGGCGCGCCGGAGTTCTCCGGGGAATCGCACCTGGTCACCATCGATGTGAGCCCGCTCACTACCCGTGAGCTGTACGACCGCCTCAAGGATCGTCTGGTCCTGAGCCGGGCCAATGCGCAGGGCGAGTACATCATGGCCGAGCAGACACGCATCGGGAACCTGATGACCCCGTACCTAAAGGCCCAGAAGCCGAGCGAGTACCACGCCTTGAACGAACGGTACAAGGCACTAGCGCGCACCTTCGAGCGCATCGACAAGATCCCCGGTGAACGGGCGTCGCTCGAGGCGATGATCGCCGACTTCGCGGGCAAGGGCTGGCCAGTGGACACGCTTCAGGCGCGGCTTGAGCGGCTCAACCGTGAAGACGCGGGGTACCCCGTCTCCGATCGCTTCAAGTGGCAAGTCCTGCCGGACTTTGCCCTGGAGGATGGCTATGCGGTGTACAACGAGCATGGGTTGACCGTGGTGCTGTGGCGCCAGTCGCGCGTCTACAAGCTCAACTTCGGTTACATCGAACGTGGAGTGAGCAACGAGCAGGTGCTGCAGCGGCTGGACCCGCATGTGCGCCGTGTGCTCGCCGCCTTGCGTCCACGCGCCGCCTTCGAAGTGCCTCGGCAACCGGGTATATGCCTGCCGTTCGGCTTTCTGGCCGATGACGGCACACCCCCCTATGTGGTGCGCGCCGCGTGGTTCGGGCGGCACCAGGAGGCGGTCCGCTACGACCTTCAGGTGGCCAGCCAGCCGCTGCGCGAGCAGTTCGAGGCCCGGCGGGCCGCCGACCTGTCGCTCGATCGCGCTGATTTCCCCGTACTTGAGCAACTGCCGGAACGCCAGTTCCGGCTGGGGCAGATGACCATCCTGCAAACCACCACGCTGACCAAGTGGTACCTCGAACACGAAACGGATCGCCGCGAAACATTCCAGCTGCGCGCAGCGCACCTGGGCGCCACGCCCGTTCCTTCGATGATCCTGCAGGTGGACCAGCTGCACAGCCGCGACGGCCTGAGTCTGAAGCTGTTGGAGACAGAAGCCGTCGAGATACTGGGGCAGGTACAGGCCCTGCCGAACGCACCGCAAGTGGCACAGAAAAGGAAACGTACATGAAGTCGTTACACATGAGCTGGATGTGGCTGGCGCTGCTGGCAGCGCCCCTGTCGGCGCTGGGTGAGCCGGATTACCAGACGCCGCCGGGTTGGCGTACCGAGTGCATGGGGCGGGTGCAGTTCGATGTGCCCAAGGAGATTGCCTGGCACCTTGCCGGGGGCTACTGGCAAAAGCCGGACTTCGAACCCGTGCGCCCAACCATCGCCCCGGGTGGCCAGCAGATCATGTATGGCGAGGGCGTGACACCCGAGCAGACCTACCTGGTGAAGATCGAAGTCAGCCCCGTGACGGATCGCAATGTCTTCGATCGCCTGCAGCTTATCCACGGGCCTGATCGCGGTTCGGCGCAAACACGCGTGGTACGTGCGCAGATCGACGCGCTGCAAGCCCAGATCGATGCAAAAAAGGCTGACGACGAAGACTATTCCGCGTTGCTTGAACAGCATCGCGCCCTGGACGACACCATTACGCGAATCAACTGGGTGAGCACCGAGTTGTTCGTACTCAACGACATGATCCGCGAGTTCTCGGCCACGGGGCGCCCCACCGTCAAACTGGAGGCTGAACGCGCAGCTTATCTCGAGGAACAGGCCAAGTGGCCGACCGACGCATTGTTCGAGCAAGAGCGCTTTCTGGACCTGGGGATAGCAGATACGTTCGCCGACTGGGTGCCGGGTGAGATGACGGCCCATCTCTGGCGTAACCAGCGCATCTATCGCTTTGTATTTCATGCAGGGTCGGACGCTGCCGGCGTACCGGTCTCACTGGAACGTGTCGAGCCCAGGGCGCGTGCCTTGCTGGCGGCCTTTCGAACCCGCGAGCAATACGAAATCCCGCAGCAGCGCGGCTTTTGCCTGCCGTTCGGGTTCATTGCCGACGATGGCGCCCCGCATCATTCGATAACGCTGGGCTTCAACCCCGTGGGCAACCCGCACCTGCTGCACCGCCTGAGCATGGGGCGCGAGATCAGGAAAGACGCCGATTTCATGCCGAAGCTGTTGGAGCAGGTGATTTCCAGGCGGTTTCCGACGCTCGTCCAGACCGACATGTTCGGCCCGCTGCGCGTGCTTGTCGGCGCCCTCGACGGCAACCTTCGCGGTGCGCGCTACAAGGCCTATGATGCGTACCACAAGCCGGTGGATTACGAAACGTTCACGCTCGACGGCGACGCTCCGCCCACTGGATACCAGCCTGGCGTGGGGCTGACGGTGCTCGATGATCATTCCCAGCCGCAGCTTGCGTTCGAGCGCACCCGCGTCGATATGCTGCAGACCCTGAAAAGCATCCGGGCGCTGCCGGGCGGCCATCGTTTTGCGCCGCAGGCCGACTGAACAACCGCTCAGGCGCGGGGTCAACGGAAGGTAAGGCTGATTCACCCTGAGTCGCGTTACTGAGGAGAATCCAATGAAAGCGTGGGTAATTACCTTTGTTGACCAGAAAGGCGAAAGGACCTCGCTGTCGTTTGACGCCGAGCAGCAGCCCAGTATCGAAGAGGCGGCTCGGGTGATTCGCGCCCACCTCTATCCTGTCGTGGACAAGGCGGACCTCAATGATTTCGAGGGCCGCGTGTCGATGCCCACTGCCGAATGGCTGAAGCAGGACAGTGGCGTGGAGATCAAGGAAATCAAAGAACAGCCCTGAGCGCTCGCGCTACTGGCATACGCTTGTGATTGGCGCTAGTCTGCAGCCAGGGTCACGGGTTATTTACCCAGCCGGCCCTTTTCCCTTAAACCATCGCTGCATCCGCTACATCCGCTCGAGTTGCCCACCCACGTTTGGCAGGGTGGGTCAGTGCGTAATGCACTGAAAGTCTATCCATCGCGACGAGGAGGACGATTCATGAGCAGCCCGTATGAGGACATCAGCAGCACGGTTCTACGCCGCATGAAAGAAGGCGGTTTCGATTTTGCCCAGATCCATCCCATCGAGTTCTATGCGGTGTTCCCGGACGAGGAGCGGGCGCGCAGGGCCGCAGGCAAGTTTCGTGGTGAATCGATCAACACCCAGGTACGCGAAAGCGACGAGGGGTGGCAGCTGGAGTTGAGCAAACTGATGTTCGCCACCTATGGCGGCATCGGCGAGTTCGAGCATGACTTCGAGCTGGCAGTTTCCCCTTTGGGCGGCCAGATACAGGGCTGGGGCGTCAAGCAGGAGCGACTGCTCGCCTGAACCTGTGTATCCGCGGGGCGGCCATGCCGCCCCCATCCATTTTCAGGGTACTTCCACCCCGGACCGCTTGCGGCTGACCATGTGCGCCAGGTACCCCAGCAACTGGTCCAGTTCTGCGTCGCTGATCACCGTTTCGGCAAAGCCGGGCATGCGCGCCTGTGGCCACTGGCGCAGGCTTTGCGGGTTGCGGATGTAACGGCGCAAGAACGTCGGCTGGAAGTACTCGGTGGGGTTGAAGGGCAGGTTCAGGTCGGGCCCGAACTGCGCATCGCCGGCACCGTTGAGTCGGTGGCAGGCCAGGCAGTTTTTCTGAAACACGGCAAAGCCCAGGTTGACCGGGTCGTCCTCACGCAGTTGCGGGTCTGGCAGCAGTGCCGGGAAGCGCGATGCCACAGGGGCCAGGCGGCGAATGGTGGCAAGCTGGAAGGGCCATTGTTCGGGGCTGATCCGGCCTGCCTGCGGTTGGGTCCACACCAGGTAGAAGGGCCCGGCGCTGCCTTTGCCCTTGCTCAGGGCTGGCCATGGGTGGGCGGGGTCCTCGATGGCCAGCCAGGCGCGTGCCGGGCCGTTGCCGAGCAACGGGGCAGCGGGCAGTTCGGCGGCAAAGCCATCCAGCGCCACGGCCTGCAGATGATCGCCGGGGGCTACGCCCTCCAGCAGCGCCACCATGGGCACGGCGCGGTAGTGCATGGTCTTCTTGTAGGAAACGTCACCGTCGATGCGGATATCCTGCGCCTGCGGGTGAGCCAGCAGTTGAGCGGTGCTCCACTGGCGCTCGGCGCCGCCCAGGTTCAGGGTCAGCTGTGCGGCGTGCAGGGGCAGGCTCAACAGCAGGATCAGGGCAAGGCAATGACGCATCGGGTGCTCTCCAACCATTCAGGCCGGCAGGATACACCAGCGTTGCGATGATGCCTGGTTACAGAACGGGTGGGCGTTCAGCCGAACAGTCGTGTGAGGTTGGGCACGATCAGCAGCAGCGTCGTGGCGAAGAGGATGAGGCCGGCTTGACGTACTTTGGAGTGCTTGAACATGGCGGTCTGCCTTTTTGTTGTTATTCCTGAATGCCGTGTGGCGTCCTTGGCCAGGGTCCGTGATAACCCGCGAGCGCTGTCGAAATGTCCGCGTTGCCCCCGCATCGGACCTGCTTTGCTTCGATATACAACTAACCTTAGGGTCAACGTCACCCGTGTTTTAGAACGCTTTCGTATTAAATGGTGGGTTCTAAGGCCCTACTGCTATGAGGCCAAGGGCCATCCGGCGACCATCCCTTCAGCTAGACACGTGCGTGCGCTCCGGGGCGTGGCCTGCACAGTGTGACCGTTCGTCCGAGTGAACACTTGCCTCCGAGCGCCATTCGCGGCAGGCTCTAGCGACACTTTGTGCCTCATGTCGTTCGGGACTAAATCTATGTCGTTACGCATCTGCATCCTGGAAACCGATGTCCTGCGACCCGAGCTGGTCGATCAGTATCAGGGCTACGGACGGATGTTCGAGCACCTGTTCACCCATCAGCCGATTGCCGCCGAATTTCGCGTGTACAACGTGATGAACGGTGAATACCCCGACGACGACGAGGTGTTCGACGCCTACCTGGTGACCGGCAGCAAGGCCGACTCGTTTGGCGACGACCCGTGGATCGCCAGGCTCAAGACCTTTCTGCTGGACCGCTACAAGCGCGGCGACAAGCTGCTGGGCGTATGCTTCGGCCACCAGTTGCTGGCCCTGTTGCTGGGCGGGCGCAGCGAGCGCGCGCACCAGGGCTGGGGGGTGGGAACCCACCGCTACGTGATGGCGGCCAAGGCGCCGTGGATGAGCCCGCAGGTGGAGGAACTGACCCTGCTGATCAGCCACCAGGACCAGGTTACCCAACTGCCCGAAAACGCCACGGTGATCGCCTCCAGCGACTTCTGCCCCTATGCCGCCTATCACATTGGCGACCAGGTGCTGTGCTTCCAGGGCCACCCCGAGTTCATCCACGACTATTCCCGTGCCTTGCTCGAGCTGCGCCAGCAGCACCTGGGCCCTGAGGTCTACAGCAAGGGCGTGGCCAGCCTCGACCAGCAACACCAGGGCACCACGGTGGCCGAGTGGATGATGCGCTTTGTCGCGCACAAGCCACAGGGCAGCGCGGCCTGAGGCCTACAGCCAGCCGGAGCGCTTGAAGCTGGCGAACAGTGCCGTGCAGCCCAGGGCGATGACCCCCAGCACGGTGAAGTAGCCGTAGTGCCAGCTCAGCTCCGGCATGTTCTGAAAGTTCATCCCGTAGATACCCGCCACGGCGGTGGGGAAGGCCAGGATCGCCGCCCAGGCGGCGAACTTGCGCTGGGTGATGCTCTGGCGTGACGACTCCAGCAGCATGCCGATCTCGATGGTCTGGCTGGCGATGTCGCGGATGCTCGACAGGTCTTCCATCTGCCGCGTCACGTGGATCTGCACGTCGCGAAAATACGGGCGCATGTTCTTGTCGATGAAGGGGAAGGCCAGGCGCTGCAGCTCTTCGCTGATCTCGACCATCGGTGCCACATAGCGGCGCAGGCGCAGGATGTCGCGACGCAGGCCGTGCAGGCGGCGGATATCGTCTTCCTGCAGCGAACTGCTGAGTACGTTGTTTTCCAGCTCTTCGATCTCGCTGTGAATCGCCTCGCTCACCGGCTGGTAGTTTTCAGTGACGAAGTCGAGCAGTGCGTACAGCACGAAGTCTTCGCCGTGCTCGAGCAGCAGCGGCCGGGCCTCGCAGCGCTGGCGTACCAGGGCATAGGATTTGGAGTGGCCGTTGCGGCAGGTGATGATGTAGCCGTTGCCGGCAAAGATATGCGTTTCGATGAACTCCAGCCTGCCGTCCTGGCGTACCGGCGAATAGGTCACGATGAACAAGGCATCGCCGAAGGTTTCAAGCTTCGGCCGGCTGTGCTTTTCCAGCGCATCCTCGATTGCCAGTTCATGCAGGTTGAACTGGCGCTGCAGATTGGCCAGTTCCTGCGCGGAGGGCTCTTCCAGCCCGATCCACACGAAGTGCCCCGGTTTGCTGGCCCACTCGGCGCCCTCGTCGAGGCTGATGTTGGTGACTTTTCTACCGGCGCTGTAGACCGCTGCCGCTACGACTCGACCCATGGTTGTGCCTTTCCCCCGTTGTCATGCCCCTAGCTTGGTATGACTACGACAAATCGGCAACTGCGCGGCTGGCCTGCAGTTCTTTTTCCATCAGGTCGATGCAGCGCTGCATCTGTTCGCGGCACTGCTCGGCCAGGGCGGGAACATCCTGGTGGGTCATGCCGGTGGTGGAGATCGGCGCCAGCGAGCGGATGATCACCTTCTGCTTGCGCCAGCCGTTGAGGTTCAGGCGCCTGGCGTAGCGGCTCACGCACACCGGCACGATGGGCACGCCGGCTTCGATGGCCATGTGGAACGCGCCCTTCTTGAAGGCCAGCAACCGATCGCCGGCGTTGCGTGTGCCCTCGGGGAATACCCAGATCGAGGTGTCCTGTTCCTGCAGGGTGCGGGTGGTGGTCTGCATGGCGCGTCGGGCCTGGTAGGCGTTGCTGCGATCGACCAGCACATTGCCGCCCAGCCAGAACAGCTGGCCGAACAGGGGGATCCATTTGAGGCTCTTCTTGCCGATGCACACCGTGCGCGGCGGCACCACGTGACCGAGCACGAACAGGTCATGGTTGGATTGGTGGTTGGCCACGATCACGCAGCCCGGGGGCTGGTCGAACAGCGGGCCGACTTCGGCCTGTACCTGCAGGCGCATCAGCCAGGTGGCGGGCCAGCCATACAGGCGCGCGAACACGCGGCTGTTGTCGGGGTTGAAAGGCCGACACAGGCCGATGAGCACACCCAGTATGCCTACCAGAACAAAATGCAGGCCCAGGAGGGGCATGCGGATCAGAAACAGCATTGTGGTTAACCCCGGACAAAACGCGGCGCAGTGTACGGTTGTGCACAGCCCGGGGCAAACTTAAAGCTTCGCCGGCAAGGCCGGCTCCTGCAACGGTTGCGTCCCCTGCAGGAGCCGGCCTTGCCGGCGAATGGCGCGACCCGCTATCAGACCGGGTGTTCCTGGTCGCGAATGATCGCGTCGTCCAGCAGGTCCAGCAGCGCCTTGCGCACCTTGAGCTTGGTCTTCTTGTGCGCGTTCATGTTGATGGTCTTGAGTTGCTGCGCCGCTGCCAGGGCGGTTGCGTGCAACTGCTCCACCGGCACCACCTTGTCGAGGAAGCCGGCATCCACGGCACTGGCCGGGTCGAACATCTCGGCATTGATGACCGAGCGGTGGAAGGCCGAGCGACGCAGGCGATCACGCGCCAGCTCGATGCCGGCGTGGTGCATGGTCATGCCGATCTGCACTTCATTCAGGCCGATGCGGAACGGGCCTTCGACGCCGATGCGGTAGTCGGCCGACAGCAGCAGGAATGCACCCTTGGCCACGGCGTGGCCAGGGCAGGCGACGATCACCGGGAACGGATGCGACAGCAGGCGCCGGGAGAGCGTCGAGCCCGCGGTCACCAGCGCGATGGAGGCCTGTGGCCCAGAGGTCATCACCTTGAGGTCGTAGCCACCGGAGAGGATGCCCGGCTGGCCGGTGAGGATGACGACGGCGCGATCCTGCACGGCACGGTCCAGTGCATCGTTGAAGGCTGCGATCACGTCCGGTGAAATGGCGTTGACCTTGCCGTTGTTCAGGGTCAGCGTCGCGATGCCGTCTTCCAGTTGGTAGGTAACCAGCTCACTCATGACAGAGTTCCTTTAGGTGGAGTGGGGCTGACGTTACCCAGCTGCCGCGGTCAGGTAAAGCACCAAGGCTGACCGATGAGTCAGGCGCAGCACGCCGGCCCCGGCACCACGGGCTTCGTGCATGGACCACAGCCGAACCACGCCAGAGATTGGCAGCTTTGCCACTGCTGGCTTAAGCGCATGAATATTCTGAAAAAAACCTTTGCCATTCAAAGTGCTTTCGACTACATTAGCGCGCCTCGACAGGCTGAACAGCTTGGCGAGAACCGGTGAAGTGTCCGAGTGGCTGAAGGAGCACGCCTGGAAAGTGTGTATACAGGAAACTGTATCAAGGGTTCGAATCCCTTCTTCACCGCCATATTCAGATACGCGAAGAGCCCCCGAACTTGAAAGAGTCCGGGGGCTTTTTGTTGGGCCATTGAAAAGGAAGTTTCAGATGCTTGCAGAGTGCTTTTCCGAACAGCAGATTCTTGCCGCCGAGCAATTGATTGCTCTTGTCAGCCCCACGCCCGAAATGGCCGCCGAGCATCTTCAGGCGTTTCGCGAGCTGGAGCTGGACGAGGATGACATCGAAGAGTTCGAGGACGATCCCAAGCAACTGATGTGGATGGTCAAGGACATCGCCGACTGGGAGTCGGTGTTCTACGTCGACTGGAAGGACACCGAGTCGTTCGTGCAAAGCGTCCAGCAACTGGCAGAAGCACGTGACGCCCAGGTGACCTTTGGCGTGGATGACCCGGAAGATGAAGACTTCCTGGAAAACCACAGCGTGTCGCAACTGATGGTGCTGGCCCATGCCGAGCTTCAGAAGCAGGGCCTGGTGCTGTGGAACTGGTCGACGCTGGAGGACTGCTACAGCGGCTTCATCACCACTCCGGCCGCGGCGGCCGACCTGAGCGAAATCGCCGGGATACTGGAAGTGCAGTTCCGCGAGGGCAGCGAGCCGTTCTGATAGGCGGCGCGCTGTTCGCCAGCCAGGCTGGCTTCTGCAGGCAACGCGAACGCCTGTGCAGGAGCCGGCCTTGCCGGCGAACGCATTCTCAGAAGCTCACAGCAGCCGACACCCGCGCAGTTCGCGGCGCGCCCTGAAACAGGTAGCCGTCGCCCAGATATTCCCCCGCGTCTCTCCAGTAGCGCCGATCGAACACGTTATCCACTGTCAGGCGCAGCACCGTGTCATACCCGCCGATGCGCGTGCGATAGCGGCTGCCAATGTCGAACACCGCATAGCCACCCACCGCCACCGTACCTGCCTGGTTGGCATACTTGCTCGCGCTGTAGCGCGCCCCACCCAGCAGCGCCAACCCCGGTACTCCCGGGAGGCTGTAGTCGGCCTGCAGCGCCGCGCGCAGATTCGGCACGTTCAGCGCCTGATGGTCGTCGTACGCCCGCGTGCCGCTGCCGCCGACCCGTGCACGAATGGCCGCGGCACTGGCGTTGATCTGCAGGTTCGACGTTACCCAGCCGCTGGCCGCCAGCTCCAGGCCGGTGTTCTTCTGCTGCCCCTGCTGCACGTAGGTGAAGTCACCGCTGCCGTCCGGCTGGGCGTACTGATACCCCTGGCGCAGCTGGAACAGCGCCGCGCTCAGGCTCATGCGCTGCCATTCACGCTTGATACCCAGTTCGAGCTGGCGTGACGTGGTGGGGGCCAGGATGTCCTGGCTGTTGAGCGCGAACCACGGCGCGGCATTGCCCGACGACAGCCCCTTGCTGTAGCTGGCGTACAGCGAAATGTCCGCGCGCGGCTTGTAGATCAGCGCGGCGTTGGGCAGCAGTTCATATTGCCGGGTATGCCGGCGCAGGTTGCCATCTTCACCAAAGGCCTGCTCGTCCAGGCGTACAACGCGCGCACCGAGTACCGTCTGCCAGTGTTCGTCGAAGCTGATCCGGTCGCTGGCGAACAGGCCGTACTGGCGGCTGTCGAGGCGGCATTCGCGGTGGCCCGGGCTGCCGTCGAAGGGCTCCAGTGCCGGCGTAGGCTGGTAGATGTTGCCGCTGCCGATCCACTCGTTGCTGTCTCTTATACACATCTGACGCTGCCGACGAACT